>OGEE01000960.1_pt1 | contig 16940 bp, 8 predicted proteins | sample 1570571 | NCBI WGS metagenome assembly OGEE01 (sample SAMEA2582169, study PRJEB24529) | metagenome | biome: Human gut stool | place: China | collected 2011
CAAAAGCGTTTGCTGCGCGATTAATACTGCCAGGTAGGGGGTATCTCCGTGCTGCATAAGAAGCTGTGTGCTTCTTACTGCCGATTGGAGGGTTTGGATTTGCGCTTTGTTCAATTCCTGTTTCTGCCGGGCGGTTTGCCATTGACAGAGGGCATTGTTTACTTCTACTCCCGCATCGAACAGCATTTGCCGAAAAGACAAAAGGGCTTGTTCCTGCTGCGCCTTCGAGATTCTCAAGCGGGCGGTATTTGCTCCTTGATTGAAAACAGGCTGCACCAATGAACCGACGGCGCTTAACAGCCATTTGCCCGGATTGATAATCATTTCACCTACGCTGTTCGTCCATCCTGCCGAGCCTCCCAATACAATACTCGGATAAAAGGCGGAACGGGCTTCGTTGGTCGCATAAAATGCTTGTGCAAGCGTATATTCGGCATGGCGGACGTCCGGACGGTTGCTTAACAACTGGATAGGAACTCCTACCGCAAGCTGGTCGGGGAAATTCTGTGACAGCAAGCGGCCTCTTTGTGCGGCTTCCGGCGCTCTGCCTAATAATTTTGACAAAGCGTTTTCCAGTTCGTTCGTTTCTTTCCGGAACGTCAGCAGGGATGCTTCGACCGATAGCAGGTTGGCTTCGGCTTGCGCTACATGGGCGGCATTAGCCTGTCCTGCTCTTTTCAGCACGGTCAGAACCTCCACGTTGCGCCGCAAGCTCTCTGTTGTTTTTTGGCTGATCTCCCGTTGCTCATCGAGCATGAGAAGCGAGTAATAGAGGTTGGCTATCGTGGCAACGAGTGTGGTTTGCACGGCCTGTTCGTAGGCTTTGCTTTGCTCATGATAAGCCTTTGCGCCCCGTTTGGCATTGGTTATTCTGCCAAAAATATCCACCTCCCAACTGGCCGTGGCAGCAAGGTTATAGGTCTTTGATACTTTACTGCCGTCGAAACTGCTTATATTTCCCTGTGGCTCCAACGATAGCGAAGGGAGATAGGCCAGCTTTGCGGCAAACAATGATGCTTCGGCTTCTTCTACCCGGAGCCGGGCTATTTTTAAGTCCGTATTATTTTGCAGTCCTTCTTCGATGAGTGATTGCAGTAACGGATCGGCAAAGAGTTCTTTCCAGCTTAGTGAGGCAATCGTGGTCGTGTCGGCTGTCTCGGCGCTTCCATACAGGCCGGATGTATTCATTTCGGGACGCGAATATCGTTTGTAAACTCCGCAGCCCGTAAACAGGAATGCTGTAAGGATAATAATTAATATATGTTTCATAACTTATCGTTTTTCGTAGTTACTTCTATCGGTTTGAATTTCTCCTGTATATATTGGAATACAACGAACAACCCCGGTACAAGGAACAGGATTACGACCGTACCGACCAACATACCTCCGACCGCTCCGGTAGCCAGAGAGAACGATCCGTATGCACCGACACCTGTTGCGAATAAAAGCGGGAGCAGACCAAAAATCATCGTTAAAGCGGTCATAAGAATGGGACGTAAGCGGACTTTCGCCGCATTGAGGGCGGATGATACCAACCCCATCCCCGACTGTCGCCGCGTGGTAGCATATTCAGTGAGAAGAATGGCTGTTTTAGCGAGCAAACCGATAAGCATTATCAATCCGGTCTGCATATAGATATTGTTTTCCAGTCCAATGAGCCAAGCAAAAAAGAAACTCCCCATAAGCCCGCAGGGAATGGATATAACAATGGCCAGCGGTAGCCAAAAGCTTTCATACAACGCGCTCAATATAAGATATACCAATACAAGGCAAAGAGCGAAAATGATGATTGTATTGTTCTTCGTGCCGCTTTCTTCCCTCGATATGCCCCCAAATTCGTAACCATAATTTCTCGGAAGGAATTTCTGGGCTGTCTCCTCAATCGCATGCAGGGCATCGCCCGAACTGTAACCAATTGCGGCTGATCCATTAAGTGTGATGGAGTTATAGAGATTGAAACGGTCTAAGCCTTGCGGCCCGTAGGTCTTGGTTAGTGTTACAAACTGGCTGAGGGGAGCCATATCTTCGCCGACCCTCACATAGATGCGGTCGAGCGATTCGGGCGTAACACGGTATTCCGGGCTTGCCTGTATCATTACCCTGTATAGTTTGGAGAAACGGTTGAAATTAGAAATATAGCCTCCGCCGTAATAGTCGGCCAAAGTCGCCAGTACTTCCGCCGGAGTAACGCCTGCCTGTTCGCATTTGGCGGCATCTACATCTACCATATATTGTGGAAAATCTACGGCAAACTGCGAATATATGCCTTCTATTTCAGGGCGCTTGTTCAGTTCGCCGATAAACGCATCGGCTACTTCCTTGAACTTCTCTACATCGCCTCCCGCTTTGTCCTGAACATAGAGGTCAAAGCCGTTGCTCATGCCGTATCCGGCAATCATTGGCGGTGTGGTGGCGAATATCTGCGCATCGGGAATATCCGCGGCGGCATAGTAAATCTCGTAGATCGTTTCCACGATGGATTTCTCGCGTTCTCCCCAATCTTTGAGGGAAATCATAAACATACCGTATGAAGGTCCTGAGCCGGTAAAGGAGAATCCGGGTATGGCGGCGCAGTATTCGATTTCGGGCATTTGTTTAAAGTTTTCTTCCAGTTGGTCCATGATTTCTGATGTGCGGTGCAACGATGTACCTGAAGGGGTGTTCAGGCTCACCATAATGGTTCCGGTGTCTTCATCCGGTATAAGTCCGGTTGGAGTTGTCCGCATAAAATACACCAACAGCACCAGCGAAACGGCAAGTGTTCCCCACATCAGCCACCGCTTTTTAATGAATAACAATACTCCACGTGTATATTTACCTGATATGACAGTGAACGAAGCATTAAATGCTTTGCGGAAACGCGCCGCGAAGTTGTTTTTCTCATTGCCGTTTTCGTCTTTATATGGTTTCATCAGCAAGGCGCAAAGGGCGGGTGAAAGTGTAAAGGCATTGATAGCCGAAATGCCGACCGCTACGGCCATCGTTATCCCGAACTGGGTGTAGAACGCCCCCGAAGTTCCTCCCATCATCGACACGGGAATAAATACGGCCATAAATATAAGGGTGGAAGTAAATATAGCCGAAGCAATTCCTTTCATGGCATCGCTTGCAGCCTTATGCGAAGACCTATATCCGGCATCAAAACGGGCTTGTACGGCTTCTACCACCACAATGGCATCATCTACTACCGTTCCGATTGCCAATACCAAAGCGAACAATGTCAACAGGTTTATACTGAATCCGGCTACGGCCATAAAGGCGAATGTACCAATGATGGAAACAATAATTGACACGGTCGGAATCAGCGTTGCCCGGATATCCTGTAGGAAAAAATATACCACAAGTACAACTAGGACAATCGCCAACAGTAATGATTTAATTACTTCTTCAATAGATGCGTAAAGGAATTCGTTGGTGTCGATCAGTGTAACAAACCCTATTCCTTTGGGCAAGTCTTCGGCTATTGCATCCATTACGTCGTCAATCTCCTGGATAATGCTCGAAGCATTGGAGCCGGCGGTCTGATAGACAATCATTACAGAACCCGGATGACTGTTTATTCTTGATTTATAACTATATGCCTCGTCTCCCAATTGGATATCGGCCACTTCCCGGAGGTGCAATACCTCACCGCCCGGTAATGCACGGACTACGATATTGCCGAACTCTTCAGGGGTTGAATAACGCCCCCTGTATTTCATTGTGTATTGAAACGCATTGGGGTGGTTTTCTCCAAACGCACCTGTTGCAGCTTCTATATTTTGTTGCTGCAAGACAGAGGTAATGTCTGACGGAATCAGTTTGTATTGTGCCATTACATCCGGCTTCAACCAGATACGCATACTGTAATTCGACCCCAACACTTCGGTCTTTCCAACGCCTGCAATTCGTTTGATGCGAGGCTCCACATTGATTTTCATGTAGTTGTTGAGGAATTGCATATCATACGAATCGTCGGGACTGTACAGGGCAATTGTTTTCAACTCGGAGTTTTGCTGTTTCGTGGTAGTAACTCCGATCTGTACTACTTCGGACGGAAGCACGCCTAATGCAGTGGAAACCCGGTTTTGCACATTCACGGCGGCCATATCCGCATCGGTTCCCTGTTTGAAATAAACGGTAATAAAAACGTCTCCGCCATTAGCAGCCGTAGATGTAATGTAGTTCATATTCTCGACGCCGTTGATAGCTTCTTCGAGCGGTACTACAACGGCCTTCTGAGCCGTCTCCGCACTTGCCCCCGGATAGTAGGCGGATACGCTTATGGTAGGGGGAGCAATATCGGGATATTGTTCGACAGGCAAGGAGAATATTGCCACCAACCCCATTAATACAATGGTTATTGAAATGACTGCCGAAAGGACGGGGCGGTCAATGAAATATTTTAAATTCATATACTATTGTCAATTTGATTTTGTTATTGAATATTCTCTTTTACCGTAATTTCCATGCCGTCGCGCAACAATCCAATACCCTCCGTAACGATTACATCGCCCGGAGCTAACCCTGCTTTGACGATATAGTTGTTCCCGTCGTTCAGTTTTTCCACAACCAGCGATCTGGATGTGACCTTACCCTCTTTCACAGCATAAGCGAAAATCTTATCCTGCACTTCATAAGTGGCCGACTGGGGAATGATTATCGTATTGTTGATCTCGTGTGTAATGATCACGTTGCCCACGCCTCCGCTGAACAACACCCGCTTCTCGTTCGGAAAAACGCTTCTGACGGACAACGTTCCCGTTTGCGGATTGATAACTCCGCTTATACTTTCTATTTTGCCCTCCGTATCATAAACAGAGCCGTCGTTCAGTCGCAACCTGACCGGAGGCATCAAACGGATGGTTTCTTCAAGCGAACCGTGTTGGTTTATGAAAGAGCGGATTTGATTTTCCGTCATGGAGAAATAGACAAACATCCGGGCATTGTCGGATATGGTCGTCAGTGGTAGCGGCATCGAGGGATCGACCAGCGCCCCCAAGCGGTAGGGCAATGTTCCGACCACGCCGTCCGACGGGCTTTTAATCTCTGTGTAGGAGAGGCTGTTTTTTGCGTCCGTTAACTGTGCCTTTGCCTGCTCCAATGCAGCTTCTGCTACTGCCAAACTGTTTTTTGCTGTGGACAGGTCAAATTCGGAAACTACATTCTCGGCAAAAAGGATTTTCTTGCTGTCGTAAAGCAGTTTAGCTGTTTCAACTTCGGCCTGAGCCGCATTGACATTAGCGTTTGCAGTCTGTACGGCAGCTAGATAAGGAACCTGATCTATGACAAAGAGTACTTCTCCTTTCTGCACTTTTTGTCCTTCCTGTACTCTAAGTTGGGAAATAGTGCCGGATACCTGCGGATAGATTTCCACATCCTGCTGTCCCCGTATAGAGGCCGAATAAGATTCGTTTATCTCTGCATCCGATACTTTGACTTCTGTTGTTGCAAATTCCACCTGCTCTTCGGGAATCTCCTGCTGTTTGCATGCTGTCATAAACATGAGAGAACATAGCGCTAATGAGAAAATACTTTTTACCATAAACTATTATTTGTAATTGAATTAGAAATTAGATTTATTTTAGTCTGCAAAATTAGGGACATACTCTTTTTGCATACTGTATATAAAGCCGACAGTTTGGGTACTTTTCGAAAGTATCTATCGTTTTATGAATGAAATATGTTATTTTTACGCTACAATTTTCAGGCTATGATACAATTAGAACCTACATTCCGGAAAGAAAAGAAATACTATGTAACAGGCATGGCCACCATGAAGAATATGCTTCATCGTCCTCTGAATTTGGCCGATAGCAGCGTAGTGTTTATATGCCGGAGCGGGCAGGCAGTAGTGAATATTTATTTCAAAAACTATCTCTTCCGGAAAGACGATATACTGATCCTCTCCTTGGATATGATAGCTATTTTCTTAAGGGTATCCGAAGACTTTTCGGTGTTTTACTGTATGATGTCCCAACCTTTTGAGAGTGAAGTTAGCTACAATCTGCCTATCACTTTCTTCGACCTCTTATACCTTTACCCGGTATTGCAAACCAATCCGGAACAAGCCCGGACGTTGTCGGCATGGCAAGAGCAGGTGGAGTGGTTTGAAAAGGAGAATATTCACCCACACAGCCGTACAATCATGAGGAATTATCTGGAAAGTCTATACCTGACCATCCATTACGAACTACAAAAAATAGAAGATAATCCCGAAAGGGTACTTGTGGGGAGTGGTGAAAAAATACTCCAAGAGTTCTTTTATTTAGTTGCCAAATACGCTTCTAAACATCGTAATGTGGCTTATTATGCCGGAGAATTATGCATCACTCCTTATTATCTTTCGACGATAACGATAAAATATATGAAAGAATCTCCGAAGGAAATCATTGATGCTTACGTTATACTGGAGCTAAAGAAACTGGCGGAAACTACAAGCCTTCCTGTGAAAATGATTGCTGAACAGTTGAATTTTGAGGACACGTCGTACATGGGGCGTTTCTTCCGGCGGCATACAGGTATGTCGCTGACGGAATATAGAAAGAATCATAGCATCTGATGTTATGGTTTCAATATAGAGCGTAAAAACAAAGCAGACCTTTCGGTCTGCCCTATATTATATCCTCTCGATAATCTGCTTTTCGAGAGATTCTAATTTATGAAAACGAGGTTTTAAGGTGGTTTTTCGTCAAGTTCTTTACATCTGAATAACTTAACCCCGTAAAAATTGAAAAAACAAACAAATCCCTTACCAATTCATATTGGGCGTTCTTCATCTTGGCATTGACAAGCAAGTTTATTTCTTCCTTGTCCAGAAATCCCCTGTCTTTGGTTTCAGGACTTATCAGATAACCCGTAAAAGGATTAATAGCTAACTGTCCCGAATTGCGAGCAATAGAAACAATATGCTTTACACCTATCATGTATGACCATATCGTATTAGTTGAACACTCCCTTTCCGTTCTCAAATAATGTTCAAAGCCATTAATAAAAGCGAGATCCAGCTCTTTAAGAAAAATATCATCTCACTTATACTCCTGCTTGATATAACTTTCTATATGACGATATAAAAGACAATATTTTGCATATGTGCCTTTTGCTCTGTTATATCCTACCTTTCGGGAAAACTCTTGGTTGTGTTTAGCAAACAAGGTTAGGAACGTGTCTTGTTTTACACCTAATCCTAGATAAGCGTTCTTTACTTTATCGGCAGTAACAAAACCGTCAGTCTGCATTACTTCCTGATAGTGGCGGTTAATATCCACTCGGATTTTGTCTAAGGCAATGTTTGTTTTTACTGCTAAGGTACTTTTGCCTGTCAGCCGTCCCGCTTTGGTGTCCCAAAGGTTGGGCGGTATGGTCATTTTACAACTGAATTGATTGATTGTTTTGTCAATCGTGATTCTTCCCATTAACGGAACTGTTCCGTCTGGCTTAATGTTGTTCCGTTTCAAATAGAACAGAATTTTGAATGTGCTACGCTGCGCCATAACTCAAAGTTTTTACAGATTACAAAATTAGTTTACTTTGAGTTACAAGAGGTTATGAGCGATGGCGCAAGAAGCAGACAAACAAAGGATATTAACCTCACATTATCAATCAGTTGTCCTCGCTTGGCTGATTTCGGCTTTTTTATCAGACTTTTATTCTAAATAAGTTTTACTTCATTGATTCAGCCATTGCTTAAACTCTTGAATCCTTTCAGAACTCACGATTGCCTCAATTCCAACAGGAGGTGCCGGGGTTAGTACGATTTTGATCCTACTATTGGAGTATTTCACCATTTCCTTGATCGAATTATAGCTGATTATAAATTTCCTATTGATCTTGAAAAACTGTGCCGGATTCAATTTCGTCTCTATACCACTGATCGTTTGATCCAAAATATAATTTTGCCCGTCACGGGTGAAAAGTACCAGATACTTTCCGTCCGCCATGAAATAGGCAACATCCCCCACCGTCACGGACTTCATCTTCGTCCCCACGGTAACCAGAAAACGCTCCTGATACACGGTCAACGATGCCACGGGGAAAGGAGCATTTACCGGGGAAAGCGATTCCAACTTATTCAATGCTTGCTGTAATTCCTCTTTATCAAAAGGCTTTAATATATAATCAATCCCCTGATATTTGAATGCCTTGAGTGCATATTCATCATAAGCCGTGATAAAAATAACCGGTACCGTGATCTCCACCTGTTCGAAAATATCAAAGCTCTGCCCGTCCCCTAGATGAATATCCATGAAAATCACATCGGCTTTATTCTTCTTCAACCATTTCACGCTCTCGCTCACCGAATCCAGTTTCGTCAATATCGTCACGTTCGGAGCCACCTCCCCCAACAATCGTTCCAACTCCGCCGCTGCAAGGTATTCATCCTCAATTATAATTGCATTCATAGGCTATTTTTATCAATACTTTCTCCGGATTCTTTCATCCATCATTTCAGTATTCACAAAAATAACGAAAATAATTCATGAAACAATAAAATAGCCGTGGGGAACCATCCCCACGGCCTTCCAACTACTAGATCAACCTAGTAACATACAAATTATCCTTGATTATATTTCAAATAAATCCACATAACTATTTTTCCCACTCATTTAGGTTCGGATTATTCGTTATAGCCTCTGTTGGGAAGGGCAACGTATATTTGGCACTATTCGCAGGTAAAGTCACAGTCTCCTGTTCAAAATTCTTATTCCAGTACGTTTTTACAATTTCAGGTCGAGTTGTTCTACGTAAATCATACCATCTATGTCCTTCCAACGCTAACTCTCTAGCTCTTTCATCTGCAATTTCTGCAATTAACTCATCTTGACTCATTGCGTCAATCTCTCCTTCACGTTCTGCATAATAGCTAGCCGACAAACGAGTCTTAATCAATGTTTTCAAGTATGACTTTGCCTCAGGTACACTCTCTTTTATATGAGCTGCTGCTTCTGCTGCAATAAGGTAGATCTCTGCACTACGGAAAGTAATCTTCATACTTGCATCATAGCATTTATTCGGGCCACTCCCATCGCGATAATACAAATTCACTCGTAAATCCTCACTTTGATTATATTTATCCATAATATTAGACAACATCTCCATATCATCCGTGATCTCTGTATTACCCGTTTGTTCTAAAGCAAGAATAGATTCCTTTGAGGTATACAAATAAGGAGCAGAAAAACCATCTACGGTCAAGTCTTCCAAAGAACAAGAAGGTAATATTTCCTTTGCTGCTGCTAAAGCCTTATCCCACTCTCCTCGATACAAACGTACTCTTGCCTCTAATGCTTTAGCCGATTTCTTTGAAAAACGATAACGAGTTTCGGCCGGTTGTTCCTCAACAGTCATTAACTTCTCACCCTCTTCTATATCTGACAAGATTTGCTCGTATACTTTCTCTATTGAAACAGGCTTAAACTCCTGATTAATATCAATTGTCAGATAAAGTGGAACACCTCTTTCAGAAGTAGCCGTTGCGGCATCGTATGGCTTAGCATACAAATTCAATAATTCAAAATGAGCATAAGCCCGTAATAACAAAGCTTCTCCTTTCAATTGTTCCCGAGTCTCGGTCCGATCATCAATCCCTGCATCCATAACATCCTCAATAACACTGTTAGCATAGAATATAACATTGTACATTTGAGTCCATGGGAATGTATAAGTTACCGGATCAGGAGATTCGTCATTCCAAGTTACAATATCAATCCATGCATCATAAGTGATTGAAATCATTCCCGGTCCCACTTCATCCCCACGTACTGTCAGTAATTTCTTATGTTGTGGAAAACGACTGTGAGCCGTGGTCAATAGAGCCCGATATTCCGATACTTCATCTGGAATTACCTTTCCAACTGGTTCTACATCCAAATAATTACAAGATGTAAACAACACAGTCATCATTACTATATAATGTATTAACTTCATAATCTTCAAGTTTTAAAAGGTTAAGTCTAAACCACAAGAAAAGGTTTTTGCCAGTGGTTGAGCATAAATACTTCCATAGGTTTCCGGATCAAAGTATCCTTTATAAGAAGTTCCAATAACAAAAGGATTACGAGTTTCCAAACTTACACGCATACTTGCCAATCGTAATTTTTTCGCAATGTCACTAGGCAGAGTATAGCCTAATCTGATACTATTCACTCGGAAATAACTCATCTGTTTAAACCATATGTCATAATTTCTAAATGAATTTCCCGGATCTTTCAAGCTAATCCACTGTTGAGCCATATTCAAACTACCGTCTTCCATCGTTTTACCTAACAATGCCGGATATTTCCCATTAGGATTGGAGGAAGACCAAACATCAAACATTCTCTTGGAATAATTCTGTCCCGGAGAAGTTTGAGAAGGATCATAGAAGGGTGTTTCTTGAACCGTCTGATCTATGATAAAACTACCTGATATTGTTAAATCAAAATTTTTATAATAAAAACGATTAATCAAGCCTCCTGTAAATTTTGGCTCACTCGTTCCCACGTAAGTGAACAAATCCCGATACTCTTGATTGGATAATTTACTACTTAAAGTAGCATCTCCAAACAGGTCATGGTTCACTTCCAAACCATAAAAATCACTGAATGATACTTTCTGCCCGTCCTTCCAAAACATCGGTATTCCATTCTCATCTAATCCTGCAGTTTTTAATGCAAAGAGTGCTCCGATAGAATAACCTTCTCCGGAAGGCAGATAAGAATTATCTGGAGTCTCTATACTATTAATTTTACTCTTGTTATGAGCGATGTTAAAATCCATCACCCAACGGAAGTCTTTTGTCTTAACATTTACCGTTGATAACGAGAACTCAACTCCTTTATTAGTTACTTTTGCCCAGTTCATCGGTGCATAGTCAAAACCATTCTCTCCCGGCAAAGCTCTGGTTCCAATCAGATCAGAACTAACTCGGTGATAAGCATCAACAGAGAACGTGATACGATTATTCAATACACCCATGTCAAGTCCCACATTCCAGTTTGTTGTTTTTTCCCAACGCAAATATGGATTTGGAGGATTCGTTACTCCAATATTTGGCTCACTACCTCCCGGTAATACAGAAGTGTTTCCCCATTCTCCCACTACTAAAGGAGAAGTGTTCTTGTCTACATTTCCTTGAATTCCATAGGAAATACGCAATTTCAGATTAGTCAACCAATCAGCATTTTGCAAGAAATCCTCTCTATCCGCATTCCAAGCTGCTGATATAGACCATATCGGAAGATATTTATATTTCCGTTCAACCCCAAACATATTGGACCCGTCATAACGTAAACTCCCAAACATGGTATATCGATTATCATAGGTATAAGATGCTGTCATATAATATGACAAAAATCTATCTTCCGTGAACGATTTACTATATTGTTCAAAATTCGCATCATTCTGAAAATTTGTATTATCTGGAATAACTAATGTCTCCGTAGTTAAGGAATTAGGATCATAACCAAATCCCTTCGTATGAACATTAGTAGTCTTATTTCCACGCATTTCCAAACCTGCCATCACATTTACAGAATGAAACTCTCCAAAGTATTTTGCAAACTCTCCCTGCAATTTCCATTGATATTGAGTCATGTCATTGTCCCAATACTGTATAACTCCACCATCAGGCAAAAAATATCTTGTTTCACTCGGAGAGCCATCTGAAGGCCGATAGGTATACTTGGACTTTTCTTTATATTTCCGAACAAAGTAAGAGTTTTTATTAGCTATTTTCTCCGTTTTCGAATTTTCTAATTGCATTGAAAATTGAGAGAATAACCTTAACCAAGAAGTAACTTTATAGTCCAAAGTAATCATGGGTTTTATAGATCTGTTTTTCAAAGAATAACTTGTATTCTTCATTTCCTCTATAAAATTGAATTCTAAATTCCGTCCATCATTGTCCAAAATATCCGGATCATATATATAATCTCCGTTCTCATCTTTCACCTCCAAGTATGGATTCACCATTCTGGTATAATTAGATGGATTTGTAAACGCCTCCGTATCCGTTACATAGCTTTTACGTTTACTGTCCGTCAAGAATAATGACACTCCAACATTCAAATTTTCAAGCAAATTGAAATCCGTCTTCATGGTCATATTATAACGTTCGAACCCAGTTCCCCGAGTGGTTCCTTCTTCATTATAATATCCTGCAGAAAAATAATAATTTGCTAACTCTCCTCCACCTGATATACTCAAATTATACTGTTGATTCAATGCGTTACGATACACTTCATCTCCCCAATCTACACCAGACTTTCTCAACTTATTGATTTCATTTTGTGCCTCCATAGAAATAGCATCGAAGCCATTATTTTGCAATGTTTCCAGCTGTCCATATTTATTTAAAATACGGGCAACACTTCCATAGTCACTCCGGTAGGTTAAATCTTTTTGGGTAGCAAGCCCCAACTCAAAATCTACCTTCTCAGAAGCATTCATCAAATTCAACTTATCTAAATCTGGCTTTAACGTATAAAAAACAGAACCGGATGCATTTACACGCATCTTTCCCGCTTTCCCTTTTTTAGTGGTTACAACAATAACACCATTGGCTGCACGAGCCCCGTAAATTGCCGTTGCCGCAGCATCTTTCAAAATAGTAATATCCTCTATATCCGCTGGATTCACTCCTGCAATAGAAGTATTATAAAGATTATCAATATTATCCTTATCACTGAAATTTGCCGGAATATCATTCCCTTCCAAAATCATCCCATCCAACACCCAAAGAGGATCAGTACTTCCCGTCAGGGAAACCGTACTACGAATACGCATTTTGTTCGGGGCTCCCGGAGCGCCATTCGTAGGAATAGATGTCATACCTGCCACTTGACCTTCCAATAATTGATCAATACTAGCAACACCAATTCGCTTAATATCATCCATTTTTACAGTCTGGATTGCTGAAGTAACTTTGCGTTTCTCAATCTGTTGGTAACCCGTCACCACCACCTCGGTCAACTGCTCCTGATCCGGTTGTAACATAACCTTAAATTCCGTGGTCTTCGTCACGTCCAGTTTCGCATTTTTATAACCGACAAAACTAACCACCACATATTTCACCGCTTTCGGCACTTTCAATTCAAACTTTCCGTCAAAATCAGTAATCGTTCCCTTCGGGCCGAGATTCTTAGCCTCTGCCGCATCCGGGTCAATCATTACCGTAGCTCCAATCAAAGTCTCGTTCGTCACGGAGTCCATCACGACTCCTTTGATCGTACGATAGTCGCTCTCGCTCTGGGCAAACAGCCAAAGCGGACATAATAACGCAATCAATAATAAACTTTTCTTCATGCTAACTTATTTAATTTGTATGTTATAAGGTGTAAAATCATCTCATATTCAACGCCTCTTTAATCCGGATAATCAAATCCTCGTAATGATTACGAGTTTCTACATTACCCGTGTTTCGTTTATTTTCCGCTAATTTTAAAATTTTCAACAATTCGCCTCTCTTCACCGATACAGCCTCGGAAACTCTACCCATGGAAGAGAAGTGTAAGGTCCTCAATTGCACCTCTTCTCTAGGCTCAATCGTAAATTCGGGGGCTTTAGAGGCAAAACAACACGTGTTTGAATGATGCAACGCTTTCTTGGTCGTTTTCTCCACAGCCCTGTTCGAGCTAACGATGATCGCATCGATAAAATTCTTTTGTGTCATCCGCTCGTAGATAGATAAGTTACGCCCAGCCTTACTGCTAGCAAATATCACGTTATGAATATCCGCAAACATCTCTTCCGGTGTGTAACTCTTTGTACGGCCTAAAGTCGCTTCAGAATCAAACATACGCAACAAACGCTCGTCCTTCAACAGATTATAGAATGTAGCGTACTGCAACTCACGTGCAACCGTGTAAGGAGAATATTCCACACCCATCTGAATCGGGTAACTCTTCTTCCAGACCTCAGCACCGAACAACCATTCTGGAACAATAAACACCTCTTCAATCAAGTACTTCACGCTCTCTTTCTGAATCTCTTTCGGCACCGGGATATACCGATCCTCCGGACTTCCCTTCACCGGGTTATTAATATAAATACCTCCCACGTTAGCCGTAACATGCCCGGCATACATCTTCCATTGGTTTATCACCGCCATCAATAATTTTCCTGCCTCCGCGAAAGATTCTCCGTCTTCCTCTGTCCAAGCGACAATATTCGGAACAATCCGTTTCAGATTCATAATCCCGTAACGATTGGCTTTCACGATGTCATCTCCAAGGTCTTCATCCTGAGAACGAGGATCGATCGGATCTTTCGGGTCTTGTTGCTCGCCATACCAGTACATCGGGTCACCTTCATGCTCTTGAATCCATTCATTCAATATCGGTAACTCCTCTTGCGGTGTTTCCGTGTCTAGCCAACGATAAGCCCAGTTAATCGCGAACTTGTCATACGTCCCGATTTTAGGAGTAATTTCCTTTACCCCGTCTCCCGGTTGGGCCACGTAGTTAAAACGCGCGTAATCCATGATAGAACTTGCCGTTCCACCCATTTTTGCCGTAAAGATCGGGGATCTCAAAGAATCCACGGGGAAAGCATGAGAAGCACCCATGTTATGTTTCAACCCGAAAGTATGCCCTACCTCGTGAGAAGAAACAAAGCGGATAGCGCTGGCCATATGCTCGTCGCTCAATTTATTTGCACGGGCTCTCGGATCTATCGGTGCTGTCTGTACTCGCATCCAAGTATGTAATAATGACATCACGTTATGCCACCAAACCACGTCAGCCTCGATAATCTCTCCTGAACGGGGATCAACCACGGACGGCCCCATAGCATTAGCCTGCTGGGATGCCGCGTAGGTGATGACCGAATAACGAATGTCGTCTATGTCAAAATCTTCATCACCTTCCGGTGCATCCTTCGCGACAACAGCATTTTTAAAACCTGCCGCCTCAAATGCGGCCTGCCAATCCCGAACTCCTGCTTTAATCTCTTCTCTCCACTGTTTCGGGGTAGAAGGATCTATATAAAACACGATCGGTTTTACAGGCTCTACGACCTCTCCTCTTTTATATTTCTCTATATCTTCCGGTTTTGGTTCCAATCTCCAACGATGAACGAATTCCCGTTTTTCCACTTGCTGTTGCTCGTCTGTAAAATAAATATGCTCCGTGGCAAAAAAGCCTACACGGGGGTCGGCAAAACGTGGCTTCATAGGTACCTTAGGCAACAACACCAGATTCGTTGTCGTTTCAACCGTAAGAGGCACCGCCACGCCGCCATCAACCACCTGCGTCGTCATTAACGCCTTTACCACCACATTCTTGGGGAAAACCTTCACGCCCAATATCTTCGACAAGTCCTTTTTTACCGAACCGCCTAAAGCAATCTCATTATATATATCATTAAAACTTTTCTCGCTCCCATCAAAAATCTTGTTCACCTTGATAACCACGGAAGTCGAATCCTTCCCGTAAGCCTCGATCGGGAAATACTCGATCACGGACTCGCGATAATTGGCTTTCACAGATTCACTGATCGCATCTCCTTCGGGTACGCTTACCTTTCCATTGTAAGTTGTCACCCATACCTTGTTCATAGATTTATCTTTATAGAAACGCACGAGCTTGTCATTCGACTCCATTCCTCTATTCAAGCCTGCATCATTCAACTCGTAAGGTACTCCCGACACTTTATTAACGATTAGAAGATCACGTCCCATCAACGAATCAGCCACCTCGAAATAGTAATCATTCTCAACCGTTAAAATCTTTACCATACCTTCAGTAATCTTGGCTTTTTTCACCAAATCCCCGTAAGCATCCGGTTTGGACACTTCCGTTGTATCCTTGGCATGTTTTTTCTTTCGTCTTTCCAGAGAATATCCCGGTTCAGACAATAATGATAGGGCAACAAGGGCTATCGCACCTAAAATGAATGTTTTTGTTCTTACCATACTTCTTTTATTCATTAAATCTATCTGGTTAACTGATTCTTTACAATGATAAGACAGATTTCAATCAATAAAAATAAAAGGGGAGTGAAACCCCGAAAAAAAGGAGTGAATCATCGTTTTTTTGTTATAAACGATTTTTCAAAAGAGGTAGCAGGCAAACGTAACATCCATTTTCACAATTACATACAAATTTCTCACCAGAATAAAAGTCATAAATGGCCTGAATACGTTCGAAACCCACGCCCATGGACTCCTCGCTAGATTCTGCACGGGGCTGGTAATTATTCTCCACGATTAAACATTCATCCCGATCATAAATTTTAATATGCAAGGGATTTTGTAAAGTCACCTGATTATGTTTTATAGCGTTCTCTACTAACATCTGTAAACTGATCGAAGGAATCTTTGCTTCCAAACAATCCGGTCTCACATCTATGGACAAATCCAACTGATCCCCAAAACGAATCTTCTGCAAAAAATAATATTGCCGGGTAAACTCGATCTCTTCCTTCACCGTGGACAAGCTTTCGTTTCTTGTCTCCAGCAAATAGCGATACACCTTTGATAACTTCAACACGAATTCCCTCGCCAAAGTAGAATCCGAACCAATCAACACACTCAAGGAATTCAAGGAATTAAACAAAAAGTGAGGGTTAATCTGATTTTTCAATTGTTGTAAATGTAGTTCCATCGACTCCTGTTCCAAACTACGCCGCAAGCGGTATTCCTTACGCCATTTATGCTGGGCAAAAAGTAACAAAATTGCGAATATAACTACCGTAATCAAGGCAATCATCGCCGTGTAACGATGAAATTCATCCAATATCTCCCGATTTCCATACTGCGGTACGTTAACGGCAATCACCCACTTTTCACTCCCGACAAGTAGGGGATAGTAAATTCGAAGCACCTGTGAAGACAAGAAATTAGAATGAATCATAATTTCCAATTCACTCTGACTTTTTAATACCTCCTTGATGGAATCCAACTCTTCTTTTTGGAAAGGTGAGGTTCCCAATAAATTTTCATCAGGATGCGAAAGTAATCTACCCAGTTCATTTACCATAAA
>OGEE01000961.1_pt1 | contig 16938 bp, 20 predicted proteins | sample 1570571 | NCBI WGS metagenome assembly OGEE01 (sample SAMEA2582169, study PRJEB24529) | metagenome | biome: Human gut stool | place: China | collected 2011
GAGGGGCAAAACCGCAGAATTGCGGATTTTGGCACCGTGGTAGAAACTTGCTCTCAGTAAGCCGCAGACTGCCCCTGTCCGGGATTTCCGTACATAGAGCGAACGGGGCGTGGCTTTCAGCCCGCTGTGCGCGGCCTTTTTTCCTTTCGCCAAAGATACATTTGAAAGGCCGCCAGCTACCCGCTGAACGGGGACTTTTCAAATTTTCTTTTGCCTTAGTAATCCGGGAAACAGGATTTTAGCAACCGGCGGGGCAGAGAATTTTTCCTTTTACTCCCTACAACACCGAATTTTGAAATTTGCCAAACAAAACGGCTTATTTTCTCTTTGCTTCCTACTACGGACAAAAATCAAAAATGCCAAACGCCGGGGAAGAAAAATTTCTCCTTCACTTACTACTACAATCTGAACAGGGCAAAATGGCCGGAAACGGAGCCGGGCAACAAAAAAAGCAGCAAATCTTTTTCAGACTTACTGCTTTCGCTGGTCGCCGGTGGGCGGCTGGTATTCAGTTTTAAGGCTTATCGGTCAAAGCGAAATTTGAACAGGGCGGCAATTAGCTTCTGCTTCACATATTCTTCAACCTCGGCGTTGACCTGACCGTGTACTTTGGAACAGTAGCGGATATATCCGGCGTAGTGGGAAAGAACGGTGTCGATTGCGTCCGGGTCGCCCCCATGTGCTTTGACGATTGTTTCATAGGGGAGAAGTCTACTCATGGTCTTTTTCCTCCATAAACCGCCGGAGCCGTTTTAAGGCAAGCTGGATATGCCGCCCCGCTGTGCTGCGTGTCCGGCCGATATGTACGCCGATCACTCGCTGCGGCTGGCGCATGAAATAATAGCGGAAAATTTCTTCCTGTGTCTGCTCCGGCAAACGGGCAAGGGCGGCGGCAAGTTCCGCATGGTACAGAACGGCGGTCTGGCCGCAGGCGGTAAAAAGATGTTCTTCAAGCTGTTCCGGCTCGGCAAGCTGGACAAACCTCTCATTCATCAGATAGTCAAGGGAAACTTCCCGTTCCCACCTCCGGCGCAGCTTCAAAATTTGGTCTATGGCGGCGTGACGAATGACAACCTTATAAAATGCATTGAATGTGTACTGGATATGGACTTTGTAATCTTCAAAATTATTCATAAAAGCCTCTCCTTATATATACGAATGTTGATATACTAAAAACTAAAATTCCAGAAATAATTAAAAGAGATTGGATATTTATAATGTCAGCGAGTGGTCCAAAAAATATCATGCCTAACGGTAATGCACAAGAATTGGCAATCTGCATGAAGCTGAATATGCGCCCTTGCATTTCCTGCTCAACTTTCTCTTGGATAGACGCTGTAATCGGAGTATTATAGCAAGGAGATGTAATTCCTATTAGCACATTAAAAATTAAATAAACTATGAATACAGGAGAAATTCCTAACCCTATCATCAGCATACCATAAACTCCACCTGCCACTAATGTAGTATTCAGTTTTTTCTTAAAACCACCCCATGATGTAATAATTGCTCCTCCAATAATCATTCCAAAACTATATGTCATTTCACTCATGGTTAAGCGCCAAACTTCTGTTCCAAATGTTCTGCTTACCATGAGCGGGGTTAAAAAAGCAGATGGACTAATTAGAAATAAAATGAGTAATTGAAAAATCAGCAGTCTGCTCATAAAAGTATGATTCTTTAGATAGACTGCGCCCTCCTTCATTTCTGTGAAATGTGATTTGGTCATTCTGACTTCGATATTTAAGGACTTTACTGGAACCGTTGAGGTTATACTCACTCCAACTAAAGCAGTAAAAATATCAATAAATAAAGTTGCTTCTAATGTTGCTATCGACAGAATAGCACCGCTAATAGCTGGAGAAACAAACATAATAATTGATGATAAAGTGCTGTTAAATCCATTAACTTGCATTAGATATTTTTGTGGAACTATTTGGGGGATAATTGCATTTACTGCTGGAGTTTGTATTCCCGTCCCGGCAGACCGGATTGCTAAAACAACTAAAAGCAATTCGATATTCTTGTGTCCAGTAAGAAAAAATACAGCTAATATCAGAGTAGCACTTGCAATAAAGCAATCCGTTATCATCACAATCCTTTTTCGGCTATAACGATCAATCCATACTCCTGCAAAAAGGGAAATCAATATTTGCGGTAAGAACCCGCATAAAGTGGAGAGGGTTATCATTTTCCCGGAAGAAGTTGTTAATGTGATATACCAAATTATTGCATATTGAACAATAGATGAACCCAACAGGGATATTGTTTGCGCAGATAAAAACCGAGCAATATGGCTTTTCCATTTGTATTCATTCATAAAGATTGTTCCTTTCAAAAAAATAGAGACTATGGCGATAATCTACCATAGCCCCTAAAAGTAAATATAAAAATAGAGACTATGGCAAAACATTGTCCACAGTCTCTAACTAAAGTCTGCTCGTTTCTATCATCGAGGAAATAGGTACACAAAACAGATGGTATTAAAATCTCAATACCCTTATTCTTGCTTGTTTCCCTATTTCCCGATGAAAAAGAAAGCAATCATGCTTTTAGTTTAAGCTCCGCACAATGCTTCATCGGATACATTTGCACAGAGCTGATTCGTTTTTTTAATTCGTCAATTACGATTCTATTTTTCATGTAGCTCACTCCTATTTCTAATTATAGCAAAGGTATCTTCTAAAAGCAAGAGTTTAGAAATAGTTGGGCTGCTGTCTGTCAAATTCTTGTGTGCTACTTTATAGCACATGAGCATTCCTTAGCCTCTTCAAACATACTAATAGTTCCTATGTAAGTATATTAGCATCTGCAAGTACCTAATACAAGCCAGCATTATTAAATTATAGGTTATGGGGTTACTGCCGAATGACATTAATATATGACTATGCATAGATGAATGTCTGGCGTGATAAGCAACTGACAAAATTAATAAAAGTCGAAGATTGCTTAAGATAAAAGAAAAATTCTTTTAGTATATTGTTATCACAAAGGAATATATATATCAATACAATTTGATATAAATTTTAAATGGATATTTACGCGGATTTATTGTAGCCATATCTTGGAATTGGATTGAATGTGTTTACATTGCTGTTTTTTTAATTTGTCTTACTGAAACACTAAAAAAGAGGAATAAGCCAAAAAAACTTATTCCTCTTAAATCTTATACTATGCTATATTGGTGACTTTCAAGTTGATATTGATTAACCAAAGTATCTCTTAAGAAGTCCCTCGAATGCCTTACCATGTCTAGCCTCATCTCTAGCCATCTCATGAACTGTATCATGGATTGCGTCAAGGTTAGCAGCCTTAGCTCTCTTAGCAAGGTCAGTCTTACCTGCTGTTGCGCCGTTCTCAGCTTCAACTCTCATCTCAAGATTCTTCTTAGTGCTGTCTGTTACAACCTCGCCGAGGAGTTCAGCAAACTTAGCAGCATGCTCAGCTTCTTCCCATGCAGCCTTCTCATAGTAAAGACCGATTTCTGGATAACCCTCTCTGTGAGCAACTCTTGCCATAGCAAGGTACATACCAACTTCTGAACATTCACCTTCAAAGTTAGCTCTGAGGTCAGCAACGATATCCTCGCTTACGCCCTTAGCTACGCCAACAACGTGCTCAGCAGCCCATTCTCTCTCACCTGTCTGTGCAGCAAACTTACTTGCTGGAGCCTTACATACTGGACAGACGAAATCTGCTGGAAGAGATTCTCCTTCATAAACATAACCACAAACTGTACATACATACTTCATAATAATAATCTCCTTTCGTTTATAAACATAACAGGCATAAGCCTGAACTTTACTTATCGGAACTTCTGAAAATGTTTCATCAGTTCGTAACTAGAATATAACAGAAATAAATCAGTTTGTCAACAAAAATAGGAATGATTCCTATTTTTATTTTATTGACTTATAAAAATATTAATTTTCCGAAGCACATTTTTCACATAATCCATAGAAGCATACTGAACCAGCCTCGATTTTGCCCGGAAAATGTGATGCCACATTAGCCCCGAGATTTTCAAGGATTTCATTATCAGATGGATTGGTGATATCAATTAAACATTTGCACTTTCTGCACTGAAAATGCAGATGTGGTGCAGTGTTGGCATCATAATGCACAAATCCGTCCTCACATGGAACAGTGACGGCTTCGCCATGCTCCACAAGAAAAGAAAGGTTTCTATAAACTGTGCCAAGACTTATGCTTGGAAAATCATTTTTGACAAATGTGTATACAACATCGGCAGTTGGGTGGTCTTTGCGTGACATAAGAAATGTTTTGATAGCGTCACGCTGACGGCTATGTTTAACAGCGCCCATAAAATCACCTCCGGATTATTATTTACTATTATCTTTAATTAAATTCATAATTTTGTCAATAGAATCCTGCTGCTCACTTTTTTCCATATTAATGATGTACTGGTGTCTGTCAGCGTAAAGCTTGCGGACAGCGGCAAGTAAAGTATCTTTATTCATATCCTCTTCTGTAAGAACCATTGAATAACCATGCTCCTTGAAAGAATTGGCATTAAGAATCTGGTCGCCGCGGCTTGCATTAGCAGAAAGCGGAATCAGAAGATTAGGTTTCTTGAGAGCAAGCAGCTCACATATGGCATTGGCACCTGCACGCGAGATAACGATAGAACTGATTGCGAAAAGGTCACGCATCTGCTCGCTTATGTACTCGAACTGGACATAGCCGGGAGTTCCATTGAGTGATTCGTCCATCTTGCCTTTTCCACACAGGTGAACAACCTGAAAATCCTTAAGAAGCTCAGGTAAAATGCTTCTTACAGCCTCATTTACATGGACAGCGCCAGTACTTCCGCCGACAACAAGAATAATAGGTTTGTCAGTTGTGAAGTTGCAAAGGTCAAGTCCGGCTGCTTTATTGCCAAGCAAAAGCTCCTGTCTGATAGGAGAACCTGTAAGAACAGCTTTTCCTTCAGGAAGGTACTTGAGTGTCTCTGGGAAATTGCAGCATATTTTAGTTGCTTTTCTCATAGCAATCTTGTTGGCAAGGCCGGGTGTCATATCAGATTCGTGGATAATTACTGGAATATGACGGCTTCCGGCGGCAAGAACAACAGGTACAGACACGAAGCCTCCCTTAGAAAATACGATATCAGGTTTGATTTTTTTCATAAGTCTCTTAGCCTGAAAAAGTCCATGAAGCACACGGAATGGATCAGACAGATTCTTAAGACTTCTGTATCTTCTTAATTTGCCGGATGAAATACCATAATAAGGAATTCCAAGATCTTCAATAAGAGTTTTCTCAATACCGGTATATGAACCGATATAGAAAACCTCGTAGCCGGCTTCCTTAAGGCTTGGAAGCAGGGCAATATTAGGTGTTACATGTCCGGCAGTACCACCACCGGTAAGTACTATTTTTTTCATAGGTCATTCTCCTGAAAATATAATAAAATGTCCGATTTGTTCAAATGTATCATTACATTTTATGAGCAAATCTTTCCTTAAAGCTGCAATGCATACAGAGCGGTTCGACCGCAGTCTTTTTCTTGAATCCTTCCATAAATGCAACGCTTCGTGGGTTTGAAAGGATTTCCTCAAGTGTTGAATCAAGAATATTGCCAAGAGCCATCACTCCATTACCGTCAAGACAGCACGGAACGACAGTGCCGTCACACAGAATAGCCATATGCTGGCGGAGTCCCTGACAGAATCCGCGCTCATTGCAATAAGTGCTGTTCACATCAGGCCATTCAAACGGAGACTGAACATTTATATAAAGATGTCTCTTGATTGTGCAGTTCTTCTCACCAAACAGAAAAGGCTCTTTCTTAGTATTCCAGAGTCTTAGGGAAATCTCAGTGTCAGTCTTATCAAGAAGCGTTTCGCAGGATTCAAAAAGATTATGAATATAAGAATCCATGTCAATGCAGTCGTTATCGTCAGCACTGTGAAGCGACACATTAATCTGATGCACAGGATACTCCAGTAAAACAGGAAGCTTCTCTTTAATAAGAGTGGCATTGGTAGTAAGATTTACTGTCATATCAGCGTCCTGACATATCTTAAGAATTTCACCAAGCTGTGGATGCAGAAGCGGCTCACCTTTAACATGAAGATAAATGTAATTAGTATAATGTCCGATTCTTTCAATCACTGTGCGGAATTCGTTCACACTCATAAAATGTGGTTTTCTCAGAGTTTCCTGACAGAAAGAACAGTGCAGGTTGCAGCTGCTTGTTATCTCGACATAAACTCTTTTAAATCGCGCGACACTATTCATTATCTTTCTTATATTCCTTTAAGGCTTTAGCAAGCTGGTCAGGACATGATGTGTCCTTATAGCCACATTTGATACCGTCCATTCTTTTGATAGCTTCGTCAATGTCCATGCCCTCGATAAGAGCAGCAACGCCCTGAGTATTGCCGGCACATCCGCCAGTGAAATGCACATTAACAACCTTTCCATCAACAACATCAAAATCTATTGCACGTGAACATACGCCTGAAGTCTTAAATTTCATAAAAATCTCCTTACTTATCTTTCTTGCATTATTAGTTATTTGGTATATGTATTGTTGTGAGAAATTGACAGATTAGCGCAGAGTGCTTTGGAGTCGCCGGCACTTAGCGTGCTGTAAGCAGATATCGCAGATATGTGCTTATAGCAAGCTTAGTACCGCTGCGAACGACAAGCAGCGCAAGCGTGCTCTGTGCTAATTTATCATTTGCTCACACAGCTTCTGATACATACCTGACTATATTATAACACCTTTGGAAGATATGAAAAAGCATAAGTTGTTTTATTGCAAATGTTCAATTATAATGTATGCAGTTTGAAATGGATATATAAGGAGGATTTATGATAGGTATTATTGGTGCAATGGACGAAGAAGTAGAGCAGCTTGTTGAGGTAATGGAGATTACCCGCGAGGAAACTAAGGCATGCATGACATTTAAAGCAGGAAAGCTTGCCGGGAAAGATGTTGTTATTGTAAGAAGCGGAATTGGTAAGGTTAATGCTGCGGCATGCACACAGATTCTTGTCGATGACTTCAAAGCAGACTACATTATTAATACAGGAATTGCTGGTTCACTTAAGGCAGAGATTGATATTGCAGATGTTGTTATTTCATCAGATGTTCTTCATCATGACATGGATGCGACAGGATTTGGATATCCTTTAGGACAGATTCCAAGAATGGATACACTTTCATTTGCAGCAGACGAAAGACTTATTAAACTTGCTGGCGAGGCTTGTAAAAATGCAGTTCCGGAAATCGGAGTTCATGTCGGCAGAGTTGTAAGCGGCGACCAGTTCATATCAGACAAGGCTGTTAAGGAGAGAATCAGCAGCAATTTCGATGGCTTCTGTACAGAGATGGAGGGAGCAGCGATAGCACAGGTTTCTTACCTTAATAAAGTTCCATTTGTAATATTAAGAACTATATCAGATAAGGCTGATGACAGTGCAACAATGGATTACCCGGCATTTGAAAAGCTCGCAATTGCTAACAATGTCAAGGTTATGAAGGAACTTGTTGCAAATATTTAATCAGACGGTGGTTCGACAATATCTGCTTTAATTAAGATGTATAATGCGGTAGTATTCAATGTCATTTGGGAGGTTTGTATGCAGACTGTATTAATAGCAATCAGAAATTATGCAGATGATGACAGCGGAAATGTCGATATACATAGCAGGCTGACTGTAAAACCATTTAAGAAAATGAAAGGTGCAGGACGACTTTTTTTACTAAAAAATGTAGACAGGGAGCTTGTGAAACTAAATAAACAGTACAGGGAAATTATTAAAAATGTACGATAATTATGCAAAAATGTGCAGAAACGGAGGATTATTATGAAGATACTTATGTTGGAAACTATGACATACGGAGATGATATTTCGCTTGAGCAGTTTAACAGGCTTGGCGAAGTTGTGACATACAGCTTAAGTTCTTATGAGGAAGCTGTTGCAAGAATGAAAGAGCATAATCCTGATGTCGTTATTATTAATAAAACTAACATGAACGCAGAGTGCATGGCAGCCGCGTCTAATCTTAAGATGGTGGCAGAGGCAGCTACAGGCTACAACAATATTGATATAGAATATGCCAAAGCGCATGGAATAAGGGTTGCCAATGTTGCTGGATATTCAACACAGTCAGTTATACAGCACACATTTGCACTTGCATTTTATCTTGTCGAGAAGATGAGATATTATGATGATTTCGTAAAGAGCGGCGAGTATGCAGAGTGGCCTTGCTTCTCACATTTTGCAAATGTGTTTCACGAACTGGCAGGAAAGACATGGGGAATTGTCGGACTTGGCAATATAGGAAGAGGCGTTGCTAAGATTGCGGCAGACTTTGGCTGTAATGTAATATACTATTCAGCAAGCGGTCACAGCTATGATGTGCCATACGAAAGATATGAGCTTGATGAATTTTTGAAGAAATCGGACATCGTGTCAATTCACGCACCGCTTAACAAATATACAGAAAATCTGTTTAATTATGAGACATTTAAGAAGATGAAGAGCAGCGCAGTTCTTCTGAATCTTGGACGTGGCCCGATTGTTAATGACGCAGACCTTGTAAGAGCGCTTAACGAAGGCGTGATTGCAGCAGCAGGACTTGATGTAATAACCACTGAGCCGGTTGCTAAGGACAATCCTCTTCTTACAATTAAGGACAGCAACAAGCTTATCGTTACCCCTCATGTTGCATGGGCGACATATGAGGCGAGAACCCGCCTGATGGACGAGATATATCTTAATATCAGGGCATATATGGACGGGGAAGAGCGAAATGTTATTGTATAATATATATTTTTATAATGAATATGTGGACTGTGCGGATTCTGGTTATTGCCAGAGTCCGTTTTTTAAAATAAAGAGGTTGACACTTGTAAAACAAAATGCTATCTTTAGGTTGACGGATGTAGAACGGACAGGAGAGGGAAAACGATGACTTTAAATAAGAGTGAATGGACAATTATGGAGAAGCTATGGGAACAGCCATATACTATGATGCAGTTGTATCACATGCTCGAAGAGGAGACTGGCTGGAGCAAAAGTACGGTTGTCACAATGCTTGGAAGAATGGTGGATAAGGGGCTGATTGCTTACAGTGAAGGCGGCAGGGCAAGGGAATATTATCCGCTGGTAAAGAAGGAAGACGTGGCATTGTCGGAGACAAAGAGTCTGCTTGATAGAGTGTTTAAGGGTTCAGTCAATATGATGATGAGCACGCTTGTCAAATCTAACGAACTTAGTAAGGATGAGATTAATGAGTTGCAGGCTATTTTGAAGAAGGCAGGTGAGAAAGCTGATTAATGTAGTTATAACATCAAGCATAATGATTGTTGTGGTAATGATTTTGCGGAAATTTTTTGGCAGCAGAGTAAAGAGCGGAGCAATCTGTGTATTGTGGGCGTTAGTTGCAATGCGTCTTTTAATACCTGTGCAGTTATTTGGAAATGTTGTAAATGTGGCTGATTATCTGTTAGATAATATTAAGCGTGTGCAGGGCAGCGCTGTAGCGAATGAAGAACAGCCTGATACTGGTGATAATGTTAAGATAGCTGGAAATGTACAGACATCCGGGAATACCAAGGGGATAACAGATGTGATGTCAGATGGCAGGATGCAGGCAGAAAACGAAACATACACAGATAAAAAAATGCAGGAAACAAGTAGTGCTAAGCCTGATAATATTCATATTATAAGCTATATGCTGGGTATATGGTTTACTGGCATGGCACTTATGTTTCTGATTGTAGTTGTCAGCAATATCATATTTTACAGAAGACTTATATCTACAAGAATCAAGACAGGTAATAGTGGGCGAATCAGCATTTATATTACTGATGTTGTGGATTCGGCCTGTCTGTACGGAGTATTTCGTCCGGCTGTGTACCTTAACACTAATACAGGAAACAATGAATTTATTATAAATCATGAATTGACTCACTACAGACACAGAGACAACTGGTGGGCGTTAGTGAGAATGTTGTGTGTATGTATATACTGGTTTAATCCGCTTGTGTGGCTGGCAGCACATTTTCACAAAGAGGACTGCGAGTTATTCTGTGATGAAGCGGTTGTAAGAAATTGCAGTGCAAGCGAGAGACAGAAATATGGTGAGGTGCTGTTAAATGCTGCCGCCAGACGTTCAGGCAGATTATCGGATATATATCTTTTATCAGGAGCGTCCTCTGGTTTTCGTGAACTTAAGAAAAGGATTGAGAGAATCGCTGGCAATAAGAAAACATACAAAAGCGTAGCATTTGTAATGATAGTGACGGTGGCAGCAATTACAGTTTTTGCGTTTGGCGGGTCTAATGTTAAAGGCAGTGCTGAAAAATCGACAGATAGCATGTTTGAGACAGATACTGACAATCAGAATGATGATAAAATGAAGAATTATCTCATAGCAGAATATAGGTACGACCTTACGCATGATGGTGTTGATGATGATGTGGCAATGGAGATATACGGATATGCCGGGGATATCAGTGATGTTAAAGAGGCACTCAATGATACAAGAAAATATGTCACTGTAACTGTCAAAGATGGCATTACAGGTCAGATTTTGTATACAAAAGAGGTTGGAAACAGCCACTCACAAAATGGATTTGTTTCGATAGTTTCAGCGAATGGTAATTATTATATTATGGACGGAATAAAAGGCGTATGGCAGGGGGATGGACTTGAAAGGTTCACAGTTTATGATTTCTCTTCAGGCACGAAAAATGTTGTAGATGAATGCAAGGTTGATTATTATGCTTCTGAAGAGTCAGCGGAAAGGTCAGCAAACCGCGGTCAGTCGCTCGTTTCACAGCAGGAAGCTGATGAGATGTATAATGGCAGGATTGCAAGGTGGAATGATGGTGCGGTAGTGCTGATTGAATGTTTGATTTATTAGATTTAATATAAAAATGCGGATTCCGAGAGGAGTCCGCATTTTTACTATAATTAGATGTTAAAAAGAAGAATGTTTTTTCAAAACGCAATATATCAAATTAAATTGATATTCTTCGTGCTAAAATTGATATATTGCGGACGAAAGTTGATATTCTTCGTATAAAATGCTATAATTTGCGTAAGATATATTGTTGACGGTGGGAATGAGAGAGGAGGTTCAGATGAAAAGTTGTAAAGAGAAAGCTGCAGAATGGGGGATTTCTTCAAGATCTGTGAATGATATGTGCAAAAAAGGAAAAGTGGCTGGGGCTGTTAAGGAGAATGGAACATGGAGAATTCCTGATGATGCAGCAAAACCTGCTGATAAAAGGATTTCAACGGGAAAGTATGTAAAGAAATCTGGGGGAAAGGGCTTGAAGGCACTTCCGATTGGGATATCAGATTATGTGCGTGCGCAGTCAGAATATTATTATGTTGATAAGACATTATTAATCAAGGAATTTCTTGACCAGAAGCCATTGGTATCATTGTTTACAAGACCTAGAAGATTTGGAAAGACCCTGAATATGGATATGTTAAGGGTTTTCTTTGAGATATCTGATGAGGATACAAGCAAATATTTTAAAAATCAGGCAATCTGGCAGTGTGGAGAAGAGTACCGTTCGCATCAGGGTAAGTACCCGGTGATTTTTCTCACATTTAAAGATGTTAAATTTGATACATGGCAGGAAACTATTGATAAGATTCGTGGACTTTTGCAGGAAGAATTTGGACGACATCAGGAATTGCTTAACAGTGATAAGCTGTCAGAGTATGAAAAGGAGAATTTTTTAAAGATTCTTAATGGCACAGCCAATGAAGTTGAACTTACTTCTGCACTTGAGCGTTTGTCAAAAATGCTGGCTGTGCATTATGGCAAAGCACCGATTATTATAATTGATGAATACGATACGCCTATACAGGAAGGATATTCAAAAGATTTCTATGATGAGATTATTGGATTTATGAGAAATTTCTTCTCAGGAGCATTTAAAGATAACAGAAATCTTTCGTATGGATTTCTTACTGGAATTCTTCGTATTGCACAGGAAAGTATATTTAGTGGACTTAATAATCTGACAGTTAATTCAGTTATGGATGAAGCGTATGACAGCTTCTTCGGATTTACAGGTGATGAAGTAAAAGCAATGCTTGAATATTATGGTATGTCAGGTAAAGAAAAGGAACTGAAAGAATGGTATGATGGATATTTATTTGGTAACGAGGAGATATACAATCCGTGGTCGGTTATCAATTATATTTCTAAAGGCGGTATTCCACAGGCATATTGGGTTAATACAGGAAAGAATGAGATTCTTGAAGATGTACTTGAAATTGCTACTGATGACATAACGGAGAGACTTTATGCACTTTTACAGGGAGAGCCTGTTATTGCCAGAATTGATCAGAATGTTGTATACAGGTCGATTGCAGAAGATCCGGCTAATATATATAGTCTGTTGTTAGTGGCAGGATATTTGAAAACACCGAGAAAAAATTTGCAGGCAGATGGTTCATATCTGTGCGAGGTTTCCATTCCTAACAGGGAAATTGCAGCGGTTTACAAGAATGAAATTTTGTCACATTTGCTGCAGATAGGTGCTATCACAAGAACTACTGCTAACAAGATTGCGGAGAGTCTTTATGCAAATGATTATAAAAAATTGCAGGCTGCAATATCCGAATACATGGATAAATCCATAAGTTTTTATGATGGAGGAGCAGAGGGCTTTTATCATGGTTTAATGCTTGGTCTGATTGCATTGATGGATAACCAGTATAAGATTAAATCTAACAGGGAATCAGGCGATGGAAGATATGATATCAGCCTTATTCCAAGAGAAAACAGGTATCCGGGAATTATATTGGAATTAAAATGGAAGAATGGATTGAGTGCAGATTCACTTGATACATTTGCAAACGAGGCACTGACTCAGATTGATAATATGAGATATGATTCTGAGATGAAGCAGGAAGGAATTAATGATATCCTGAAATTTGGAATTGCATTTTCAGGAAAGAAGGTCAGAGTTAAGACCAAATAGAGCGGGAGGGCAGTTATAAGCCCTCCTGTTCTAATCTTCCTCAATAACCTCAATTTCCATATAAGCAAATTCGATATCTTCAACAAAGTTATCTTTAGTGAAGCGCACTTTCGAGTGGCGCTGGAATTCTGAAACATTGGAATCAAGCCAGATTGGTTCGGCAAGGTCGAATTCATAGCATGCGTCATGAATAGCAGCAAATATTTTGCGGGTTCTGTTTAAATCAGAATCCGCATTTTTAATTACAGTGTCTTTGATAAGATGCCCTCTGTCGTCAAAGAGCTTACACCACATTCTAAACATATCAGAAATCCTCACTATCTATCAGTATTGTGAATGGTCCGTCGTTTTCAAGGCTGACCTTCATATCAGCACCGAATCTGCCGGTTTCAACTTTAGGAACACGCTCACGGCACATTGCGACGAATTTTTCATAAAGGGCGTTAGCCATATCAGGCGCGCCGGCATTAGTAAAGCTTGGGCGGTTGCCTTTGCGGCAGTCCGCATAAAGTGTAAACTGGCTTACAATAAGCAGCTCGCCACCGACATCTGCCAGAGACAGATTAGTTTTGCCATTCTCGTCTTCAAAAATACGCATTTTGCATATCTTGTCTACATATTTTGGAAGCATTTCTTCTGTATCGTCCTGACCAGCCCCGAAAAGAATCAAAAGACCATGTCCGATATTTCCAACAACTTTGCCATCTATCTTAACATTTGCATGATTAACACGCTGTATTACGAATCTCATATTAAACTCCATTCCTGCGCTGTTTTTAAGCGCCTTATGTGAATAATTGAATATTATACGCTTAGTGGAAATGTGTCAACTTGTTAAGGAACATTATTATTATATGAGTTTTATCTTCTGTCTGCCGATTTAGGATAAAGTCTGTATAATGGTGTAAATTCGATATAATTAAAAAGAGCCAAATGCTCATCTTTCAGTTATAATTAAGTTACCACACAAAACATAATTGAAAGGATAAAACATATGGCTCAATTACATTTTACATTAGATTACAACTTTTTTGTAGGACTTTTTTCAGAATCTAAGGATGATGCCTTTGGTAAACTTATGGAGGCATTGCTCAATCAAGTTCTCCAAGCTGAATCAGCAGAACAGCTTGGTGCTGATAATTATGAACGTTCAACAGAGCGTTCTGATTATCGAAATGGAACCCGCACAAGAAGTTTAACAACGCGTATTGGAAAGATAGAGCTTAAAGTTCCTAGACATCGTAATGTTCCATTCAAAACATGCCTGTTTGAAAACTATCAGTGTAATGAACAGGCATTAATTTCTACTATGATGGAAATGGTTATACAAGGTGTTTCTACTAGAAATGTCAAAAAAGTCACAGAAGAACTGTGTGGCGAAGCTTTCTCAAAATCTACTGTTTCAGAAATTTGTAAGGAATTAGATGTTCCTATTAAACATTTTAAAGAGCGACTGCTTCCAGAACATTATCCATTCATCATTGTAGATGCGATATATTTAAAAGCCCGTGAAGATCACCGGGTTAAATCAAAGGCATTGTTTTTAGCTATAGGAGTAAACAACATAGGCCATAAAGAAGTCCTTGGCTTTGAAGTTTATGATGCCGAGAAAATCAATACCTGGAAAGACTTCTTTGAAAGTCTTAAAAGTCGTGGCTTAAGAGGTGTTGACATTGTTATATCTGACGCACATGCCGGACTTGTTGAAGCAATAAAAGAATGTTTTTCCGGTTCGTCTTGGCAGCGCTGTCAAGCTCATTTCACAAGAAACATTATTGATAAATGTCCTAAGAAATACAGTACTGGTTTAGCATCTGAATTGCGAGATATGTTTAATGCATCTACGATAGATGAAGCAAGGCGACTGAAAGAATGTATATATGATGAATATCAGGATGTAGCTTCTGAAGCGATGGAAATTCTTGATGAAGGATTTGAAGACAGCATTACTATTATGGCATTACCATCAAAATATCGTATAGCTCTAAGAACCAGTAACATAATAGAACGTGAAAATCGTGAAATACGAAGGCGAGAAAAAGTTATTCAGATTTTTCCGAACACAGAATCTATTATTAGATTAATTGGCGCAGTCCTTGAGGATGATCATAATGATTGGAGCATAGGTCATAGACTTTTCGACATGAAGGAATACTATGACAAGTTAAATGCAATTCAAAGGACATTACTAAAGATAAAAGCAGCGTAAACATATTTAATATAGCTGAAAGATGAATTTACACACAAAAATGGACTTGACTCGATTTAGTCGCCGTTTCCTATAAAATTTAAAAATAAGTTAACTTTATAGGTAGAATTTGAGAAAAATAGGTGTATTTTGAAAAAAATGTTGTGAAAATGCAGAAAAAGACCTATAAGATGACTTCAAAAACAGAATTTATAGGAACATTTTGCTGTGTAGACAGCTTAAATGATAGAAAATGGGATAAAGTCCATATAATGGTGTAAATTACAAATTTATATAAAAAAGAGCCGAGAGCTCATCTTTCAGTTATAATTAAGTTACCACACAAAAACATAATTGAAAGGATGAAACTCATGGCTCAATTACATTTTACATTAGATAGTGATTTTTTTGTAGGACTTTTTTCAGAAACTAAGGATGAAGCTTTTGGCAAACTTATGGAAGCTTTACTTAATCAGGTTCTTCAGGCTGAATCTACTGAACAGCTTGGAGCAAGTAATTACGAACGATCTCAAGAACGTTCTGATTATAGAAATGGAGTTAGGACAAGAACATTAACCACCCGTATTGGAAAGATTGAATTACAGGTTCCAAGACATCGTAATGTTCCATTTAAAACTTCCTTGTTCGAAAATTATCAGCGTAATGAACAGGCTTTAATTACAACAATGATGGAAATGGTTGTGCAAGGCGTATCAACCAGAAATATAAAAAAAGTAACTGAAGAGCTTTGTGGAGAATCTTTTTCAAAATCTGCTGTTTCTGAAATCTGCAAGGAACTAGATGTCCCTGTTAAGCATTTCAAGGAGCGCTTATTGCCGGAACACTATCCGTTTATTATTGTTGATGCGATATATTTAAAAGCTCGTGAAGATCATCGTGTTAAATCAAAAGCGTTGTTTGTTGCAATTGGAATAAACAATACCGGGCACAAAGAAGTCCTGGGATTTGAAGTTTATGATTCAGAGAAAGTGAACACCTGGAGAGACTTTTTTGAAAATCTTAAAAGTCGCGGTTTGCGCGGTGTAGATATTGTAATATCTGACGCACACGCGGGGCTTGTTGAAGCAATAAAGGAGAGTTTCTCTGGCTCTTCATGGCAGCGATGTCAGGCTCACTTTACAAGAAACATCATAGATAAGTGTCCTAAAAAATACAGCACTGGTTTAGCTTCTGAGTTACGAGACATGTTTAACGCAGCTACTATTGAAGAGGCCCGTCATTTAAAAGAATCTATATACGATGAATATCAGGATGTTGCAAATGAAGCAATGACTGTCCTTGATGAAGGATTTGAAGATAGTATTACCATCATGGCACTTCCCTCAAAATATCGTATAGCATTAAGAACCAGCAACATAATAGAACGCGAGAACAGAGAAATCAGAAGACGCGAAAAAGTTATTCAGATTTTTCCTAATACAGAATCTATTATTAGATTAATTGGTGCAGTCCTTCAAGATGATCATAATGAATGGAGTGTAGGTCATAAAATCTTTGATATGAAAGAGTACTATGATAAACTAAGCTCCATTCAGTCAAATCTTTTGAAGATAAAAGTAGCGTAGATAAAACCACATAACTGAAAGATGAATTTACACACAAATTTGGACTTGACTTAAACATATAAGAAAAAGACCTACTAATGTTGCTAAATATGATGAATTAGTAGGCGTTTAAGGGGAAAAGAAGCATAATAAACCAACTAACAATGTAAAAAAGACCTATCAGATTGTGAAA
>OGEE01000962.1_pt1 | contig 16899 bp, 14 predicted proteins | sample 1570571 | NCBI WGS metagenome assembly OGEE01 (sample SAMEA2582169, study PRJEB24529) | metagenome | biome: Human gut stool | place: China | collected 2011
TAGAGCAACATGCCTAAAATAATCTTTCAACCACTTATGATTTCAAATCCGGCGGAACGCCTAGCGGGTAACGGTGGAACGCCTAGCGGGTAACGGTTCCAGAACGTCTACCGAAAATAGCAATAAAAAAGCTTCAATCATCAGATTTCGTTTTCTGATGATTGAAGCTTTCTTCTTCTTCTTTTATTTCTCTTCAATGAATGTGGCATCCTCGAAAACCTTATCAGAAGAAGAGGCGGAGGTCTTGATTTCCTGCATCTTCTTCCATTTTCTCCGGTTGTTGGAAACCTTGAAGGCATTCATGGCTTCTACCACTCCATATACCAGCATCGCCCATCCTATGACCAGGAGTGGGGCAGAGGCGATGGAGCTAGGACGGAAGAGGGCAAGGAGACCGAGCAAGAGGAGCGCTGTAGGCATCAGCCAATACACGATTCCCACTCTTCCCATCTTGGCAGCTGCCACCAGATTCGCCATCTGACTGAGCGCTCCCATTATCAGCAATGCCGAAAGGATGAACATCAGCCAGGAGATAAACACGTTTGGCATCAGTGCCAGGATCAGTCCCAGAATCAGCGAACCCATTCCCACCAGCGGGAAGTTGGGACGCATGCCCACGATGTGGTTACCCTGGGCATCATATAGATATTGTCCCTTCATTTTCTCGGAATTTCGCTTGGCACTCAGATACGTGAGCAGCGAAATGACACCCGAGAGGAAAAACAGTATGCCGATGGCTATGGTAATCCAGGTAACGGTCTGCTCGCGGTATTGAATGAGCAGTCCGCCCACGATGATAGCGCATACGGCGCGGAATAATGAACTATGTATCACTTTCATTTCTTATCATATATTATTTAGTTTGCAATGTTTAGGATATGATTCCTACTGCAAAAGTACAAAAGAATTCTGATATAGCAGGTGTTTTCTACACCTTTTATATCTTATTTAACGCAATTTATTCCTTATTCTCAATAAATATCAGTAATTTTGTAAGCAAAAACAAAATATGACAATATTGTATCTGGTGCGTCACGGAGAGACCGTTGACAATGCCGCACAAATTATGCAGGGACAAACGCCTGGAAGACTGAATGAAATGGGTATTGAGCAGGCTGAGGAAGTGGCACGGAAGATGGCAAACGACCACATCGATGTCTTCGTTTCGAGCGACCTTTACCGCAGCATGCAGACCTGTGCCATCATTGCCCGTCCTCATCTGGGAAATGCATTATCCGAAGATGAGATTCTCTCACATATCGTGACGACTCCTCTGATTCGTGAGCGTGACTGGGGAGATTTCACGGGGAAATTCATCCCTTCGCTTCCCAAGGATCCGAAGGATTGGCCTGATAACATCGAGGGATTGGAGAAGATGAAGTCGAGAGCCCAGAACTTCCTTACCTGGCTCAAGGTGGCGTATCCCGACAAGACGATTCTTGCCGTGGGGCACGGCATCATCAACAAGGCGATTCAGAGTGTTTACTACAAGCGCCCGATGAACCAGATAGAGAAAATGGCGAATGCAGAAGTGAGAGTTCTGGTACTTTAAGATGGAAGAACCCTTTAAAAACAAAGACTAATCATAAAGTTCAAAGTAACAAAATACATGAATAAAATTGCTCTTATTACTGGCGCAACCAGCGGAATAGGCGAGGCTTGCGCACGTCGCTTTGCTCAAGGCGGCTACAATCTGATTCTTACGGGTAGAAACACCGGTAAGTTGGAAATCTTGAAGAAACAGTTGGAAGGTACTGGCATCCAGGTGCTGGCACTTGCCTTCGATGTGCGCAACCGTGATGCAGCCAAGAAGGCGGTGGATTACATTCCGCTGGATTGGCGAAAGATTGATGTACTCATCAACAATGCCGGATTGGCTCGTGGTCTGGAACCTGAGTATGAGGGAGATTTTGATGATTGGGATCAGATGATTGATACCAATATCAAGGGCCTGCTCACCATGACCCGTCTCATTGTGCCGGGGATGGTGAGAAGAAACCATGGTCATGTCATCAACATTGGTAGTGTGGCTGGCGATGCTGCCTATGCGGGTGGCAACGTGTATTGTGCTACCAAGGCGGCTGTGAAGGCCATCTCTGATGGACTGCGTATTGACGTGGCTCACACCAAGGTGCGTGTTACCAACGTGAAGCCGGGATTGGTGGAGACCAACTTCTCTAACGTCCGTTTCCATGGCGATGCCCGCCGTGCCGACAATGTGTATCGTGGCATCGAACCATTGAATGGTGATGATGTGGCAGACGTAGCCTTCTATGCTGCCAGTGCCCCTGAGCATGTGCAGATAGCCGAAGTTCTGGTTTTGGCTACGCACCAGGCTAACGGAACCGTGATACACCGTGACTAGTTGATAGTTTATACAATAATGTGGCAGAGGCGATTGACATCCGATTCGAACGTGTCGCGGTTGATCGCCTTTGCTCTCATGCCCGACTTGTAGTTGTAGATGGTCTGGGTGGAGTAATGCAGCAGGGTGGCTATTTCCTGACTGTCGGTTACGCCCAGTCGCATCAAGGCATAGATGCGGATTTCCGTGGTCAGCGTGTGGGTAGTTGGCACCTCTAGCTGGCTTTCTGGCAGCAGGAGCTTGTTCAACTCCGTAACGAAACCTGGATACAGTTCCATGAACGCCTTGTCGAAACGGTTGTAGAACATCTGTGTCTCTTCCTCTTCCAACTTGTGGGTGTTGAGACTCTTCAGTAGGTCGGCAGCCTGGTTCGCCTTGATTTTTCGGCTTACCAGTTTGCGATAATCAGCGAGCTTACTGATGTATGCAGCGCTGATGTCCATAAAGAGGCGCAAGTATGTTTCGCGCTTGATGTTGGTTTCTATGAGCTGCTGGTTCAGTTCGGTGAGCTGATTGTTCATCTCTGAAAGCTGGCCGTTCATCTCTATCTGTTTCTTGTTCTGCTCTTCAATCTCCTGCTTGTTTTTCTTCAGTTTGTTCTTCTGCCTGTTGTTCACGAAGGCAAGGATGAGGATGATGATCAGCGCTGCGCATACGGTGATGAAGCCCGTAAGGATGCGGGTGCGTGAGCGCTCGGCAGCCTGCTGGTTGGCAGCTGCGATGACTGGCAGGATGTTTGAAATCTCTATCATGCGCAGTCGGTTGTTGAAGAACTGGGCATCTTCCATCGTGTGCTGGATGTATTTAGCCGCTCTCTTGCTGTTGTTCTCATCCTTTTTAAAGAGGTAATAGGCCAGCTTCTGCAGTGCTACCGTTTCCTTGAGCTGGCATAGGCCGTCGCTCACGGATGCTTCCACGAGATATTCCTCGTATAGGTCGAAGTTGCCTGTAAGCTTGTAATATCTGGCGATAGCGTATGCCGACATGGCATGGATGCGTGATTTGGCTGGTGTCGTCTTCAATGCCTTCTGGTAATGGTGGAGTCCTTCCTTGCTGGTAGGATTGTTGAGATAGATGTATTCGCCCATGATATAATGATAGGACGCACTATGTTTGTCCTCTTCGTTAAAATTCTGAATCAGGAGGCTCATGTAATGCTTCTTCAGGCTGCGGAATTCCTCGGAGTAATTAGAACCCTTGGCGTAGGATTCCCAGTAATTATACACCCAGGCGTACGTGAAGTAGTAGTACAGCTTCAGCTTGTGGGGCATCTCGTCGGGGTTGAGCGATTCAAGCTTGTTTTTGGCTATGTCATAGAATCCCCTAACCGAGAGTATGGACGCTTGGTTGATCTGGTTGAGTGTTATATAATAGGTGTCGTTGACCTTCTGTGCCAACTCCAGTCCACGCTGCATATAGGCGTATGCCGAGTCGTAGCGGTAGGCGCTGTAGGCATGGTATATGCTGTCGAGGAAAAGCAGTCGGGTCTTGCTGTCTTCTGCCTCAATGGCTTGCAGTTTCAGCTGTTTCAACTCTTTTTCCTTGATATCTTGATAATGCTGGTCGTTATCAATCATGTAGTCTATACGCTCCAGAAGCTTCTTCTCGTCGGTTTTGCCTTGGGTGAGCAGTGGCATCATGAGCATAAGAAGTAAAAATAACAATTGCTTCATCTTTTATTAGTAATTTGTTAATGATAAAATTGTCTCCAAATGGGACAAAATAGTCTCAAAAGGGTGACAAAATAGTCTATTTGTCGATTTTGTGGTGCAAAGATACAAATTTCTTTTCATATAATATCATTTACTTTGATAAAAATAGTTAAGATTTAACCTGTATTGATTATCAGGTGGTTATGGAGTTTTTGCTTTTTAAAAGTTTACTAAGTTCCTACTAGGGTATACAACTTTGAGAAATTATGCCTACTTTTGCATCGGAATTCAAAAAAGCAGTATAATTAAGACAAAGGTTTTATTACCACTTCAAGTCTTCTTAAAAGTTAGTTTTAAAGGTATAAAATATTCCTTTTGTTGATTTAGTATGTTGATTTAAATAAGGACAGTATTAGTTTTTTAGGGAAAAGGATTGATTGAATAGGAAGCCTGCTTGATTGAATCAGTATTGCTTTCAAAAAAGCAGAAATGCTTTTCTATTATGTTTAGGAAAGACCCATCATTTTCTTGTGAAAGAAGGTGATGGGCTTTTTTATGCCCTAAACTTTCATATCTATGCACTATACTTTCAAACCCTAAACTTTAATTTTTGTTACTATCTCCCTCTTTATCCTCACTTTGTTCATCGAAAACTTGCGTATATCAGATTTATTACGTACCTTTGCCACATATTTATATATATGGCAGGAATTTGGTAATAAGTTGAATAAAAAATATAATTCAATGAATATATTAGTAACAGGCGCTAATGGTCAGCTCGGCCATGAAATGCAGATTTGCGCCAAAAACAGCAATCACAAGTTTGTCTTCACCGATGTGGCTGAAGGCTATGAGAAATTGGACATCACCAACCTCGACGCTATACGCGAAAAGGTGAAGGAAAATGATATCCAGGTTATCGTTAACTGCGCTGCCTATACCAACGTGGATAAGGCAGAGAGCGACTTCGACCTCGCTAACCTGCTCAACAATACGGCGGCAGGCAACCTGGCGCAAGCGATGAAGGAAGTGGATGGAACCCTGATTCATGTGAGCACAGACTATGTGTTCCAGGGCGACAAGAACATCCCTTGCAAGGAAGACTGGGAAACCAATCCGCTCGGTGTATACGGCAAGACCAAGCTCGCAGGAGAAAAGAGCATCGAGGCTACAGGCTGCAAGCACATCATCATCCGCACAGCCTGGCTCTACTCGCAGTGGGGTAAGAACTTCGTGAAGACGATGCAGAGCCTCACGGCTAGTCACGACACCCTGAAGGTAGTATTCGACCAGGTGGGTACTCCTACTTACGCTGGCGACCTTGCTGCTGTCATCTCTCACATCATCGAGACCAACCAGCTCGACAAGACCGGCATCTACCACTTCTCTAACGAGGGTGTATGCTCCTGGTTCGACTTTGCCAAGATCATCTGCGAACTCAGCGGCAATACCTGCGATATCCAGCCTTGCTACAGCGAGGAGTTCCCAAGCCCAGTGAAGCGTCCTCACTTCTCTGTGCTCGACAAGAGCAAGCTGAAGCAGACCTTCGGTTTCAAGGTGCCATACTGGACTGACAGTTTGAAGAAGTGCATTGCCGAATTGGCAGAAGCAAAATAATTATTAATTATTAATTGTAAATTATTAATTGAAATGAAGAATATCATTATCACGGGCGGTGCTGGTTTCATCGGCTCACACGTAGTAAGGCTTTTCGTGAACAAATATCCTGAGTATCACATCATCAACCTCGATAAGTTGACATACGCAGGCAACCTGGCTAACCTCAAGGACATTGAGGACAAGCCTAACTATACTTTCGTTAAGGGCGACATCTGCGATTTCGACCTGATGTTGAAGCTGATGCAGGACTACAAGGTGGATGGCATCATCCATCTCGCTGCCGAGAGCCACGTAGATAGAAGTATCAAGGATCCATTCACTTTCGCTCAGACCAACGTGATGGGAACCCTGTCTCTGCTCCAGGCGGCAAAGATTTACTGGGAGAGTCTTCCTGAAGGATACGAGGGCAAGCGCTTCTACCACATCTCTACCGATGAGGTTTACGGTGCTTTGCAGATGACTCATCCTGAGGGCGTTCCTGCTCCTTTCACTACCAAGGCATCCAGCGGTAAGAACCACGAGGCTTACGGCGAGGAGTTCTTCGTAGAGACTACCAAGTATAATCCTCACTCTCCATACTCTGCATCCAAGGCAAGCTCAGACCACTTCGTTCGTGCTTTCCACGATACATACGGTATGCCAACCATCGTGACCAACTGCTCTAACAACTACGGTCCATACCAGTTCCCAGAGAAGTTGATTCCGCTGTTCATCAACAACATCCGTCATCGCAAGCCGTTGCCAGTATATGGTAAGGGTGAGAACGTGCGCGACTGGTTGTATGTAGTGGATCATGCCCGTGCCATTGATATGATTTTCCATAAGGGCAAGATTGCCGAGACTTACAACATCGGCGGTTTCAACGAGTGGAAGAACATCGACATCATCAAGGTGGTTATCAAGACCGTGGATAGATTGCTCGGCAGAAAGGAAGGCGAGGATATGGATCTCATCACTTATGTAACCGACAGAAAGGGTCACGATATGCGTTACGCCATCGACTCTAGAAAGTTGCAGAAGGAATTGGGTTGGGAACCATCTCTGCAGTTTGAGGAGGGTATCGAGGAGACCGTAAAATGGTATCTCGAGAACCAGGAATGGATGGACAACGTAACCTCTGGTGATTACCAGAAGTATTACGACAACATGTATTCTAACCGATAGTAGATTATCTTATTATATCTAATCGGTAGTAGATACATCTTATCATATAGAAGCCCTGCATTTGTTAGCGCAAATGCAGGGATTTTTTGCTTTTCATCGATTAAAAACCTATAAATCTATTATAAATTCTTAATATTTTCATGTTTGTTTCAAGGAAAACTCAAAAGTAGAAAATATTTTTCTATCTTTGCAGTTTCAAATTAGATAATGATAAGGAATATCCTAGAATAACAAGAAGAATATCCTAGAATGAATGAAGGAATAATAAAAGGTATTGAGATGAAGAAACATAATGTATTCGGCATAGCAATGGCGGTTGCCGCCTTGTCGTGCCTCCCTATAAAGGGACAGGAAAAGGTGGTTCCATTGAAATATGGAAATATGGACCACTGGGTAGTAAGAAATATCAAGGAATCGGCTATCATCGGCGGTAATCAGAAAACCATCTATGCCGTGGGACCGAATATGACCATCAATGGAAATACGCCTTATACCAACAAGGGCGGTTCGCCATGGGGATCATCCAATGTGCTGGCACATGTATCGGGCATCTATAAAACCAACAACTCGGTGTTTCGCGACAAACACGAGGGGGGACATTGTGCCAAACTGGTTACCCATATAGAAAAGGTGAAGGTGCTCGGACTCATCAACATCAAGGTGCTGGCTGCCGGCTCCCTCTTTCTGGGCGATGTGCGCGAACCGATTACCAGTACCAAGGATGGTCCGAAGGCTATCAACTGGGGCATCCCGTTTACGGCACGTCCTAAGGCTGTGAGGTTCGACTACAAGACCTACATGCCGAATGCGGCTCATCGCATCAAGCAGACCGGATTCAGCAGTGCATCCACCGTGGCGGGGCGCGACTATGCCATCGCCGTGCTCTATCTGCAAAAGCGTCATGAGGATGCCCAGGGCAACATCACGGCCAAGCGTGTGGGAACGATGGTGGTGAAGTATGGCAAGAGCACCAATGGATGGGTGGAGAATGCCACCTATACCATTCATTATGGTGACATCCGCCACATGGCCGGTTACGACGCAGCCACGATGGGTCTCCGTTCTACCGATTACGCCCGCAACAGCAAGGGAAAGAGTGTGCCTGTGAAGGAAGTGGGATGGGCTAGTGCCCACGAAACCCCGAGCCATCTCATCCTGCAGTTCTCCTCTTCGCATGGCGGAGCCTACATCGGTACGCCAGGCAATACCCTGTGGATTGATAATGTGGCAATGGTGTATTAATCATTTAAATATTGACTTTTAAATATCGACTTTATGAAGCATATCCTGACAATACTTGTTGCGATGTTGGCATTGGGCAGCTATGCCTCGGAGCCATTTTCTGCAGATACAATCCATGAAGCCAGGAAATCGTGGATGACTCGTTTTCTTGATTACTTCAATGATGCCAATAAGAACAAGAAGCATAAGCGTTTTGACTTCAGTGTGATAGGTGGTCCGCACTATGCGTCAGATACCAAGTTTGGCTTGGGCATGGTGGCGGCGGGTCTCTATCGTACAGATGTGAACGACAGCATTCTTCCTCCTTCTAATGTCTCGCTCTTTGGCGATGTGAGCACGGTGGGGTTCTATATGTTGGGTGTTAGGGGTAACCACCTCGCCCCCCAGGGGCGCTATCGCATTGACTATCACCTTTATTTCTATTCATTCCCTTCGGATTTCTGGGGAATGGGCTTTGAGATGGGCGATAACGACGACAACAAGAGCGATATGAAACGATGGCAGGCTCAGGTGGAGGCAAGCTTCCTCATCAAGGTGGCTGATAACTTCTATGTAGGACCGATGGCGGCTTATGATTATGTAATCGGAAAGCAGATAGAACGGCCAGAACTGTTGCAGGGCATGGATAAGCATACCTGGAATGTGGGAGCGGGTGTATCGCTGGTTTATGATAATCGCGATAACCTGACGAATCCGCATCGGGGCATCTATCTGAATATCAAGCAGATGTTCCGTCCCAAGTTCATGGGCAATGACTATGCCTTCAGCAGTACGAAATTCCGCTTTGATGCTTATCAGCGGCTGGGTAAGGGAACGATACTTGCCGAGGATTTTGGAGCGAATCTTAATTTCGGAAATCCTTCGTGGGGCATGATGGCGGAACTGGGCGGAACCAGTTCGATGCGTGGCTACTACGAAGGGCGCTATCGTGACAAGCATTCACTGGAGGCTACGGTGGAGCTGCGCCAGCATGTGTGGAAGCGCAACGGCATTGTAGTCTGGGCAGGAGCCGGCACCGTTTTTCCTAAGTTCTCTGCCCTGAGAAGCAGGCAGATTCTGCCGAATGCTGGTGTGGGCTATCGCTGGGAATTCAAGAAGGATGTGAATGTAAGATTGGATTATGGTTTTGGTAAGTCGGGACAATCCGGTTTTCTCTTCAATATCAACGAAGCATTTTGATGAAATCTTTTTATGATATGCTATATATATAATAAGGTGTAGGCTATGAATCATTCTATAGTTAATACGATATATAATAAGGTGTCTTCGGGACCCTTCCTTTATTGGTATGCAGTGGTGGCACTGCTGCTGCCCAATGTAGCCCTGTGCTTTACCGAAAGATTGTCTTTCTGGGCTTGTGGTGGCAATGTGCTGCTGCCTTTGGCACTGTATATGTGGTTCTTTTCCATCGCCAGATGTCCGGGAAAGATGGTATGGTGGGCGTTTATCTTTATTTTCTTCGCAGCCTTCCAGCTGGTGCTGCTCTATCTCTTCGGAACGGGAGTGATAGCGGTGGATATGTTTCTGAATCTCGTAACCACCAATGCGGGTGAAGCGATGGAACTCCTGGATAATCTGGTTCCTGCCGTGGTGGGTGTCTTCGTCATCTATCTGCCACTGCTGGCTCTGGGCATTATCCATATCAGGAAGAAACATCAGATATCGGCTGCATTTCAGCATCACGTTCAAAAATGGGTGATGGAGGTGGGAGGTATCGGCCTCTTCTGTCTGCTGGCATGCTATGTGGTGGTGGATGATTACCGTATGCGCAATCAGCTCTATCCTGTCAACGTCTGCTACAATCTCTATCTGGCTTTCGAGCGCAATGCGGCATCGGAGAATTATAGGGAAGCAAGCAAAGATTTCAGATTTGATGCCAGGAGTGAGCATTCTGCCACGGCTCCCGAGGTGTATGTGATGGTAGTAGGAGAGACGGCACGAGCTCATAATTTCAGTCTTTACGGCTATCCTCGGAATACCAATCCTCTGCTTTCCAAGACACCGGGTATCAAAGCTTTCCCGAATGCAACAACGCAGAGCAATACCACCCATAAGAGTGTACCGATGCTCTTGTCTGCTGCATCAGCCGAGGATTTTGAGCGACTTTTTCATGAGAAAGGCATCCTGGCGGCATTTAAGGAAGCCGGATTCCATACTGTGTTTATCAGCAACCAACAGCCCAACCATTCGTTTATCGATTTTCTGGGAGAACAGGCTGATGAGCATTATTTCCTGAAGACCAGGGAGGCTTCTAAGGGAAATCATTACGATACTGGAAATCATTACGATGCAGGAAATCATTATGATGAGGAACTGCTGAAGAAACTGGATGAGATATTGCCATTGGCGGATGCTTCATCCTCTGCCCATTACCGCTATCGCAAGCTCTTCGTGGTGCTTCATACCTATGGTTCGCACTTCAATTATCAGGAGCGCTATCCAAGGAGCTTCGCTTACTTCAAGCCCGATAGCAGGAGTGAGGCAAAATCGGAGAATCGGCGTGATCTCCTGAATGCCTATGATAATACTATTCGATATACCGATTATATCCTGCATGGTATCGTAGAACGTCTGCAGAAATGGGAGGGGGTACAGGCTAAGACGGATGGGGTATATGATCAGCCTACATCGGCAATGCTCTATACCAGCGACCATGGCGAGAATATCTTTGATGACGACCGTCGCCTCTTCCTTCATGCTGCCCCGAAGGCTTCGGATTTCGAACTGCATGTGCCTTTCATCATCTGGACTTCTGATGGATTCAGTAAACAATATCCGAATATATTGAAGGCATTGGGAGAAAATCGGTCAAAACAGGTGCAGAGTAGTCTTTCGGCTTTTCATACCATGCTGAGCATCGGTGGCATCCAAACCCGTTATCGCCAGGATGAATACTCGGTGGCAAGTGGTAAATATCATCCAACGAAGTTGCTCTATCTCGATGATCATGATGAGGCTATACCACAGGAAGATGCCAAGTTTTTGCGTTAAATTCTAAGCCAAAAGGCTTTCTTACAGCAAAATATATGAAAAGAGTTTTCGTAAATATCAATTATTTGCGAAAACTCTTTGTCGTATCTATAATTTGCTGTATCTTTGCACCCGGATTTAGATAATAATAAAAATACAGTTGTTATGGAACCAACTCGAAAAATAGAAAAGGTGGGTATGCGCAACCTCCGCATGGAGGATTACGACCAGCTCGCCAAGTCGTTTAAGCGTATTTACGCTGACTCAGATGTATTCTGGACAAAAGAACAGATTAAGAAACTCATTACTATCTTCCCTGAGGGACAGGTGGTTATCATCGTGGATGATAAGATTGTGGGCTGTGCCCTCTCTATCATCGTTAACTATAATATGGTGAAGGGCGATCATACCTACGCTCAGGTTACGGGTAATGAAACCTTCAATACCCACGATCCTCATGGAAACATCCTTTACGGAATCGAGGTGTTTATCCACCCAGACTATCGTGGCTTGCGATTGGCGCGCCGTATGTATGAGTATCGCAAGGAACTCTGCGAGAAGCTCAACCTGAAGGCTATCATGTTTGGAGGTCGTATTCCAAACTATCATAAGTATGCCGACAAGATGCGCCCTAAGGAGTATATCGAGCACGTAAGAAACCGTGAGATCTACGACCCGGTTCTTACCTTCCAGCTTTCAAACGACTTCCACGTTCGCCGCGTAATCCGCAACTATCTTCCTAGTGATGAGGAGAGCGAACACTGCGCAACCCTCTTGCAGTGGGATAACATCTACTATCAGCCACCTACGGATTCCTATGTAGATAGAAAGCCAACTGTGCGAATCGGTCTGGTACAGTGGCAGATGCGTCCATACGCTTCGGTGGATGACCTCTTTGAGCAGGTAGAGTTTTTCGTGGATTCCGTGAGCGATTACAAGAGCGATTTCATCCTCTTCCCAGAGTATTTCAATGCGCCATTGATGGCTCGTTTCAACGATTTGGGTGAGGCACAGAGCATCCGCATGATGGCTCAATATACCGATGAGATTCGTGACCGATTCCGCGAGTTGGCCATCAGTTACAACATCAACATTATCACGGGTAGTATGCCTTATCTCAAGGACGACTCCCTCTATAACGTGGGCTTCCTGTGCCGTAGAGATGGTAGCGTGGATATGTATGAGAAGATTCACGTTACGCCAGATGAGCAGAAGTGCTGGGGATTGAGCGGCGGTAGCCATATCCAGACTTTCGACACCGATTGCGGTAAGATTGGTATCGTCATCTGCTATGACGTGGAGTTCCCTGAGTTGTCAAGATTAATGGCAGAGGATGGCATGCAGATTCTCTTCGTTCCGTTCATGACCGATACGCAGAATGCTTACTCCCGAGTAAGAGTCTGTGCCCAGGCGCGTGCCATCGAGAATGAGTGCTATGTAGCCATTGCGGGTAGTGTGGGCAACTTGCCTCGTGTTCACAACATGGATATCCAGTATGCCCAGAGTGCCGTGTTCACTCCTTGTGACTTCGCCTTCCCTAACGACGGCAAGCGTTCGGAGGCAACACCGAATACTGAGATGATTCTCGTTTCAGATGTAGATTTGAACCTTCTGAACGAGCTTCATACCTATGGTGCTGTAAGAAATCTTCGCGATCGCCGCAAGGACCTTTATGACTTGAAGCAGAAAAAGTAAGTTAAGTGAAGAGTGAAGAACGAAGAGTGAAGAATTCAATTGTATTGATACATAGATATATAGATATATAAAGAATGTATAAGATAGACATCTCGGAGCGCACGCTCCACTTCAAGCAGCCGGCAGGCACGTCTCGTGGGGTTTATACCACGAGACACAGTTATTATCTCACCCTTACATCGGATGAATTGCCGGGAGTAGAGGGAGTGGGTGAGTGTGCTACGCTCCCAGATCTCAGTTGCGATGCCAAACCGGAATATGCTGTCACCCTTCGGCTGGTTTGCCAGATGGTGGAGCAGATGGGACGCATTCCATACGATATGATTCGTGCTTACCCTAGCATCACCTTCGGTTTGGAAACAGCCTTCGCTTCGTTCTTCGATGCAGCGAAGAAGCAGAACTTAAGTGTCTCTGTTCCAGCCGGAATGGAGAACCTGACAGATCTTTTTGACTCTCCTTTCGGTAGGGGAGAAGAGGGCATCACCATCAACGGACTGGTGTGGATGGGTACTTACGAGGAGATGTTGGCACGACTGGAGGAGAAACTCCAGGCGGGTTTCCATTGTGTGAAACTGAAGATTGGTGCCATCGATTTCTTCAAGGAACTCGACCTCATCAAGCGCATTCGTGATGTCTATACCCAGGAACAGGTGGAGTTGCGAGTGGATGCCAATGGCGGTTTTCTGCCAGAGAATGCCATGAGCCAGTTGGAGGCTTTGGCCAAGTATGATATCCATTCCATCGAGCAGCCTATCAAGCAGCATCAGTGGCCTAAGATGGCTCAGCTCTGTAGGGAAACTCCGCTCCCGATCGCCCTGGATGAGGAGCTGATTGGGGTGAATGTGAGAAGCATGAAAGAGGCTCTGCTCGATACCATTCGTCCACAATATATCATTTTGAAGCCTTCGCTCCATGGGGGTATCTATGGTTGCAACGAGTGGATTCAGTTGGCCAGCCAGCAAGGCATCGGCAGTTGGATTACCTCGGCATTGGAGAGCAACATAGGTCTCCATGCCATCGCCCATTATGCTGCCAAGGTATATGGTCCGAATGTCGAGATGCCGCAGGGTTTGGGCACCGGTCAGCTCTTTACGGATAACATCCCGATGCCATTGGAAATCCGTGGTGATAAACTCTTTATTGTAAAATAATATAATATAGTATTTTACCCCTATTTGTTTCGGCGGATTTGCAATCCGTCGCATCATTGGGTAACTATTGCGGATTTGTAATCCGCTAAGCAGGGTATAATTTAAATTATGACTTTAGAAGATTTCCTTTCTGAATGGAATAACGATAGCGACAGGGTGCTGGTGCATACCAGTGGCTCCACGGGAAAGCCCAAGCCGATGATGGTGGAGAAGAAGCGAATGCTCAACTCCGCTCGCATTACTTGTGATTTCCTGGGTTTGAAGCCGGGTGACAGTGCTCTGCTCTGTATGTCGCTTGATTATATTGCAGGTAAGATGGTGGTGGTGCGCAGTATCGAGCGCCATCTCCATCTTATTTCTGTTTCTCCCAGTGGCCATCCGCTGAAGGATATCAATTTGAAAGATGCAAATGGAAAAGATGTAAACGGGGAGATTACTTTTGCTGCCATGGTTCCGATGCAGGTGTATAACACCCTGCAGGTTCCTGAGGAGCGGGAGCGACTTACTCACGTACGCCATCTGATTATCGGAGGTGGAGCCATCGATGCATCTTTAGAAAAAGAACTCCGTTCGCTTCCTGGCAATATTGCCATCTGGAGCACTTACGGCATGACCGAAACCTTATCTCATATCGCCTTGCGAAGAATCAATGGCGATGAGGCTAGCGAATGGTATCAGCCTTTCGATAGCGTGAAAATCAGTCAGACTGATGAAGGCTGTCTCGTCATCGATGCTCCTTTGGTTTGTGCCGAAACCTTGGTAACGAATGATATTGTGGAAATAGAACCCTATATATATAATAAGGTGGAAAAACATGATAAGGAGGAAAAACATGATAAGGTGGAAAAACTTCGTTTCCGAATCAAGGGCAGAAAGGATAATGTTATCTGCAGCGGTGGTATTAAGATTCAGATAGAAGAAGTGGAGGCTCTCTTGAAGCCTCATCTTGAAATGCCTTTCATGATAGCCAAGAAGAAAGATGAGAAGTTTGGAGAAATCGCCGTTCTCCTGACAGAGGATGAGGATCTCAAAAAAGTAGAGGCGACTATCCGCCGCCTCTTATCTGGTAAATCAGATGATTCAAATAAATCATCTGAATCTAAAAGTCATAAATATTGGATTCCAAGGGAATTCCGATATGTAGATCATCTTCCGCTTACCGAAACCGGAAAGCCGAAGCGATCTATCCTTCTCTGAAGAAATCGAGTGCTTCCTTGATTTCCTCAACGGTAGCCGTCTGGTTGATGCGGATATCTCCGATGCCTCCCATCATGGTGAAGTTGATGATACCATTCTGGTTCTTCTTGTCGTGATGCATCAGCTCAATCAGCTCATCGTAGTCATCGCAGGTGATGTTCAGCGTACCGTAGTTCTCCTTGATGAAGTTCACGGTCTGTCGCATCTTCTCGGTAGGGAATCCCGTTTTGATGACACTGAGGTAAAGTTCTGGAATCAAACCGAATGCCACGGCGTAGCCATGGAGGATAGGCTTGCGCTTCAATGCCCAACTCTCGAAGGCATGACCGAAGGTGTGACCCAGGTTCAGTGCCTTGCGGATGCCCTTCTCGTGAGGGTCCTGTTCCACGATGCGCTCCTTCACCTTCACGCTGTCGCCCACCATTCGCTGCAACTGCTTCAGGTCGGGGTTGGCAAGGTCGAAGCTCACCAGTTCTTCCCACATTGCCTCGGTAGAAATCAAACCGTGCTTCAGCATCTCGGCATAGCCCGAACAGATGTTCTCGGCATCCAGAGTCTTCAGGAACTCGGTGTCGAGAATCACGAACTTGGAGTCGTTGAAAACGCCCACTTCGTTCTTCAGTCCGCCGAAGTTGATACCGGTCTTTCCGCCCACCGAAGCATCCACCATGGCAAGCAGGGTGGTTGGGATATTGATGAAGTTGATGCCACGCTTAAAGGTGCTGGCAGCGAAACCTCCCAGGTCGGTCACCATGCCGCCTCCCAGGTTAATCATGCAAGAGTGACGGGAAGCGCCACCCTCCTGCAATCCTTTCCAAACCATCATGAGGCTCTCGATGTCCTTGTGGCTGTCGGTTGCCGGAATCGTAATCACCTGTGCTTCCTTCATGCAGTAGAATTTCTTCAGCAGCGGGAGGCACTCTTTCTGGGTAGTGGTATCAGTAAGAACAAACAGCTTGTCGTGCTCACATTCGGCAAGGGCGCTCACCAGTTCGCCTTCTAGATGGGTTGATATGATAACTCTCTGATTCATAACATATAAACATTTTAAAGGTCATTATTTATGAGCCATCTTTGGCTGGCTCATCTCAAATTATGTTGCAAAGGTACGTTAAATCACAGACAAAACAAAATAAAAATGCAATTTTTTAACGATAAAAGTTTAAACCTTGTTATATTTCGTACGTCAAAATAGGCAGTTATAAACTACATAGAATAAATAATAATATCAAATAAATAATGAAACGATCAATTCTGACGATGCTCCTGGCTATCTTCGCCATGGCATCCTTTGCTCAGGAACGCCTGATAAGCGGTGCGATTATCGACCGCGATACTAAGGATCCCGTGGAGCAAGTAACGATTCAGCTACTTAAGGCCGACAGCACCTACGTGTCGGGTGCCATTAGCAACGAGAAGGGTCTCTTCCATCTCAATGCACCTGCCAATGGCAAGTATTTACTAAAGATTTCGAGTGTGGGTTACAAGACTACCGTGAAGCGTGTGCAGATTGCCGATGATAAGAATCTGGCAATGGGCAATGTGGTTCTCGGTGCAGATGCCATCATGCTGAAGGGTGCCGTGGTTACTGCCATGGCGCAGAAGGTGAACCTGAAGGAGGATACCTTCGTCTATAACTCGGCGGCTTACCGCACACCGGAAGGTTCGGTGGTTGAGGAGCTGGTGAAGCGCCTGCCGGGTGCTGAGGTCAGCGACGACGGTACTATCAAGATTAATGGTAAGGAAGTGAAGAAGATTCTCGTGGATGGCAAGGAGTTTATGACGGGCGATACCAAGACTGCCCTGAAGAACCTGCCTACCAGCATCATCGACAAGATCAAGG
>OGEE01000967.1_pt1 | contig 16837 bp, 15 predicted proteins | sample 1570571 | NCBI WGS metagenome assembly OGEE01 (sample SAMEA2582169, study PRJEB24529) | metagenome | biome: Human gut stool | place: China | collected 2011
ATCTGTGCAAACGAGAAGTCGAACTTATCCTTCACAATCGGATAGATGGAAGGGATAATCGACTGAATCATATCATTCAAGAAATGGGAAATGCTACAGATGATGAGCATGGTATATACCGTACCCTCTACCATCTTAGGATTTCCCTTGATTTTACTACCTATTGACTTGATGTTCATTTCTTTTGTTTTTGTATTTTTTCTTATTTGAAAATCAACATTTTAAGTTGTTTATGTTCTGCTTCAAGCTCCAACAACCTTCTCTTCGCATCCAATCCTCCGGCAAAACCTGTCAGGGAATGATTACTGCCGATAACACGATGGCAGGGAATGAAAATGCAGATACCATTAGCTCCGATAGCACCTGCAACGGCTCTTGTGCCATTGGGGTTACCCATACTCATGGCTATTTCCTTATAGCTTTTTGTTTCTCCGTAGGGTATGTTGAGCAATGCATGCCATACTTTTTTCTGAAAATCAGTTCCTACAGGGTGCAACGGAATATCGAATGTCTTGCGGTTGCCGGTGAAATATTCGTCCAATTGCGTCTTGGCCAGTTCCAAGATAGTGGATGTTTCAATCTTGAACTCAGCCTTCATATACCGCGAAAGCCGAAGCTTATTGCGCTCTGCACATGGCATTTCATTCCAATCACAAAGGCATAATTCATCGCCCACCGATGCCAGGATAATTTCTCCACAAGGCGAACTGTAATATTGAATGTTTACTTGCTGCATTGTATCAGATACGTTTGAACAGTTTTTTATTTTTCATACAGTTCTATCGGCAAACCATCTGGGTCGCTGAAGAATACAAATCGCTTGCCAGTATATTCATCTGTACGGATGGGTTCATGAGCGATGCCTTTACTGTCAAGTTCATCAATTGTATCCGAAAGATCATCCACCTCAAAAGCAAGATGGCGCAGACCGGCAGCTTCCGGATAGGAAGGACGTGCAGGTGGATTAGGGAAGGAGAAGAGCTCTATGACATACGAGTCATCAAGCCAGCAGTCTGCCTTCCAGGAGTCACGTCCTTCACGATAATTTTCACTTACTATCTTCATTCCGAGCACATCTGTATAGAAATGCTTGGATTTCTCATAGTCGGAGCAAATCACGGCTACATGATGGATTTTGTTAAGTTTCATTGGATATTATTATATTGTTAATCAATGATTTATCAACTACTCATGTCTTGATAGTCCGGGAATGATTACCCTTCATGGAGCTCATTCTGATTTACGTTTGAATCTTTGAATTCTTTCTTTGACTATTCGCAAATAGGTACGTTTCATCTTACCGTCCAAAAAAGGATAGCTTTTCTCATATCCTACTATATTTAAATGGTTTGACGAATCTCATATTTAACCTCCATGCCAAGGATATCCATGATTTTTTCAACCGTCAATAGGGATGGGTTGCCTTTGCCGCTCTCTATTTGCTTGATGGTAGAAATGGCTACCTCAGACATGTCAGCAAGGTCTTGCTGGGTTATTCCCAAGGCCTTACGCTGCAATTTCATTACTTCTTGAATTTTCATACCAAGTAGTGTATTATATTGTACTTTTCGTGCAAAGGTAACAATAATTTCTAGATTATGCAAGAAAAGGTCCAATATAATATTCTTTTTATAAAAAATTATTATTTCATGGAATTTTTCTTGATTATTTGCCATTGTTAAGCATTTTTTCTTAACTTTGCATGCACAATTCATTATAGAAATCATGACTATAGAAGAAGCTATCAAACAAAGACATAGTGTACGAAAGTACATACACAAACCTCTTTCAACTGAGGTAGTTAGAGCACTTGATTATTGATGTTCAAAAATTAAAAGATTGATTATTATGCAGATATTATTGGCAAATGCAAAAATCATGTTTGATAAGGCAGACAGGAAGCCTGTCTCCGTGCCACTCTTCCAATCAGTTGCCAATGTCTTGGCCGAAGAAATGGCAAGGATGAATGTAGAGGAATTGGCTAGGCAACTGGATTGCAGCAGCAAGATTGCAACTGAAAACTGGAAACGCTATCATAATTTTATGGCAGCAGAAAAGATGCCTGCCATCCTGGCTTACAATGGTCAGGCCTATAAACATTTGCGTGCCAGCTCTTTAAGTGACGACTCATTAGAGTATGCCCAGAAGCATCTCTGGATTACCTGTTTTCTCTATGGTTTACTTCGACCAATGGATGGTATCGTACCTTATCGTATGGAGCATTGCGTATCGCTTGAAGCCACAAACGACAAGCCTGTCAATCAGTTCTGGAAAGACAAACTGACGGATGTTCTCATCGATAGTGTGAAAGCTGATGATGGCATTCTCATCCATCTCTCAACAGAGGAATATGAACATCTGTTTGATTGGAAGAGAGTATGTAAGGAGATAAAGGTCATTCAGCCACTCTTTTATGTCCGCCAGAAAGACGGCAGATTGAAGATGCAGGCTGTATGGGCTAAATCTTGCCGTGGAGCCATGGTGAGATATATCCTGAATAATCAGCTTCTTACTCCAAAGGAACTGGCAGGCTTCAGTTACGAAGGTTTTGAATATGCGCCAGAATTAGGAGAAGCTGCTTTTCCTCATTTCGTTCGTTGAATAGAACAAAATAGTACAAATAATTTCGACATCTTTAAGTTATAGCGGTATAACGCCATGGCTTTCTTCGTGTCATTGTTCATTGCTTCAAGGTATCGGTTCTTATTTCTTTGTGAATATTGAAAATATGGAAGACAATGGTAATGTGTTAATAATCGCACTTATCAGTGTTAAAAACCAAAGATTCACTCCGGTTCTCATTATTTTTTATTATCTTTGCCCCAAAATAACAATTTAAAACAAAGGATATGAGCACATCAACATTACGTGTACCTACTTCATTTAGGTTACCAGCAGAGCTTCTTGAGGAGCTCAAGGAGTGTGCTAAGGCTACCAATCGTAGCCTTAACAATTATGTAGAATCCATTCTTATGGATTTTATGAGTAAGAACAAGACCATGGAGGAAAATGTGATTACTCCCGATTTGCAGGCGAAGCTTGACAAGGCGAGAGAAGAACATAAAAACGGAGAAACTCTGTGCTTTGACACAGCACAAGAAGCAATCGCATGGATGGAAGCTTTATGATATATCGAATAGAATTCTCTAAGGATGCACAGAAGGTCATTAAGAAATGGAAGAAATCAAATCTACCTCTATTCAAAAAACTAGAGAAGTTGATTCCAGAACTTTCTGAGCACCCTAGAACAGGTAAAGGACATCCAGAACCTTTGAAAGGTGGAAACGACATCACGTATTCTAGACATATTACTGCCCAGGACAGGATTATCTATGACATACTTGATGAAGAAATTCTTGTGTCCATTATTGAGCTAGAAGGACATTACAATGACAAATAACTGAGTTCATATATCAATGGAATCGGTACTTATATAATGTATAACAATTCATGCTTTGCCTTGGAATCAGGTAGCTAGCCAATAGCAATATCAGAATATAATTTGGAGAAATTCTATCCAGAAAAGTTAGAGGGTACGATGCCAACGAATATCTAGACTTTCTAATTCTGCAAGTGTTACTTGCAGAATTAGAGAATGAAAAAGTTATTGGGGGAAGAAAGAGATAAAAATCTCTCTAAAAATTTGTTGGTTTCGAATAATCTTCGTACCTTTGCAGCACTAGTACCCGCCAAGCCTCTCAACGATGCTCAAATGTGCGGGTCGTTTTATTTTTATACATTTCCCTTGCTGAGATTCTCGTATTTTCAAACGATTCTTATTTCTTTGTGAATATTGAAAATATGGAATAAAATGGTAATATGTTAATAATCAGGAAATTATGGCTTTATTGGTTAATAGCACTAAAATAGGAATTCTATAGTTGTACGACTATAACCCCTATAGTTGTACAACTATAACTCTACAATTGTACGACCATAGCCTATATAGTCGTACGACTACAACTTTATAGTCGTACAACTATAGGGTATTCGTTTAATTAGAAGCATAAAATAGGGAATTTGAGATGCTCAAAACTCCCTATTTTCGTTGCTAGATTCCAAGTTTACCAGTATGCAAAATTTGGTTATAAGTATTGACAGAAATAACCTAGATTACTGAGTTGGCTTCCTTCTGTTCCAAATGAAATAGGCTTCGATGGCGAATGAAGCCTATTTCAATCGCACATGAAGCCTGTTTCGATAGCACATGAAGCTTATTTCATTTTTACCTCCAATTATTTAGAATTCTGCATCAAACAAGACGCTGATTTTATAAGGTATGAAGAAAATCATCAAAGAATATAAGCATTTTGAAAAGTTCATGGGCTATAAAGCACCAGAATTCAAATCTAATTCCGGAGAATTCCATGTAATATTATGGAATCTCAACTATATTTCTAACAACAAAAAAGAAATCGCTAACTCAAAAGTACAGTTCGCCAACTCTGAAAAAGAGTTCGCCAACTCCGGAAAGCAGTTCGCCAATGGAGCGAGAGAGTTCGCTAATGACATGAAAGAGACTACCAAAGTAGTCAAACAAAGGAAAGTGTTCGTGCAGGCTAAAAGAGCAATCTATAAGCTCATATCTTCCAACCCAAAGATGACAACTATACAAGACTGATGAAAAGCGAACGTTTTTCTTGATAGACATACCATGTAATCCGGATTGTCTAGGAGGACCAATCCTGAAAGGTGACATGAAAGATGACATGAAAAACCTATCTGATATACAGAAGGTTATTTTATCGTCTGTGTTAGATAACAACAAGATGACTATTCCCGAATTAGCAAGAAAGACAGGTATGTCAGTAAGTAAGATTAATAGAGAAATCAGAATCCTTCGAGACGATTTCCATGTCTATTTCAAAATGCTTTCACACTCATATTAACTCTTTGTATCATAGTGGATTAAGTGTGAAAGGAGAATAATGAAGAGGAAAAATGGTTGATAGGTGAAGGAGGGTGGAAGATAATGATGAGTGGGAGTAGCTGGCAGGTAAAGAAGGACGGGGAATATTCTTCTCGTATCGATTGATACCAGTAATCTATATAGCTGACACGAGTCATCCATATAGCTGACTCGTGTCATCTATATGGATGACCCGGGTCAGCCGATGCTAGATAGTATCTGTTTCTCCTGATAGGGATATCAATACTTCTTGTTGGAAATGTCAGCTACTCCTATTAGTACTATCATACTTTCTGCTTATAAACTGCCTTCATCCTAAACGTGTTGATAATCAGCGGTTTTAAAGAATTGTGAAAGCAAAAATAAATCGTAAACAAATCATTCCTGGCACTTCATGTAGAGATGGCAGTTGTAGGTGTTTGTGAAGATGCTTGCTGCTGCCTTTTCTTTTTTAGCTCTTCACGATGCAAAAAATCAAAATAAAAGTTGTACCTTTGCACCCAAGTTGAGATTACAGAAATGAAAAAGGAACGTGAAACGGCGAACAAGTATCGTCAGCAAGCTCTTGAAGGAGATTTGATGGCGATGAACAACATGGGTGTCTGCTATGCGCAAGGCATCGGTGTTTTTGGGTATGAAATGGCAGGTCAGCAAGGTGATGTATTAGACTGGTACAAAAAACAATATTAAAGACTTTTAAATATGAAACGAATCTTTTTTTTAACGGTAGATTTCTTTGTTGGTATGAACCTGATGGCACAAACTCCAATCAGTTTTTATCCACATGAGAATGCCCAGGACATCAACGTTGATACACATCTGGTCATTGAGTTTGACAAGACGGTGAAAGCCGGCAGCAAGGGTGTTATCACAGTTACTGATAAGACTACCCGCAAGGTGGTTGACAGAATCGACATGAGTATTCCGGCAGGTCCTGTGGAAGGACAGCCCAAGAATCCCCATGCCATCTATACTCCAGTACCCTATATATATAAGGTAGGGCACATCACCAATCGCAATACCCGTCCGGGCACTCCGTCGGGTGCGGCCAAGGAAGATAAGCGCAAATACCAGAAGACCATCATTGGCGGCTTCTCTGATGCTTTCCACTTCTATCCTGTTATCTGTCATGGCAGCAAGGCCACCATTTATCTGCATAACAACATGTTGGATTACGGCCATGAGTATGAAGTAAAGATAAGCAACGGTGTGATTGAAGGTTGGAAGGGCAAGACATCTTGGAAGTTCACCACCAAGAAGAACGCACCTTCTGCGGATTTGAGTCAGGTGGTAGTGGCTGCAGATGGAAGCGGAGATTTCTCAACCCTGCAAGGTGCCATGGATTGGATACCAGACTCATTGCCAACAGAAGCTTGCAGGAAAACGGTTTTCGTCAAGAATGGAGATTATGAGGAACTGGTGTATTTCCGCAACAAACGATTTGTTACCATCCAGGGAGAGTCCATGGATGGAGTGGTAGTACATTACCCTAATAACGAGGTTTTCAATCCTCATCCTGTTGATATCAAAACCAATGAGTTGAAAGGAACCTTCCCTTCACGCCGTGCAGCAGTTGCAGCAGACAACTGTGCCGACATGATTTTCAAAGATATCACATTCAAGACTGATTGCAAGGGACAGGCAGAGGGCTTTCTTCTAAATGGGGAGCGAAACCTGGCAGAAGATGTACATATCATCGGTGATGGCGATGCACTTCAGGTGAATGGATCAGCCTACTGGCTCAACTGCATCATAGATGGAGGAGGGGATACGGTTCTGGGAAGAGGTCCATCCTACTTCAATCACTGCACCCTTTCCAGCTATGGTGCTTTCATGTGGATTAGAAATACCAGGGATAACCATGGTAACATCTTCAATGATTGCACTTTCAGAGGATTGAGCAAGGATGCCGTAATAGCCCGTCTGCCTGATAATAAAGGAAGGAATTATCCTGATGCGGAGTGTGTGTTGCTGAACTGTACACTCGACGATGTACCTTCTGAAGGTTTTGGGCCGATTGACAAATCTGCATCTTCGGCAGTCCTGTTGGAATTCAATAGCCATGACAAGGAAGGTAAAGCTATAGATACCAGCAAGAGAAACAAGTATGTCCGCCAGCTTCATGTCATCAAGGACGCAGAGATTATAGGAAAATATTCCAATGCAAGTTGGGTGTTGAATTGGTAAGAAAGGAGATTATTTATGTCACAAAATGGGTCAGCATATAGAAGCCATGCCCAGTTCTTTGACAATCCGTTATGCAATAAAAACAAAAAAAGCAGCTGAAAATCAGCTGCTTTTTGCTTATAGGGTGGAGCTGGAGGGAATCGAACCCTCGTCCGCACAAGGAAACCATACGCTTTCTACATGCTTATTCCAGCCTTCAATTTTCGAGGTATGACAAGACCTGGACCACCAATCATACCCTTATCCTCTAAAATTTCATCCATGCAACGAGGCGTACATGAACTATTTCCGATTTACCTGCACCGCTTGATCAACAAGATTCGGAACTACATCCGTTGAGCGATGTCCCGTTCCAGCACCTTGTGCCGGAATAAAGCTAATCTACTGTACTTCGATTAAGCAGCGAGAGCGTAGTTATTTTCGCCAATTAATTTTTTGTTCACTAGGATTTAGGAGGTAGCCAACGAGCCTCCGCATGCTTACGTATCATTTCATCTCGCCGTCAAATCCAGTCAACCCCGAGATTTCTTGATAACTAGAATGCAAAGATAAAGCGAATTTTTGAAATCACCAAATATTTTCGGAAATTTCTTCGCTTTTTCTTTAAAATATCGGGATAATGCGGTTGAAAGTTGCTTCGTATTAAGAATTTTTGAAGAAATGATGCAGTTTTTGGAGTTATCTCGTTTTTTTGCAGTAACTTTGTGGGCAAAATAATTAAAAATCAGAAATGATGGCAATGGAGAAAAAAGGAAAGATACTGATAGTGGATGACAATGAGGATGTTCTCTTGTCGCTCAATATGCTTTTGAAACCATACGTGGAGGGTATCAGAGTTATCAATACGCCTGAGCGAATCATCGGAATGATGGATTCGTTTATGCCTGATGTCATCATGCTCGATATGAACTTCCATCGGGATGCCATCAGTGGCGAAGAGGGGTATGAATGGCTGGAGAAGATTCTGGCGCATAACCCCAAGAGCGTGGTGCTGTTTATCACGGCCTACGTGGATACGGAGAAGGCGGTGAGGGCCATCAAGGCGGGAGCCATCGACTTTATTCCGAAACCATGGGATAGGAACAAACTGCTCGATACGGTGAAGAGTGCCGTGGAATTGAGCAGGGAAAGGAATCTGGATTCTTCGGATTTGATTGGCGAATGTCCTGCCATGAAGGAACTGAAAGCGCAGATGATGCGTGTGGCGGCTACAGATGCCAACGTATTGATTACTGGAGAGAATGGTACGGGAAAGGATGTGGTGGCGCATGCCTTGCATCAGCTTTCGGACAGGGCAAGGAAGCCTTTTGTGAATATCGACCTGGGTTGTATCCCTGAGAATCTTTTCGAGAGCGAACTTTTCGGATATGAGAAAGGGGCGTTTACGGATGCCAAGAATGCTAAGGAAGGACGAATTGAGACGGCGGATGGCGGAACTCTCTTTCTGGATGAGATTGGAAATCTGAACCTGCCGATGCAGCAGAAACTCCTAACGGTGATTGAGAAGCGGGAGACTCAGCGCATTGGTTCCAATAAGGTGAGCCATGTGGATGTGAGAATTCTGGCGGCTACGAATGCTAATTTGCGTGAAAAGGTGGGCGAGGGGGCATTCCGACAGGACCTCTTCTATCGACTGAATACCATCGAGTTGCATCTTCCGCCGCTGCGTGATCGTGGAGAGGATATCGTTCTGCTGGCAGAATATTTTCTGAAGATTTATTCGGGAAAATATAGTGTAGGTGATGTGGTGCTGGGTGCATCTGCCAAACAGAAGCTGTTGAAACATACCTGGCCGGGGAATGTAAGAGAGTTGCAGCATTGCATCGAGAGGGCGATTGTGTTGGGGGATAAGACGGAACTGGCTGCAGAGGATATCAGATTGGAGGATTCGGTGGTAGCATCGGGGACTTCTGCGTCAAATTCTGCAACAGGTTCAGCATCGGGTTCAGTAAATATAGATTCGCTCAATCTTCAGACCTTGGAGCGTGAAGCCATCAAGCGCGCCATCTCCTTGAGCAATGGAAATCTTACACAGGCCGCAGAGTTGCTGGGTATCACCCGTTTCGCCCTTTACAGAAAAATCGATAAGCTCGGGGTTTAAAGCTTCGGAAATTTTTGAAACTATGTCAATCGTCAATAATTTATTCAATCATAAGAGCAATGAGCGGATGCGCCAACTGATTGAGGCTATCCGCACCCGTGACTTCTCGCTTCAATATTCGTTGGATCATCTGAGGGGAGAAGAGCGGAATCTTGCAGAGCAGATTAACGAAGTGGTGAATGAATTTCGGGAAACCACTTTGCTGCAGGAAGCGAAATACCAGTATTTCGGAACGATGCTCGATACCATCAACGCCTTTCTCATTGTGGCGGATGAACAGGGAAAGGTGCATTGGATGAATCGGGCTGCTGTGGATGGACTCTGCGGTTTTTCGATTCATCACTTGCACGACTTGCAGGTGCTGGATGAGACGCTGCCGGAAATGATGATGCAGCTGAAGCCGGGATTGCAGAAACTGGTACAATTGGAGACCAATACCAACGAGGCCGCTGCTGGCAAGAAGGCTTTGGATGCTGAAAATCAGAATGCGGGGAAGGCTGACTTTGTATTGAGCGTGGTCAACTTCTTTAATAAGGGCTTTGCCTATCGCCTTTATACCTTGCAGAATGTGCAACCGGTGATTCAGAAGAATGAGACGGATGCGCAGCAGCAGCTGGTGAGGGTATTGACCCACGAAATCATGAACTCGCTGACTCCTATCATCTCTTTGGCTGATACGCTTTGCGAAGGTGTGGAGCAGAATACGCTGGAGCATGATGATCTGCTGATGGCATTGCAGGCTATCAACCGGAGAAGCAATGGTCTGTTGCAGTTTGTGGAGAACTATCGCAAGTTGCAACGCATATCGAAACCTCAGTTTGAGGATGTAAGGATTGGTGATCTGGTGGCAGATTTGCAGCATCTTTATCCGGATTCGATATTCCATTATGAGATAGAAAACGAAGACCAGAGGTTGCAGATGGATCGTTCGCAGATAGAACAGGTACTGATTAATCTGCTGAAGAATGCGCAGGAAGCTGTGGAGATTTGGATGAAGGAGGAGGCGGCAGATCTTTCCGATGAGGCTGAATCTGCTCAAAATCAGATTCCTTATGTCCGTCTTACCACTCATCTTTCGAGCAACAAGCGCGATTTCATCATTTCCATTACTGATAATGGTAAGGGAATAATGCCGGAGGTGATGGAGCGCATTTTTGTGCCGTTCTTTACTACCAAGACGAGCGGTTCGGGCATCGGGTTGAGTATCTGCAAGCAGATAGTAACCCTGCATGGTGGAACCATCACCGCCTCTTCGAAACCAGGCGATAAAACCACCTTTAGCGTGGTGCTTCCTGCCTGATAGAGACGGATGCCTATCATATTGAGGATGTGCGCACCGTGCGATATCGCACACGTTTCGTGCGGTTTCGCACGTTTTTTTATATTCGGAATTTCTTATCTTACTGATAATCATATATTTATCTTTGTGGCATGGCTTTTGTGTTAGTTTTTGCAAAAGTAATCATCATGAAGATCAAGAATTATCTATTCATAGTATGGGCGCTTGCAGCCCTGAATGTTCAAGCCGACACTTTGCAGCTCGACTTGGCAGCTACCATTGCGATGGCGCAGCGGCAGTCGCCATCGGTGCAGAGTGCCCGCAATACTTTTCTGTCTGCTTACTGGGCTTATCGGTATCATCAGGCCAACTATCTGCCTTCGCTTTCCCTCTCATCTTCACCTTATATTAATAAGGAGGTGAACAAGATAACCCAGTCGGATGGTACGGCTCTCTTTCTGAAGCAAGATCAGTTGAGTGCCGACCTTACTCTGAAAATCAACCAGAATATCTCCCTGACGGGTGGTAGCCTTTTTGTGAAGAGTTCGCTCAACCGCTTGGATGAGTTGCACAACAAGATAACAGCCTATAGTAGTCAGCCCTTTATCGTGGGTTACGAGCAGAGTCTTTTTGGCTATAACTCGCTGAAATGGAATCGTAGGATAGAACCCATCCGATTCCGGGAATCCAAGAAGCGATATGCCGAAACGCTGGAGATTGTTTCGGCAAAAGCCTGTGAACATTTCTTCGGTCTGGCTTCGGCGCAGGCTGAATGGGAGATGGCAAAGCAGAACTTTGCTTCTGCCGATACGCTTTATCAGATGGCGAAGGGGCGATATGAGAACGGAACGATTTCGGAAAATGAGATGCTGCAGCTGGAAATCAACCGACTGAATGAGGAGACCAACGTGATGGATGCCCAGGTGGCTTTGAGAGAGAAGATGCAGACCATCCGTTCGTTTCTGGGATTGGAACAATCGCAGGATATCAGTCTGGTGATGCCGGAAGAGGTGCCTGCCTTTGAGGTTCCTTTGCAGCGGGCGATAGATTGGGCTTTGCTGAACAGTCCGGATCCCGATTATTATCGTCGCATCCAGAAGGAGAGCGAAAGTCGGTTGGCGCAGGCTCGTGCCAACGCCGGATTGAAGGCGGATCTCTATATGCAGTTTGGACTCTCGCAGACGGGAGCCGATATCGGTGCCGCCTATCGTAGTCCGATGAGTCAGCAATCGGCAAGAATCACCATCGCCCTTCCGATATTGGATTGGGGACGAGGAAAGGGTAGGGTAAGAGAAGCCAAATCGCAGCTGGCGCTTACTCAGACGCAGGTGGAGCAAGGCATGCGGGATTTCTACCAGAACGTAGAAAAACTGGTGTTGCAGTTTAATATGCAAGCCCGAAAGGTGCATGTGGCATCGCTTACCGACCAGCGTGCCGAGAAGCGACATGTGGTGGCGCGCAGACTCTACATCATGGGGCGCAACTCGATACTCGACCTGAATGCAGCCATCAGCGAGAAAGATGCAGCCCGGCGCAATTACATCTCGACGATGCAGACCTATTGGTGTCTTTACTATACGCTCCGAAGCATGACGGGTTTTGATTTCGAGCACAATAAAGAATTGAAGGAAGAACTTCCTATAGAATAAATATCTTATAGAATAATGAATAACTACAGAATAATATGGATATAAAGAAACAACCGAAACCGTGGTATATCCGTTACCGCTATCCTATCCTGTCGGGTGCAGCAGGCATCGCCATCCTGGTCTATGCCCTTTTCCTGATAGTTACTTCGGGAACCCGAAGGGTGGAACCGGATAGCGTGGTGATAGCCGAAGTAAAGAAGGCTCCTTTCTGGGAGTATGTAGATGTAGAAGGACTGGTGCAACCCTTCAAGACCATTCAGGTGAATGCGATGGAGAACGGATTCGTGGAACGGGTGGTGGCAGAAGAAGGAGCCATGCTGCAGCAGGGCGATACCATCCTGGTGCTTCAGAATCCGGAACTCTATCATTCTATCGATGATGAGCAGGATGCATGGAGCAGTAAGCTTCGCAACTGCCAGGAACAGGAGATAGAGATGACGCAGAAGACCATCAACCTTCGCCAGCAAGCCTTGGATGCCCAGCATCAGATGGCGAGCCTGAAGAAATCGCTCAAGCAGAGCCGGGAGGAATATCGTATGGGCATCAAGAGTAAGGCGGAACTGGAAGTGGCTGAGGAAGATTACGAATATCAGCGGCAGAAGGTGCTCTTGCAGATGCAAAACCTGAAGCATGATTCCGTATCTACCCGATTGAAGCGCGAGATGATTGCTGCCAACCGGATGGAAGCCAACAAGAAATTATTGAGAATGAAGGGCCGTACCCAGCAGTTGGTGGTTCGGGCTCCCGTAAGCGGACAACTGAGTTATGTGGGGGTAACCCAAGGTCAGCAGGTTTCGTCCGGGGCGAGCATCGGACAAATCAAGGTGATGAGCCAGTTTAAACTGCAGATTTCGCTGGCTGAGTATTACATCGACCGCGTTATCGCCGGACTTCCTGCCCATATCGAGTACGATGGTCATCAGTTCCCGCTTCGTGTATCGCGGGTGATTCCTGAGGTGAAAGACCATCAGTTTGTCTGCGAATTAACTTTCTGCGGCAAGACGCCCGCCAATATCCGATTGGGCAAGAGTTATCGGGTGTTGTTGGAATTGGGCAAGCCGGAGCAGGCCTTGGTGATTCCGAATGGTGATTTCTTCCAGACCACCAACGGATATTGGATATTCCGGGTATCTGATGACGGCAAGAAGGCGCAGCGGGTGAATATCAATGTAGGCAGACAGAATCCGCAGCAATTCGAAATCACTTCCGGATTGAAGCCGGGCGACAAGGTTATCGTAAGCGGATATTCTCAAATTGCCAGCGAAAATGAAATAAAAATCAATCTTTCACGTAAATAAATTATATAAAGACTAGTAAATATGAACATGTTATTACACAACCTGAAGGTTGCCCTGCGCAACATTCTCAAGTACAAGGTGCAGACTCTGGGCAGCATCCTGTCGCTTGCTATCGGTATGGTGACGCTTGCCACGGTGCATTCGTTTCTGCTGAATTTCCGTATGGCTTCCATTAACCATGAACCTTATTATGATAGAGTTTATAATCTCCGATTCGATTCCATCCAAAAACGTCAATCGGAAAATTCAATTCGTATCAATGGTGATATCGTAAGGGCGGTGAAAGCGAATGGAGGACCTCGTTGCATAGAGCAGGGACCTTACGCTCCCAATGGTATGCTTACAGGCGGCTGGGCAGAGTTTACCTTAAACGGCAAGACAAGGCGCAAGATGCAATTGGATGCAGTTCCTCTTGATCGAAATTATCCCAACTTTGTTGGTATCCGTTCTGCCATTACGGGCGAAAAGATCAAAGTACTGGGGCCTCATGATGCCATTATCAACGAAAAGCAGGCAAAGCAAATCTTTGGCGACAAGAATCCTGTGGGTGCAAGCATTCGTTTGAGTAAGGACTATGGAAATTATCAGTTGAGATTGGTGGATGTCTATCAAGACTTATCATTGACAGAGCAAAACAGTTCTGCTCTCTTTTACTCACCATGGGAGTTGGAAGATATGGATTTAAATCAATTTTATGCTGTGGCTTTGTATGTGGTGTTGAAAGAGGGATGCACGCCACAACAGTTGGAAGCAGAGGTGAACAGCAGGTTGAAACCATTGGGGCTGAAGGTAAAAACAGAAAAGCTGAAAGATCGGTTGAGCGAAGAGTATTCAACCGTAGCGATAGCTTGTTCTATCACTTATCTGATAGGCTCGTTGATTCTGCTGGCTGCCATCATCGGTTTTCTGAGGATGCAGACGCAACTGTTCTGGATGCGCAGACGTGAAATCTCGCTTCGAATTACCAATGGTGCCACACGCCTCCAACTCTTCTCCATGTTTGCTACCGAGGTGTTGGTGATCGTGCTGGTGGCTTATTTGGTAGCAGTATTGATGGGATCCTGGATTTGTGATTATCTGGCAAAGCCTCAGTTTGCAGAAATCACCTCAGAGTTAGGAACTGTCAGTCATCTGTATCTCTATAGTCTGGTGATTGGGCTGGTGGTTATGATGCTGTGTCTCACCATCATCTGGATTGTACTGAGTCGCATTTGCAAGCGTACGCAAGCACTCGAATCAGGGATGAGAAGAAGCCATAACCATTGGTTCCGCAATACGATGCTGGGTGTGCAGGTGATGATTAGTATGTTCTTTCTGGGTGTTACTTTCTGCCTCCTGTGCTGGGTGGGCAAGATAGCTGAATTCAATCATGTACCTGATGACGAGCGTGCATACGAGCAGAGTCTGTTTCTGCAGACAAATGCGGCAGAAAATGGTCAGCGCCTCAGAGACAAGCTCATCCATTTACCGCAGGTAGAACGATGGATGCCTTATAGCTGGGGACTTTGGAAAGTTAACGAGTTAGCAGAGAACGAGGAGTTCAGCAAGACGGCTTGGCAAGGCGATCCTTATGCTAGCTATAATAATGTGACGAATTATAAAATTCGGACTTCAGCTGATACCTCCTATCTCGATTTCTTCAAGATCAAGGTGAATTGGAAGCCGAAGGCAAACCGGAAGAAGTGTATCCTGGTGAATGAAGAGTTGTATAAGCAGATGCGCCAGCATCATGTTGCTCCTAATGATATATTGACCGTAGATGAGATGGATTCGTATCAGATAGCCGGAACGTTCCAGTCGATACCTTATCAGGGGAGTTTTAAAACTGATATATACTCATTCATAGTCATAGACCCCAAAGAAGCTTATGATGCCAGGCATTATATTCTTGTGGCAAAGCCGGGTGAATATAAGGAGATGCAGATTGCTGTAGATAGAATGATACAGAAATTGGAGCCTGCTGTGGTAAAACCGATGTCATCCAATCTGCGTGACTATATGGCAAGGAGCATGTTTGCGTTGGAAATACTGCAAAATATTGCGTGGATTCTGGCTATCGTGAGTCTGGCTATCTGCCTGATAAGCATCTTCAGTACGGTGATGCTGGATACGCAGACCCGCAAGAAGGAAGTGGCTATCCGCAAGGTGAATGGTGCCCTGACAAAGGATATTACCCAACTCTTCGGAAGAACCTATCTGGTGATTACGCTCATCGCCATGGTATTTGCGGTGGTAGCCGTGTTGCTGTTCCATATCGTTCTGAGTCAGCCATTCGATATGGTAGAAATCAATCCTGCCTTTCCTATTAGTTTGAGTGTTGTGATAGTCATTGGCTTCATTGCAGCTATCATTGCCTGTCAGGTACGTAAAATCATGAAGGTGGATCCTTCGGAGATTCTGGCTAAGGAATAAAATGCGTAATTTGAAAGTATAAAAGTATAATACGAATTTAAAGAAACGATAAAGATTATGATTCAATTAAATAATATCAAGAAAGTATTTCAGACAGAAGAAGTGGAGACCTGGGCTTTGCGTAATATCAGTCTGGAGGTGAAGGAAGGCGAATTTGTTGCCATCATGGGACCTTCGGGATGTGGCAAATCTACATTACTTAATATAATAGGTTTGCTGAATAATCCTACAAGCGGCAGCTATCTGCTCGACGGCAAGGATGTGAGCACGCTGAAGGAGAGCGAGCGTACCCTGATAAGAAGAGGAATGATAGGTTTTGTGTTCCAGAGTTTCAACCTGATTGATGAGTTGAATGTGGTGGAGAATATCGAGTTGCCGCTTCTGTATATGGGAGTTTCGGGCAAGGAGCGCCGTAAGCGTGCAGAGGATGTGATGGAGCGAGTGGCAATATCCCATCGTGCCAAGCATTTCCCATCGCAGCTTTCGGGCGGTCAGCAGCAGCGCACCGCTATCGCCCGTGCCATCCTGCCGCATCCTAAGCTGATTCTTGCCGATGAGCCTACGGGAAACCTGGATTCCAAGAATGGCAAGGAGGTGATGGAACTGCTTTCGGAGTTGCACAAGGAAGGCACCACCATCGTAATGGTAACCCACTCGCTGCATGATGCCAATTATGCCGATAGAATCATCAATATGTTTGATGGTGAGATTGTGAATCAGGTAGAAATGTAGGAATTTATGATATGAAAATCGCCCGATAGCATATTCTTTGTGCTATTGGGCGATTTACGTTTATATCTCTTCATCAATAAATCGGATGATTTCTTCCTGCTGGTCGGGATGATACCAGTGGATTTCAGTATATCGCTTAAACCAGGTGAGCTGCTTGCGCATGTATTCACGGCTATGCGACTGTATCTGGCGGATGGCTTCTTCCTTGTCTATCTCGCCATCGAAATAGGCAAACATTTCCTTGTAGCCCACGGTTCTCAAGGCAGTGAG
>OGEE01000990.1_pt1 | contig 16614 bp, 10 predicted proteins | sample 1570571 | NCBI WGS metagenome assembly OGEE01 (sample SAMEA2582169, study PRJEB24529) | metagenome | biome: Human gut stool | place: China | collected 2011
CGGGTTGCCGCTATGTTGGCTTTGCCTTTGTTGGTGGGAGGTATTATGTGGTACATATCAGAGCGTGGGGGAGCAGATTTGCCTTTGGCTAATCAGGAAATCAAGATAGGAGGTTCGAAGGCGGTGGTAACTCTATCGAGCGGGGAACAGTTGTCTCTTTTCGGGGATACAATCGTATGTGTGAATGATGGGTTGGCGACGTTGGTTAATATGAAGGACACGTTGAATTTTATGAAAAGTAATCATCCAGTCGTTGCTGATAATAGTTATAACGTGATTCAGATACCTCGGGGTGGGGAGTATATTGTGCGTTTGGAGGATGGAACAACTGTTTATTTGAATTCGGAGTCCGAGTTGAGAATTCCGGTACATTTTGGGAAAGGCGAGAGGTTGGTTTGGTTGACGGGGGAGGCGTATTTCAGCGTGAAACACGAGGCGGAGCGGAAGTTTGTTGTAAGAACAAACAAGGCGGATATAGCAGTGTTGGGTACGGAGTTCGGGGTGAGAGTTTATTCGGAGGAAGATGAGTTGCTGACCACGCTGGTGAAAGGTTCCGTCGAGGTAAAGAGTGATCATGATGTACACCGAATTATTCCCGGCGAGCAAGCTACAGTGGATAATACGGGGAAAATTGAGGTTCGGGAGGTGAACGTGGATGAGTTCGTGGCTTGGAAATCGGGACGGGTGGTATTCGTGAATGCTCGCTTAGAGGATATTATGGATGAATTACAGCGTTGGTATGATTTTAATGTTTTCTATTCGTCTCCGGAATTGAAAGAGCTACGTTTCACGATGGATATTATGAAATATAAGGAGGTTTCAGAGATATTCGAGTTGATGGAGAAGATTAAAAAAGTATCATTTAGCGTGAATGGAAATAATGTAATACTAAAATAAAAAGAGAGTGATACCGCAAATATCACCCCCTTGTAAGTCTTTAACAGACTAATGTAAAATCTAAGTACAAAGTTATGGAATTTAATTAAAAGAAAAAAGGAAAAGCTAAGTATTTCTGCCGCAAACAGAAAGACACGAAAAAGAGAAAAACAGACTAATGTAAAATCAAACAAATTACCTTTATGAAAAAAGAACGCAAGTGTTTCCGGGTTATTCCCCGGTGGCTATGCCATTTACTACTATCGGTGAAGATTGTACTGGTTTCAGTATCGTTTTCATTCGCGCAGCAGAACACGGATCGGGTGAATCTTGACATGAAGAATGCTTCGTTGTCAGAAGTATTTGACGAGATCAAGCGCCAGACAAAATTGAGTTTCATGTTCAGTAATGATGACGTGAAACACGTGCAACGGAAAGATTACGTGATTAAGAATGCAACGCTTGATGCAGCGTTGAAACAGTGTCTGGAAGGCACCGGGTTAGAATATGAATTAACCAGTAATCAAGTTGTTATTATTCGCAAAGCAGCCGTGAAGGCCGAGAAGATTGAACGGGTGACCTTATCCGGAGTGGTGAAAGATCAGAAGGGCGAGACGTTGCCGGGAGTGACCGTTATGATCAAGGGAACCACGTTGGGAGGAACGACGGATATCGACGGGAAATATGCCTTGACGGTACCCCTTTCGAAAGATATGGTTCTTGTTTTTTCTTTTGTCGGCATGGAGGCACAGGAGGTTGCTTATAGGGGACAGAGTAAGATAGACGTGACGTTGGCCCCTTCCGTGACGGAAATGCAGGAGGTTGTGGTTACCGGTATTTTTACTCGGAAGGCTGATAGTTATACGGGTGCTGTAACAACAATTAAAAAAGAGGAATTACAGCGAGTTGGTAATCAGAACATCCTACAGTCACTGAAAAATATAGATCCGGCATTTCAAGTATTAGAAAATAATGATTTCGGTTCTGACCCTAATAGAGCCCCGGAAATTCAAATGCGTGGAGCCTCCAGTTTCACGGATATGAAGGATAAATACCAGACTAATCCGAATCAACCTTTATTTATTGTTGACGGTTTCGAGCAGTCAATAGAGAAGGTGATGGATATGGATATGAACCGGGTAGCTTCTATAACGCTGTTGAAAGATGCAACGGCAAAAGCATTATACGGTTCTAAAGGAGCGAATGGCGTTGTGGTTATAGAGACTGTGGTGCCGGAGAAAGGAAAAATGCGAGTGTCTTATTCTGGGAACTTAAATATTCAAATTCCAGATTTGGGCAGTTATAATTTGGCGAATGCGGCCGAGAAATTAGAAATTGAGAAAAGAGCAGGTGTTTATACGGATAAATACGGGAATCCAATTACTCAGCAAGGATATGATGAGAAATACGAGGCTTATTATAAAGAAGTTCTACGGGGAGTGAACACGTATTGGTTGAATAAACCGTTACGGGTAGGGGTAGGTCACAAGCATACGTTGTTACTTGAAGGTGGGGATGATGCTGTTCGTTACGGGATTGATTTTCAATATAACAATGTTGCCGGAGTAATGAAAGGATCTAGTCGTGAAGTGATTTCTGTTGGTTTTAATATGCAGTATCGTTACAAGAGTTTGATCTTTTCTGAGCAATTATCTGTCACTTTTAACAAAGCGAAAGAATCTCCTTATGGGACGTTTTCCGAGTATGCCAAGTTGAATCCTTATTGGAGAGCTTATAATGATGATGGTTCCGTGAAAGAGATTTTAGGTGATTATGAGAAGGCTAATTTTCAAGGGACAAAACCAATTTACAATCCGTTGACGAATGCGGATATAAATACGAAAAATGAAAGTACGTATACGGATGTAACCAATAATTTTTATATCGAGTGGTTGGCATTTCAAGGTATGAGGCTAAAAGGTCGTTTAGGGATAATCAGTAAAAAGGATGATTCTGAGATTTTTTATCCGCGTGACCACACGATGTTTAAAGATGTGGATCCGGATTCAGAAGAATATTTTGAAAGAGGTTCTTACACGATGGGAAATGGGAAAAATTTCGAGTATAACGCAGACTTGTCGGCAAACTATTCGCGGGATTTCGGTAAGAATGTGATCTTTGCCAACACACAATGGAGTTTTAGCGAGCGAAAATATAATTATGTTGAATTTAAAGCTCGTGGATTTGCTAATGATAAGATGGACTATATTACTCATGCTAAAGAATATGCAGAAGGTGGTCCGACGGGTTCTGAGTCCTTGTCTCGTGAGGCAAGTTTTTTGATCTCCACGAACTACTCCTATGACAATCGTTATTTGTTTGATGCGACTTATCGAGCTAATGCTTCTTCTTTGTTTGGTAATGACAAGAGATGGGGACATTTTTGGTCAGCCGGTATCGGGTGGAATGTGCATAAAGAGCATTTCATGGAAAATGTGAGTGCGCTTAATCAATTGCGTTTCCGGGCTTCAACGGGGTATTCCGGTTCTCAGAATTTTAATTCTTATCAAGCGATAGCAACTTATAAATATTATAACGAGATCTATGATAATATTATCGGTTCTTACTTGATGGGATTAGCTAATCCTGATTTGCAATGGCAAAAGACTCAAGATAATAACATCGGGATGGATTTGACTTTATTTGATGCTTTGGATATCACTTTCGATTACTATGTCAAAAATACGAAGAATTTGTTGACTCCCGTATCTTTACCTCCTTCAGCCGGCTTTACTAGCTACACGGAAAATTTAGGGGAAACAAAAAATAAAGGACTTGAATTTAAGGTAAATTACCGTGTATTAAAAGATACGGATCAGGATATGTATCTGTCAGTTTTCGTCTCTGGAATGCATAATAAAAATAGAATCACGAAAATTTCAGATGCTTTGTCATTGATGAATAAAAGCAGGGATGAGGATAAGGCAAATGGTGGAGGTGGAAATCCGAACTTGGAAGATAATTCGGATATAACGAAACCTTCAGTGCGTTATGAAGAAGGGCAGTCTATGGATGCCATCTGGGCAGTACGTTCATTGGGGATCGATCCGGCTACAGGATATGAGGTCTTCCTTGATCGGGAGGGCAAAATGACGTATGGTTGGAAATCTGATAACCAAGTTGTTGTCGGGGATAAGCAACCGAAATTAAGTGGAACGTTTGGTTTTAATTTTGAATATAAAGGTTTTAGTGTGAACACTTCATTCTATTATAAATTGGGTGGTCAGTATTATAACCAGACATTGGTGGATAAGGTGGAAAACGTGGATATTCAGTATAATGTTGACAAACGTATGCTGACAGATCGTTGGACGACTCCCGGGGTCCCGGCTAAATTTAGGAAATTTGATCCTTATGCAGCTTTGACTCGTCCGACCTCTCGTTTTGTGCAGGATGTGCGTGAATTGCAAATGACCTCTTTGAACGTGGGATATGACTTCCGCTATTGGGGATTCTTGAAAAAGACTGGAATTGAAAGATTGAAATTGCAATTTTATATGAATGATGTTTTCAGGACCTCTACGATAAAGGCTGAAAGAGGTATTGAATATCCGTTTGCACGTTCATGTTCATTCTCTTTGCAAGCAACATTCTAATTTGATAATGGTGATAAAATAAGAAGTTATGATGAAGAAAAATATATATCGTTTACGAGTCGTGTGTGCGGTGATGCTTGCGTTATTTTGCACGACTTCATGTAATGACTGGTTGGAGGTGAAGCCCAAGACGGAAGAGGAGGCTGATAAACTATTCTCAACACTGGATGGTTTTAAATCTGCTTTAGCCGGAGTCTACATTGGTATGTCCCAGACAGAATTGTACGGGCGTGAAATGACATTTGGAATGGTTGGTGTTTTAGGACAAGAATGGGGCAGTGGGTCAGACTTGGGTAACCAATATAGTGCTTATAGTTATTTGTTAAATTATAATTACGAGCAGGTTGTGTCTAAAGCTCTGATTGATGCTGTTTGGAATAAAATGTACGAGGGTATTGCTAATGTTAATACTTTGATTCAATATTCCGATTTGAAACGGGAAGTATTGGGTGATTATTATGGAGTAGTGCGTGGAGAGGCTTTGGCTTTGAGAGCATATATGCATTTTGATTTATTGCGTTTATTTGCTCCGTATGATTTTAGCGCAGAAGCTAAGGTGGCCATCCCTTACGTGTTGGAGGCGAAACCGGCGATCGCACCTCAATTGACTCCAACCAAGTTTGTGGAATATGCCTTGAAAGACGTGGAAGCTGCTTTGGAATTGTTGAAATCGGATCCTATTCTTACCGGAGAGGATGTGTCTGGTGTGGATAATGGGTATTTAGCTAATCGGAATTTCCATTTGAATTATTATGCCGTGTTGGGATTAAAAGCTCGTATTTGTTTGTACGCTAAGGATGTAACGGCGGCTTATGGTGCAGCTAATGAGGTTATTTTAGCCCAACAGCAGAAAGGATTATTTCCTTGGGTAAAAACGGCAGATATTACGACGACAGAAGCAAACTTACGGGATAGAACGTTCTCTTCCGAGCATCTTTTTGCTTTTAATACGACGAAGTTAGAAGAGTATATAAAAGGATATTTTAGGGAAGCATCGCTTCCTCTTATGGAGCGCTTGATGCCGGGAGAACTTTACGAGGCGGATGATTATCGTACGGCTCTTTACGAGACTTATAGCGGGTTCGCTAACGTGTTGACGAAATTCTGGCAAATGGATAAGGCCTACGTTCAAGGACAAGGTTACGTGACCCCGAAACGGAATCGAATGCCAGCTATCCGGATTGCCGAGATGTATTACATTGCCGCAGAGGCATTGAAGGAGTCTAATATCGGAGAGGCATTGGAAATGTTGAATACTCTTCGTGTTCATCGCGGATTGATGAAATTGGAAAATCTGGATAAAGATCAATTACAGGAAGAATTGGGGCGAGAGTATTATCGTGAATTTATAGGTGAAGGTCAAGTATTTTTCTACCATAAGCGTATGAACACAAGTATAATTGCCACCGCAAATGCTGTTTATGTACTTCCGATGCCAGATGATGAGATTGATTTAGGTCAGCGTGAACAATAAAGATCAGAACTATGAAAAGGATATTAATTACGAGTATATTGGGTTTTCTTTTTTCGGGATTATTCATGTCCTGTCAAGAAGATGAAATTAAATTTTACACGGGGCCTGTTGCTATTAATATGACTGTGGATGGGGATGGGACTTTTGTAAGTAACGAGACGAACGAAGAGAAAACATTCAAAATAGAGTTCGCCGTGCAAGGAGAGGTCTCCGATCGGGATCGTGTGTTAAAGCTTGCTTTCGGAAAAGGACATACGGCGGTGGCCGGGACTAATTTCGATATGCCGATGGAGGTGATTATTGAAGCGGGGAGATTGGATACGATCATTGAATGTAAAGCCTATCGTGAGGGGTTGACGATGGAACCGCTGATGTTTGATTTGGTGGTGGATCCGAGTGGGGATTTTGTTGGAGGGGTGAATGATGAGTTGTTGGTAAAGTTAATGCTCGGTTATCCCACGAAATGGATTGATCCTTCCGGTTGGGCCGCTGAATATTGGCTAGGGAAATGTACTCAAGCAAAATATGCATTCGTTTTTGAACAACTGGGTACATTGGATCTAGGGCCTTACCAAGGTAGTTTTGGTTCTGGTTATATGGATTTAATGAATAAGTTTAACAAGATTCTGGAAACAGATCCTCGGCTTGATGATGATGGGAAAGTGATGAAATTTGGTCCGGGTTATTGATTAATCATGAAAAACGAATAGTATGAATACATATAGATACATTTTGTTTTCTTTATTGTTGTCGTTAGGATTGTTTTCATCCTGTTTTGACGATAAGGGAAATTACGATTATAAAGAAATCGGGGAGGCTGTGATTAAGGCTATTCCCGGCGTAACTGATAATGGAGATAAACTGGTTTGTCTAGAGAATGATGTTATTCGCCTAACTCCTGAGGTAGAATTCAAGGCGGGAACTTCGGCTTCTGATTATGAATTTATTTGGTTCCGCTATCCCAAAAATCCTGCCGGACAATCGGGACATTACGAACAGGCCGATACATTGGCAATGACTCAGAATCTGGAATATAAGGTTATAAATACGCCCCGGGAATACTGGTTGGTTTATAAAGTGAGGAACAAAGTAACCGGAGCGTTGACAGAACAAAAGTTCGAGTTTATAATTTCAGCCATTAGTGGTTGGATGGTTCTGGATGAAAATGCTAGTGGAAAGGCCGATATTCAGGTGATTCGGGATAAAGATATTGTTGATGGAGGTGATGGTCGGATCGTAAAAGATTACTTTTCATTTAATAATGAAGGAAAAAAGATGGAGAATGCACGTTTTATGGCAATCTGTCCTTTTAGTTCCCGTGCTAATTTGTATGTTTATTCTGATGCCGGAGCTTATATCTTGGATATGTCGACGTATAAAGAAAAAGCGGATAGTTATACTGATTTGTTTAGCTCTACCGTTACTTTAGACCAGATTAATCCCCAAGCGGAGCATTATGATATATATGGTGGAAATGTTGAGGTCCTTGTGAATAATTATAAGATATATACCGTGGCTTACCGTATGATGGGGCAAACTCAATTCGTGGCAGCTTCCGGTGTGGATGATTATACTGCAGCCCCGGCAATAGCCCCGATACGCATAAATGGAAGTGCAAATAGTGCTGCCTTGTTTGACACGAAAAATAATCGTTTTATCACGGTTGGAACTTGGGGCTCGATAACGGCTCCCGTGTCTACTGGAGGGGCTTTTAATACGGGAGCGATCGACCCGGCATTGAAGTTTGTATGTATGGGAGAAGGGAAAGACGGGGAAACTTGTATGGTAATGAGAAAAGAGGATTCGGGAGAACCTTATTTGTTCCGTGCTAGTTTCGTGGAGACGGATCCTGTGGCTTTGACCAGTGATAATTTGAATGGATTGAAGGATATGGGGGTATCGAAATATTATGCTTTTGGAACACGGGGAAATTTCATGTTCTATGCGACAGATTCAAAAGTGTATACTTGGCGCTATGGAAGTGAAAGTGCCTCGGAATTTATGACTGTAGGTGAAGGAGAGAAGATTGTTCAGATTAAAATGTATACGAACGTTTCGGATGCGACCTTTAACGGGAAAATTTTATTTGTAGCAACTCAAAAGGGGAATGAAGGTAAGGTTTATAAAGTTGTATTCAATGAAATGTCCGGTGTTGCGGAGAGTTCACCTGTGGAATATACAGGTTTCAATATCATAAAAGATATGTATTATAGATAAAAGGATATGGGGTTATGCGGACTTATCTTCGCATAACCCTTAGATATGAGGGACATGAAAAAATTGAATTTAATAAGTGGTGTTATCGTTTGTCTGTTAATGGGTTTTGTATCGCCTGTAAACGCTCAAAAATATAAGTCTGTTTTTCGGGATCTGACTTGGGAACAAGCTGCTGATTTGGCGCAAAAAGAAGGTAAAATTATTTTGGTTGCTCCAATGATGCAGGCTCGTCCTCTGGTAGATCAAAAAAGGAGAGAGGCCGCTGAACGTAAATTATTTTCTTCTTCAGGGATTCGGGATTTCTGTGATCAAAATATTATCGCTATTCATATTGATATGGGGTCAGAAGCTGGTAAAGCATTTGCTCCTAAATTAGTGATGAATATGTTCCCGACATATGGTTTTTTTATGCCTAATGGGGATATTCTTGGAGTTATTAGTCCTTTTATTTTGGCTAAGAAGCCGGAAGCTTTCTTGGAAACCGGTCAAAAAGCGGTAAAGGCGGCAGAAGTGAAGAGAAGTAATAAACGTTCTATTATTTTTGAAGAGATTGGGTATAAAGAAGCGTTGGTAAAAGCGAAGAAGGAGAATAAGTTGATTTTTATTGATGCTTATACAGCCTATTGTCAACCATGTGTAATGATGGTGAAAAATGTTTTTTCTTTGGATAAGGTGGCTGATTTTTATAACGAACATTTTATCAATTTGAAATTAGATTTTGGGAAAGAAAAGGAGTTAGCAGAAAAGTATGGGACTAGGGGATATCCTGCTTTTGTTTTCGTGAATGGTGATGGGAAATTGGTACATTTGGCAGGAGGTTATACAGAGGCAGAACCTTTTATTGCTTATGGGCAGGAGGCTTTAAAAAAGGCAAAAGGGATTGAATTTTTCGAGGGAAACTGGAATCAGGCATTGGAAAAAGCCCGTCAGGAAAATAAATTGATTTTCATGGATTGCTATACGTCTTGGTGTGGCCCTTGTAAACAGATGGCTCAGACAACATTTGTCGATCCTGAAGTGGCAGTTTTTTTTAACGAGAAATTTATTAACGTGAAAGTCGACATGGAGAAAGGGGAAGGAAAAGAGCTGAAAGACCGATATCACGTGAAGGCCTACCCGACATTAAATTTTATCAATACGGAAGGAGCAATGGTGCATTGTGTGGTTGGTGGAATGAACGTGAAAGAGTTGTTGGAACAAGGAAATGTTGCTTTGAATGGTAAGGGGTTAGCGTTTATGCAACATGAATATGCATGCGGGAATAGGGAGCCGGAGTTTATTGAAACTTATTTAAATGTGCTTGATATGGCAAATCTGGGCGAGGAAGCTCAACAGGTGAGCCTAAATTATTTTGCCACGTTGGATCGAGGAAAATTGAATGAAGAGGCTTATTGGAATATATTTGTCAAGTTCGTCAATGATGTAAGTAGTGATCTGTTTCAATATGTTTATGCTAATCAGTCAGAGTTTATCTCTCGTTACGGGGAACAACCGGTAAAACGTAAATTATCTGCGGTATGGTCCATCGGTGCCAATAAGTTTGTCCATGAGAAAAACGGAGAAATGGTTCTGGATAAGAAAGGTTTTGATCGTTATGTGAAATGGATGAAAAAATCGAAAGTAGAGGGATGGGAAAGTATTGCTACAAGCGCCCGTATGTTAAATGCAGAAAAATTAAAGGATTGGAAAACATATATTGATTTGGGGGAAGTACAGCTAAAGAAAGGTAAAGTTTCCGATTTGATTTTATATAACTGGGGATTGCGATTGACTCAAAATTGTAAAGATAAAACATTACGGTTACGGGCTGCTCGGTGGTTTGACGAGGCTGCGGCTACATCTGCTAAAAGAGAGACCGAAGGGAAAGGGAATATGATGTCTTTTCGTACCTATTTTGAAAAACTGGCAGAAGAGCTTAAACAATAGGGTATGTTGTTGTTCGAAATTTAATGAATTAATAATGAGATAATATGAGAAAGATTTTAAGATTATTGTTATTCGCTTGTATGATGGTTAGTACAAGTAGTGTTTTCGCTCAAAAGACGATTACGATCAAGGGAAAAGTGAAGTTCCCTTATAATCGGTTCAATATGGAAATTGTTGAACGGCAAGGATTCGACAAGACGATTATCGATTCATGCAAGGTGAAAGATGACGGGACATACGAATTCAAAATGAAGGTGGATAAACCGGGTGTTTACACGTTGGACTGTCAAAAGTGGCAATCTGTACAATTCTGGGCAGAGGACGAGGATTTGGAAATTAATTTCAGGGGAGAGGACACGGCTAAGATAAAAATAAAGAACCCGCCTTACGTGTATATTAAAGGTGGACCGAACAATGAGGTCATGAATTTAATGAACTGGGATGGATACCGAGGATACCAGTTAATGATTGGTATCTCTCAAGGAGTATATCGTATTCCGGGGATTGATGATCAGGCAAAGCAGGAAGTTTCCGGTAAGTTTTACGATATGTTGGGCAATGAATCGAGAGCGAGAATGAGATTTTTGGCAGAGCATTATGCTGACCGGAATAGCGTGTTAGCTGTGTTGCCGTCTTTGAGGGGTGAGGAAAACGAGGAGTTGGTGCAACAAGTATTGTCTCGTTTGGAAAGTAAGAATCCGAATTATGCCCCTTTGTTGAAATATAAGGCAGAAATGGCTGAGGCGAAAGCTCAAAAAGAGCGTTTGGCTGAGGGGAAAGTTGCCCCGGAATTTTCATTCCCTACTCCTGATGGAAAGAAAAAATTAGGGCCGCAGGATTTTAAAGGAAAGATTCTCGTACTTGATTTCTGGGCTTCTTGGTGTGGACCTTGCCGGGCTGAAATTCCTCACTTGAAAGAGGCTTATAAAGAGTATAGCAACAAGGGTGTGGCATTCTTTAGTGTTTCGATTGATAAAGATGATGCTGCTTGGAGAAAAGCCATGAAGGAAGAGAATATGCCTTGGACTCAAGCGCAGGCTCCAAAGGCTGGAAAAGACGTGATGAAACAATACCAGTTCTCGGGAATCCCTTATATTTTGGTTTTGGACAAGGAGGGGAAAATCGTGGCAAAGAATTTGCGGGGAAAGGCATTGACGGATAAGCTAGAGGAATTACTTAGTGGTAAAAAGAAGAGCGTGGCGATGCCCGCTATGGGAATGTAGTAAAAAAGGGGCAGGGGGATGGCGTGTAAGGTTGGGAGTAAATGCTTCTTCTTATCACACAGTTCTTTGCATGCATCTCCCTACTTCTTTTAGAATATATAATGGTAAAGGAAATGAGAATATTACTTTGTTTTGTATTGATGTGTTGCATGTCCGGATTGGCTTCGGCACAAATGACGGCAGCGAAGAAAATACCGCCTGCTATCGAGAAAAAGATTGTGTTGAAAGCATCTGCTCAAAAAGTGTGGGATTACATCTCGGAGCCGGCAAATTACAAGAAGTTTTCGGGCGTGAAGGAATTTACTTGCGAGGAGAAGGCTTTGAATGCTAAAATTGAGTTGACCGGGAAAGATGGTAAAAAAAGGAGTCAATATATCAGCGTGATTGATTATGATGTCTTCAAGATTTGTTATTTTGTTACCCGATCGGATTACACGGGCGATAAACAGTGGGTTTATGCTTTTGAAGTTCATCCCAAAGGAGACAAAAAATGTGAGGTCGTGTTGTCTGTTTACAATGGGTTTGACGAACTTTCGCCAGAATTCAAGAAAGGAATGACCGAGGAGTTCGACACGATTATTGCCAGCTTGCAGAAGAAATTTAAATAGTGATATTACGAGAGGATGTTCAATTAAAGTTTTATGTAATGAAGAAATTATTTGTATTAATCGTTTTGATAGCCGGGATTGTTTGGGGCGCAGAGGCTCAAAGCAAGGGGATTACTTTCGAACAGACGAAAGAATGGAAGAAAGTTTTGAAAAAGGCTAAGAAAGAGAAAAAGTTGATATTTATCGATTGTTACACTTCTTGGTGCGGGCCTTGTAAGATGTTGTCATCACAGGTATTTACCCGTGAGGACGTGGGGAATCAGTTTAATGCGGATTTCGTGAACGTGAAGTATGATATGGAAAAGGATGCGGATGGTGTGATGTTGAAAGATAAATTTGAAGTGAAGGCCTTCCCAACTTTGGTTTTCGTGGACCCGAACACGCAGCAGGTGGTTCATAAGATGGTTGGGGCCGGTTCCGCCGAATGGTTAATGGAAGGTGGGAAGATTGCGAAAGATCCACAAAATAATTTGAGAGGCTTGACGAAGCGATACGAGGCTGGGGAGCGGAATACGGATTTATTAAGTCGTTATTTGACGGCGTTATCCTCTGCTTACATGCAGGAAAAACAAGGGGCTGTTGCCGCTGAATATTTGAATGCCTTGTCGGATGATGAGATTGTGACCAAGGATAATTGGGAGTTGATCAAAAAGAACGTGAGCGATCCATTATCAAAGCCTATACGTCAAGTGATTGCGAATATTGGACGTTTCTATGAAGTGGCCGGTAAAGAGGTGGTTGACTATAAATTGGAAAATTCGATCAAGGGAGCCGTGGCTGAAATTACGTATTGGCGTCCGGGAAACGGGGAGTTTGACGAGGCTAGAAATGGCGAGTTGATTAAATTACTTCAGTCTTTGGATTATGCTTTTATCCCGGGAGCTTTGGCTAGTTTATACACCGCCGAGTAGGTTCGGAAAGGTGATTATAAAGGAATGTTGAATAGTATGCGTGAGGCATTCAAGTACAACGTGTTCAGGAATGGTGAAGAGCAAATGTATTTCCAAAATAATATCGAGGCGTTAGCCGGTTGTGACGACAAGACTCTCGTGCAGGAGGGAATCGATTGGATCGATGCCAGATGTGCCCAGACAAAAGATTATTTTGCCAAAGCTAATTTGATGAATTCTAAAGCTCGCTTGTTGACCAAAAATGGGGATACGCTTGGAGCGGATAAGGCGAAAATGGAAGAAGAGAAATATAATGCAGAGGGAGAGAAAAGAAGTGGGGGAAAAGCAGTTAGAGCTATTCGAATGAATTAATAATGTTTTCTTTGTGTGATGAAGGCCGCCCACGCAGGGCGGCCTTGTTTTATTTATTTCTAGTAATTTTCGTGATAAACAGAACGAAAAGAGCGATTCCCACGATTGCTCCTATCGGGTAACTGATAGAAGGGGAAAGATACAAGCCACCCACTTTGTAAGGGGCTATCAAGAAATAGGTCGTACATACGATACTTAAAAACGTGGCGGGGATAGACATCATCCAATGAGCTTTTCCTTTTTTAGCCAAATAGGTGGCTGCGGTCCATAGCGTGATGGTGGCTAACACTTGGTTCCCGATGCCCACGTATTTCCATATCGTGGAGAAATCCACGTTACAAAGTAAATAGGCGATGATGAATATCGGGATAGAAACGATAAGACGGTTCTTGATCGGTTTTTGGTTGAATTTTAAAGCGTCAGCAATGATCAATCGCATACTACGGAATGCTGTGTCTCCGGATGTAATCGGGCAAACAACAACCCCGATAATAGCGATAATCGCGCCAAAACGTCCTAACCACGAATTGCAGATTGCATCCACGATAATCGCAGGCGTTTTTCCTGCCGTGGCAGCGGCATTCAGGCCTTCCGCACCTCCAAAGTATGCCATGGCAGCGGTAGCCCAGATCATGGCCACGATTCCTTCTGAAATCATGGCTCCGTAAAAGATGGGGCGCCCATATTTTTCATCTGTCATACAACGTGCCATCATGGGAGATTGCGTGGCATGGAACCCGGAAATGGCCCCACAGGAGATCACGATAAATAGCATCGGGAAAAGAATGTTATTTGCCGGATCTGCGTGCATATTTTTCATCGTGTCGAAGGTTAATTCTTCGAGATAGAGTTTTCCGGAGAATCCCCCGTAAAGTAAATAGCCGCCCACCGCGACAGCCATGAATATTAATGCCAGCCCCATGAAGGGGTATATTTTTCCAATAATTTTATCGATGGGGAGCAACGTGGCAAGAATATAGTAGGCAAAGATAACATATAGCCAAGGTGTCATACTCATGTTTGTCAAGTTGCCGAGTAAATCCGCCGGTCCGTTCACGAAAGAGACCCCCACGGCCAATAACAAGAATCCTGTGAAAAATGTCATGAATTTACGCACGTTATTTCCAAGGTATTTCCCGACAATGTCAGGTAGGCTTGTTCCGTCGTGGCGGATAGAAAGCATACCGGAAAAATAGTCGTGAGTCGCTCCCATGAAAATACAACCGATCACGATCCACACGTAAGCCATCGGACCGTAAGCCGCTCCTAGTATGGCCCCGAAAATAGGTCCTAGGCCTGCGATGTTCAAAAACTGGATAACGAAAATGGGAAAAGGTTTCCGCTCGTGATAATCCACGCCGCCTGCTAGGCGTTTGACCGGAGTCTCTATTGCGGATGAGGCTCCGAAAAATCGTTCAACAAATTTACCGTAGGTAAAATAAGCAACGATTAATAGACCGATAGAGATAATAAATGTTAGCATTTGCTTGGAATTTTTGCATGATCACAAAGTTATAAAAAATGTAGTATATTATAATTCTTGAAAATGAAAAAAGAAATGGCGATCAGTCAGGCTGTGTGTAGGTGTTGAGGTTGCTCTGGAGCTGATCGCCCGGCCAAGGGACACGATATTGGTATAATCCGTTTTACAGGAAAAATAGGAACAGATTCCCTGTCTGACATTCCGGATTATTTCTGGATGTGGAATTGGATGTGGCCGTAGATGATATAACAAATCATTGTTATGTAAATTAATGTGTTTTTCATTAGACGTTTGTTTGTAACAAAATTAGGCAGAGCTTTGTGAATTCGGATAGAAATCCGGGTGGAAATTTATGTAGATCTTTTCTAAATAGATCGGGAAGATGGATTTTTGTATCCATTTTTGAAAATGTTGATTTATATTGATATACATCAGTTCGATTTTTGAAACAAAAAGCGCTGAGAGCTTTGTTAAGTGAAAAATGGTCTTGTTTTTTACAAATTCATCTTGGAAATTTTTCTCCGTAGAATTGAGTTTTTTATCTCAGAAGAGAAGAAGTACATTTGCATTTATTTAGAAAAAAACATATCTTAGTCGGGGAAAATTAAAATATCCCAATATGTTTTCGTCCGAAATGTCTATCCAAAGGCGAAAGTATGCTGATCGGCAAAATCCTGAGGCGTTTTTCGATAATATGGTGGAAGTTTGATAGGTTTATGATTATAGTTGATGATTATAGAATGAGATAAAATGAAACAGGAAGTTTTACATGATAATTTATTGAAAGCCATTCGGGAGAAGATTCCTCATGAAGAGAATTTGGCAAATGTTTTAGGGAATTTGTTGTGTATTGGCAAAGAGGCCATTTATCGGCGCCTACGGGGGGATGTCCCGTTTACCTTGTTGGAAACGGCGCAAATTTCTAAAGAAATGAATATCTCGATTGACGGGATTTTGGAGTCGGTTTCGCCTAAAAGTCGGCCCTTCCAGTTGAAATTGACGGAATTTATCAACCCGTTGGAAATTGATCTTGATATGATGGATAATTTTGTGGATGTTTTCCGTTCGATTGAGCCGAATGCTTATTCCGAGGCGGCTTCGTCTACCAATATCCTTCCACAGGCGCTTTATTTGAAATATAAATTCCTGACTCGTTTTTACCTGTTCAAGTGGAAAGCCCAGCATGACGGTTTGAATGCCGTGCAGCCATTGCACGAGATTATTTTCCCGGAGCGGATGGTACAAATTCAAAAGAATTTTGTTATAGAAACCCAGCGGGTAAAGGATTCTTGCTACATCTTTGATAACATGATCTTCGTGTACTTGATTAACGACATTAAATATTTTTCGAGTGTGAATTTGATTTCTGATGATGATGTACGCGAATTGAAAGAGGAATTATATCAGTTCTTGGATTACACGGAGCGACTAGCTGCCCGGGGGAAATTCGATAACGGGAACAGGATCAGTTTCTACATATCTAATATTAATTTTGACACGACCTACTCGTATGTCCAAACTCGGAAGTGTAAGTTGACATTAATAAAAGCTTTTACCTTGAATTCCGTGGCTTCTCTGGATGACAAAACGTTTGATAGCGTGAAAAACTGGATTTCATCGTTGAAGCGTTTTTCTACCTTGATCTCGGAAAGTGGTGATTTGCAACGTATTCATTTCTTTCGAAAACAACGGGAGTTGGTTTCGACATTATAATTTATTGAGAAATAACTCATACCTTTGGATGTAGGCCGGACGTAAATTTGCGATCTGATGCTTGTTATCATTTAAAGACGTTCGGGGGAACGAGAGTGTATGTGGCTGGGGATACTGAAGATATTCCGGAAATGCAAGACTTGAAGGATATTGATATCGCTTTTCTGCTTGTAAATCAACCTTACACGATGACGGTTCCCCAAGCGGATCGTGCGGCACTGGTGATAAAACCTAAT
>OGEE01001003.1_pt1 | contig 16402 bp, 16 predicted proteins | sample 1570571 | NCBI WGS metagenome assembly OGEE01 (sample SAMEA2582169, study PRJEB24529) | metagenome | biome: Human gut stool | place: China | collected 2011
GAATCCGTAAAATCCGTCACTGACATAATGATAATGGTCTTTTCATTTCGGATTTCTCTCGTCTCAACCGTCATGACCTGACAGCGGATGGTAACTTCCCCCATCTCACCCACGATCTTCTCCAATGGGATGGTCTCTCCATCCTCGATATCACGACCGTAGATTACATCCGGATTGTCGGATTTTTTACCTCCGCCAAATCCACCGCCATCATAACGTTTTTTAAACTCTTTCCGTGGTCCGTCGTATGGTTTTTTTGCAGTATTTCCTGCACCATTTGCAGATTTTGCATCGTTTTTTGCAGGTTTTACGGCGTTTCCACCACCTGTAGAACCCCTGTCTCCAGATGTTGTAGTCTGACCGGAAGCTGCACTTTTTTCATTGGCATCTGAAGCAACTGCAACTGTCTCTCCGTCCTCATCCTTCAAATTGATATTTTTTAATATATTTTTGATTTCAAACTGAATCTGAAGATCACTGTTTTTCTTGTATTTGCTCTCCTTTGGCTCCTCAAAGTCAAGGTCGACGATCAGGTTCATGCCACAGCGCTCACACACGATTTTCTCTAAAAATTCCACAATCTCATGAGAGCGTGTCTGTGCAATGATCGTATTTTCCAGCACAAGATGCAGATGACTGTCATCCGTAAATTCCATTTTGGAGGCACGGAGCAGATTGTATTCCATCAGACTGTAGGCTTTTAACTCCTCTAACATACTGTCCTTATACATATCCATCAGCGTGCGGGCGGTATACTGCTCGGAGAGCTGATACTTTTCGATAATACGGACATTCATCCGCTTCCCCTTAAATATCTGCTCCTCAATGGATCTTTCTAACTGCGTAATGTTATTTTTGTGTATGAGATGACTGCCCAGAAGATAGACACGGATATGATCTCTCTCATGATTCATCCCGACCTTGGTAACTTCCATCTCAGATAAAATTTTCTTCATATCCCCGGACACATCCAGTGTCGGAAAGACATCAAAAAATAGTTTTGCCATAATTATTCATTCCAATGTAACAGTTCATAGCGGAGTGCCTCTAAAAGTTCTGACTCCGGCACTTTTTTGAATACTTCGCCATGTTTGATAATAAGTCCTTCTCCGATTCCCCCGGCGATTCCAATATCTGCCTCTTTTGCTTCTCCCGGGCCATTAACAACACATCCCATAACGGCAACTTTAATGTCAAGAGGAATGTCAGCAACCATATTTTCTACCTGATTGGCCAGCTGGATCAGATTGATCTGTGTTCGTCCACAGGTAGGACAGGATACTACTTCCACACCGCCTTTGCGGAGTCCAAGTGTTTTTAAAATCAATTTGGCAGATTTGATCTCCTCTGATGGATCGCCTGTCAGGGAAACCCTGATCGTATCACCGATTCCCTGGTGTAAGATCAATCCAAGTCCGATGGCAGACTTGATATTACCGCTGATAATCGTACCAGCCTCCGTGATCCCGACATGCAGCGGATGATCGGTCTGGCTTGCGATCAGTTCATGTGCTTTCACACACATCATAACATCCGAAGATTTGATACTGATGACAAGATTATCATATCCCATATCTTCAATCAGTTTTACTTTATCCAAAGCACTTTCTACCAGTCCCTCAGCCGTCACTCCATGGTATTTCTCCACCAGATCTTTTTCTAAGGAACCACTGTTTACCCCTACACGGATTGGAATGTTGCGCTCTTTTGCGACATCCACCACTGCCTTTACACGCTCCGCGCTTCCGATATTGCCAGGGTTGATACGGATCTTGTCTGCTCCATTCTCCATTGCTGCAATTGCAAGACGATAGTCAAAATGAATGTCTGCAACGACCGGAATCTGCACCTGTTTTTTTATCTCCTTTAATGCCTTCGCTGCATCCATCGTAGGAACTGCACAGCGGATGATATCGCATCCGGCAGCAGTAAGCTGATTGATCTGTGCGGCAGTCGCCTCCACATTCTCTGTTTTTGTATTGGTCATAGACTGGATCAAAATCGGGTTGCCGCCGCCAATGATGCGGTTGCCGATCTTCACTGTTTTTGTCATAGTTCTTCTCCCTTTCGTATAAATTCTTACTGGATAATTGCGAAACTTTTTCTAATCTATATGAACAACTTACGAATGTCGTTAAACATGATCAGTATCATGAGTGCAAACAATATCATGATACCGGCAAAATGTACCATGCCCTCTTTTTCCGGGTCAACTTTTTTGCCACGGATCGCCTCTACCAGCAAAAATACAAGTCTTCCACCGTCGAGTGCCGGGAGTGGCAGAAGGTTCATGACACCAAGGTTCGCAGAAAGCAGGATACTGATATACAGCATTTGCAGGAATGCATAGAAGTAGCCGTAGGAAACACTCTGCTCATAGCTGTCTCCGATTGCACTGACAATTCCTACCGGACCACTCATATCATTGACGGTAACGCCTCCGGTAAAGAGCATCTTTAAGCTTCCAAGTGTCGTATAGATCCAGTACTCCACCTCGTAAGCACTGTATTTTGCCAGCGTGAATACATTGTTTGTTGTCTTCTCTCTGGCTGCCATTCCAATAAATCCATATAAATATCTTCCGGTGGTCTCATCATATTTTGGAGTGAGTTCCGTTGTGTAACGTTCTCCATCCCGCTCATAAGTTACTTTCACCGGTTCTCCGGCATGGTACATGGAATATGCACTCACCTCACGGTAAAAATGAATATGTTTATTTCCCATTTTTACAATCGTATCACCTGCCTGAAGTCCCGCTTCCTCTGCGGCATAACCCTCACTCACATCTGAGAGTACCGGAAGATCATATCCGGTGCAGCAGACAAGAATAAAAGAGAAGATAAAGGCCATGATAAAATTAAAAATTGGTCCCGCAGCTACAACGCTGATCCTTGCCCAGACAGATTTGTTGTTAAACGCTTTGTTATCCTGGCTTTCCGAATCCTCTCCCTCCATCATGCAGGCTCCTCCAAATGGAAGCAGTTTGATGGAGTATTTTGTCTCACCTTTCTGGATTCCGAATAGGGTAGGTCCTATGTCAAGTGAAAATTCATTGACACGGATTCCGTTTGCCTTTGCAAGTAAAAAATGTCCCAGTTCATGAAACAGGATAATAATGCTGAATATCAGTAATGCGATAATAATTTTCATGTAAAAAACCTTTCCTGATGTCTTGTTGCATTTTTAAATGCGTTTTATTTTGCACTCATCTTTTTTTCAATAAACTCATAAGCAGCTGCTTCTGTCCCCAAAATTTCATCCACATCCGGATGATCGATAAACTCTGCATTTTCCATACATGCCTCGATCAACTCTGTGATCTCCGGATAAGAAATCTTCCGGTCTAAAAACAGACTGACCGCTTTCTCATTGGCAGCATTGTACACAGTCGGAATATTTCCGCCCTTTTCCATTGCCTGATATGCAAGTGCAAGCCCGCGAAATGTATCGGTATCCGGCTTCTCGAAGGTAAGATCTGCAATTTCAAACAGATCCAGTCTCCTGCCCGAAAGATTCCGGCGCTCCGGATAATAAAGTGCATACTGGATTGGAAGTCTCATATCCGGCGTGCCAAGCTGTGCGATCACTGCTCCATCCTGATACTCTACAGCAGAATGAATGACACTCTGCGGATGTACTACAACCTGAATCTGATCTAATTCCACCCCAAAAAGCCACTTTGCCTCCATAACTTCAAGTCCTTTATTGACAAGTGTGGATGAATCTATTGTTATCTTTCTTCCCATTGACCAGTTCGCATGCTTTAGGGCATCTTCCACTTTCATCCCTGCAAGATCAGCCGTACTTTTTCCACGGAATGGTCCACCGGATGCTGTCAGCAGTATCTTTTCAATACGATTGCCCGCATTTCCCTGCAGCGACTGGAAAATCGCACTGTGTTCGCTGTCCACCGGAAGAATCGGCACCTTGTATTCCTTTGCAAGCGGAATAATAATATGTCCGGCAGTGACAAGTGTTTCCTTGTTTGCCAAAGCAATTTTCTTTCCTGCTTTAATTGCAGCAATCGTTGGTCTGATTCCAAGCATACCAACAATTGCGGTCACTAAAATCTCACTCTCCGGGATCACCGATACTTCAAGAAGTCCTTCCATGCCGGACACGATTTTTATGCCGAGGTCTTTTGTATTCGTACGAAGTTCTGATGCCTTTTTTTCATCCCATACACTGACAAGTGATGGTCTGAACTCTCTCATCTGCGCTTCTAACAAACTGATATTACTTCCGGCAGCCATTGCAACTACCTGAATATCCCCCTGCTCTCTTACAATATCGAGTGTCTGTGTACCGATAGAACCGGTAGAACCTAAAATTGCAATTTTTTTCATGTTTTATAATTTCCTTATCTTATAATTTAATAAAGTTCACTGCAAGGAAATAAATGATCGGTGCAGTAAAGATCACACTGTCAAAACGGTCTAAAATGCCACCGTGTCCCGGAATCAGTTTTCCGTAATCTTTGATCTCGTAATTCCGCTTGATGGCAGATGCAGTCAGATCCCCAACCATAGAGATCAACGCTCCAACCGCACTGATTCCTGCCATGATCCAGACATGTGTCTGATCGATCTGCATGGCATTTTTAAAGATCATACCATAAATAACCGTAAGAAGCGCTGCGCCTGCGACGCCGCCGACAGCGCCCTCCACTGATTTCTTAGGGCTTAATTTCGGTGACATTTTATGTTTTCCAATCAACATTCCTACACAGTATGCACAGGTGTCGCATCCCCAGGAACACAGAAAAACAAGCCATACAATGTAGGCACCTGCCTCGATCATACGCGTCTGATACACATACGACAGCATCACAGCAACATAGAACACGCCAAAAAATGCTGCAAGTACCTGTTCCGTCTTATACTTCGGATATGTAAATACATATGCGAACATCATAAGAATCAAAACACCTAATACAAACACCATTGTATCCGGCAAAAATGCAAATTTCAGATTACAATAATACACGGTCGCTGCCAGATAACCAATGATTCCAACCGCCTCTTTTTCAATGTGAAAAATGCGATATAATTCAAACATACCAATATAGGAAATAATCAGTGTTGAGATCTGCAAAACAACGCAGTCTGTAATGATCAGAACCAGTGCTGCGATCACTAACACGATTCCACTTAATAATCTTGTCTTAAACATTATATTTCTCCATCCTCCTCTGAGAGTGCGCCAAACCTGCGGTCACGTTTATTATATGCTTCAACTGCCTTTTCTAATTCCTCTTTATGGAAGTCCGGCCATGGAACTTCCGTAAAATAAAATTCACTGTAAGCCAGCTGCCATAAGAGATAATTCGATAAGCGCTGTTCCCCACTGGTGCGGATCAACAGATCCGGATCCGGAATATCTTTCGTATCCAGATAAGCTTCAAAATGTGTCTCATCAATCTCGTTTTCCTGCAATTTGCCGTCACGGAGATCTGCATACATTTTCCGCATGCCCCGGAGCATCTCATCCCGGCTTCCATAATTGATCGCAATCTGCAGATTCAAACCATCATTGTGTGCAGATGCAGACTCCAATTCTTTGATCTGATTTTGAAACTTCTCACTGAGTTTTGTGGTATCTCCGATCACCCGGACACGCATATTATTCTTATCCGCAGTTTTAATACAGTTTTTCAGATAAGATTCCAGTAATTTCATCAATGCATTTACTTCGTTATCCGGCCGGTTCCAGTTCTCGGTAGAAAAAGCATATAAGGTCAGATATTTCATTCCCATATCATGGGCTGCCTGACAGACTGTCTCCACATTCTTAGCCCCGACCGTATGTCCGTAATTTCTTGGCATTCCTTTGCTTTTTGCCCATCTTCCATTTCCATCTAATATAATTGCTACATGTTGTGGAATCTTCATGCTAATTGTATATCCTTTCTGTTCCAGTCAAACGGCACAAAACCTTGTAATTTTTTTTGTTCCGCTGTCATTGCAAAATATTGTTCTTTTATAAGTTACGAAAATGAGGACACGATTTTCTCATGCCCCCACTCTTTCTTTTATTCTGTCAATTTATTTATACAGTTAAAATTTCTTTTGTTTTAACTTCTACTGCTTCATCGACAGCTGCAATATATTTATCTGTCATCTTCTGAGCATTTTCTTCCAATGCTTTGATTTCATCTTCTGAAACATCCTCTTTTGCAAGTTTCTTGAAGGAATCATTTGCATCACGACGAATATTACGAATGGCTACTTTTGCACTCTCACCTTTCTTCTTTACGTCTTTTGCAAGATCTTTACGTCTTTCCTCTGTCAGTTCTGGGAATAAAAGACGGATTGTCTTTCCATCATTGGTAGGATTGATTCCAAGATCAGATGTCATGATCACTTTCTCAATCTCTTTTACCATAGAAGCTTCCCATGGCTGAATCTGAATCATTCTAGGTTCCGGAACATTTACGTTTGCCACCTGCTGGATAGGTGTTGGTGTTCCGTAATAATCAACTCTCAATTTATCAAGAACATGTGGATTGGCACGTCCGGCACGGATACTTCCAAATTCCTCTGATAAATTGTTCATTGTTTTCTGCATTTTCTCATCGAACTGAACTAATCTCTCGTCCATATTAATCCTCCTTGTTTTTGCGAAGCAAAAATCCGAACTCCGAGTGAGGAGAGGATTTAGCCTCCTAAACTGTTACCTTTGTGCCATTAAATTCTCCACTCATGGCCTTTACAATACTATTTTCTTCATTTAATCCGAACACATACATCGGCATCTTGTTTTCCATGCACATAATGGATGCGGTAAGATCTACTACAGCGAGCTTCTGGTCAATTACCTCCTGAATAGATACCTCATCATACTTCTTAGCAGCCGGATTCAGCTTCGGATCGCTGTCATAGACACCATCAATTGCCTTTGCAAGATAAATACCTTCTGCTTCCATCTCAATTGCGCGTAATACGATTCCCGTATCGGTAGAAAAATAAGGATGACCTGTTCCACCTGCAAAGAAAACAATTTTTCCCTCATGGAAACATTTATCTGCCTCATCTTTAGAGAAAAGCTTTGTCATGCTTCCACATAAAAATGGTGTAAAAATCTCTGTATCCATTCCAACAGAACGGAAAATCTCAGATACATAGATACAGTTCATAATGGTTGCTAACATACCGATCTGATCCGCCTTAGGTCTGTCGATCGTCTCGGAAGTTCTTCCTCTCCAGAAATTACCACCACCGATCACAATACCAATCTGGATTCCTTTATCTGCAATCTGCTTTACCTGTTTTGCAACTTCTGTAACGGTTGGTTCATCAAAACCAGTGTGTTTTTCACCGGCTAATGCTTCTCCGCTTAATTTCAAAAAAACTCGTTTCATTTATGAATCCGTTTCCTTTCTGGATTATTCATTATTCTTGGAAGCAAAAAGACTCTCAACATCAACATCTGAGTAGCACTGGGAGCAGAAACCTTCGATGACTGCACCATTGTTGATCTGTACGGAACGGGATTTGATGTTACCCATAACAACAGCGGATGTATCGACAACAACAGGACCCTGGACATCAATATCTCCTTTGATTGCCCCTGCGATAACTGCAGACGAAGATGTTACATTACCAATGATCACAGAGCCAAGTCCGATCTTAACAGTACCTGTGCTTACGACTTCTCCCTCAATCTTAGCTGCATCAGCAAAAAATTCAGAAGAATTGCTGTTACCTGTTACTGTACCTGTTACAACAAGTTTTCCGTTACATCCAATGTCTCCCTGAACGTTTCCTCTGATGTCTAAAGATCCGTTGGATACGATATCTCCTTTGATGATCGTTCCCTCTGTAATTACAGATACCTCATCTGATACTGGTTTTGTTTCATTGACAACTGGTGTTATATTGTCTGCCATTTTTCTTTCCTCCTGAGTGTTTTTCACATGATTTTCCGGGATCACCGGCTGTTCGATTTTTGTTTCACCTGCTGGCTTTGGCTGCGGTGCGGACGGAACTGGCTGATTCTGCACTGAAGTCTGCTGTTTTGCAGTCTGTGAAGTCACCTGCTCTAAAAGACCGTCTAATTTGGAAAGTTCAGATTCAACATCAACTTCATTTTCCAAAGTGTTCACAACTAAATCTTCATTTGCTGCGCCATCTTCTAAATTGTCCTCACCCGGCATCAGTTCATTCACTGCCTGTGAAAAATCATCTTTAAAATCTTTAAAAAATCCCATAATCTTCCTCCATTTATATTTAGTTAGTCAATACTGTCTGCCTTCACATATTGAATAACTGATGTATCTTCATCAATCGGCAGGATCTCAGCACCCATTTCATTCAATGCCTCGATCAATGGTGCTAAAGCCTCTACCGTTGCTGACTTATCCGATGCGTCATGTAACAAAACAACTGACGTTTTATATTTTACTACATCATCCATCACATTCGCAACTATTTCCTCGGATGAATATGCATTCGATGCTGCATCTCCCGCAGAAACGTTCCAGTCATAATAAATAACTCCCTGTTCATTCAGGTAATGGATAAAATCACTCATTGGTACGTTACTGATCTGGTTACTGCTTCCACCCGGGAAACGATAGTAAATACTGTTCACTCCTGTGACCTGATACAATTCATCACGTAAGCGTTCAAAATCTTCTTCAAATGCCTCATCTGACTGATAGATCTGGCTGTATTTGTTGGAATAAGAATGCATGCCGAGCGTATGTCCCTCATCTGCGATTCTCTGATACAGTGCCTGGGATTCTTCATCCTCTTTCCCGACCACAAAAAAAGTTGCCTTCACATCATATTGAGCCAATATGTCCAGAATCTCTCCGGTATGATCAGAAGGCCCGTCTTCGAAAGTCAGGTAAACCTTATGTATATCGCCATCCCCGGCAAGATTCTCTTCCTCTGAAATGCCGGTAGCCGGCGGTGTCACAGACTCATAGGTTTTTGGTGTCTCTGTTGCTTCAGTGACATCGGTATAAACAGACTCCCCGGCACTTTCCGGTTTCTGCGCATTTTCCTGCTGAACCTGTTCCTTCGAACTGACTGTCACAATATTATCCAGTTTATGCTGAATCTTTATTACCTGCACAAATAAAACAATGATCAGTATCATCGACAGGATGATCCATCCGGCAATCGTCATTATAATACCATTCCGAATCCGTCCGATTCTTTTTCTTCGTTTTCTTTGATTATTTATTGCCTCTGTATCTTTATCCTGCATGGAATAACCCCCAAGCTTATCATTTGTCTCCTATCTATTGTAACACATTTTTTGATTTTTCAAAGCAGAAAACAGCATATAATCGTATGATTTTTTCAAATTATTGCAATTATTGTCAGAATTTTCCTATTTTAAAAGGGGCAAGCCGTCAAAACAGCTCTGCCCCTCCGCATCCAATTACAAATCTGTTACTCTAATGTAAATTTAGTAACAATATCTCTCAGCTCATCTACACACTGATAACATTCTTTTACTTTATCTGTTGCGGATGATGTCTTCTCTACCATGCCGGAAGTTTTTTCTGCAATATCCGTAACGCCCACAGAGGATTCACCCACCGTATCGTTGATGCCGCTCAAAGCACTTGCGATCTGCTCGATCGCACCTGCAAGTTGCGCCATGGATGTCTTGATTCCCTCCATGCTGCTCTTAAATACATTCGCATCATCCTTGTACTGTTCGCTTACCTGTTCAAATTCCTTGTAATCAGCAGATACGCTCTTCTCAAGGAACTCTGTTGTCTCTTCCAGACATTCCGACATATTGCCGACTGCCTCGTTTACTTCTTTTACAATCGCACTGATATTGGCAATTGCCTGGGAAGTCTGGTCTGCAAGGCTTCCAATTTCAGTTGCAACTACAGCAAATCCTTTTCCTGCTTCTCCTGCTCTTGCCGCCTCGATGGATGCGTTCAAAGCCAGAAGACCTGTCTGGGAAGAAATCTCCATGATAGTTCCTGTCAGTTCATTGATCTTCTCAACTGCTTTGGAGCCTTCAATTGCTTTTTCAGCTTTCTCCTTGACAGAATTATAAATCTCCATTGTCTTATTGCTTGCGGTGACAGTCTTGGTACGAAGCTGTAAAGCACGATCCATAACAGTTTCTGAATTCTTTGCACCTTCCTCTGCCATGGTATTGATAGTTTCAGCTTCTCCCTTGATCTGGGACACATTCTCATTGATCGTGACAGTTGTCGCTGCTGTCTCCTGCATACCGGCAGCAAGCTGCTGGCTGGTTGCCGAGTTATCGGAACACATCTGGTTCACCGTATCCGTAACCTCATTTAACTCAGACACATTCTCATTGATCTTCTGTCCTGCATCCTGGATACTGGCAACCATATCACGCAGATTTTTGCGCATAATATGCATTTCAGCTGCCATAATCCCAATCTCATCTTTTCTGCTGTATAATCTTCTGCTGTTAGCATTATGGGTAAAGTCAAAATTAGCTGTTCTCGTAATAATATAAGTCAGCTGGTGAATTGGTTTTGTGATCATGTTTGTCAAAACCAATGCAGCCAGACAGCAGATGATCAGACAGACACCCATAGTAATCTGCATTAACCTTACCATATTGGTGATTGGTTCCATGATCTCACCTTTATCTGCAGACATCACAACAATCTTGTGGTCAGATGTCAGTGCATATGCAGCATATTTGACTGTTCCGTTAAAATTATAGGTTACAACCGCATCCTGTGGGATATTGCCTGATTGAAGCTGGCTCACAACGCCCTTTACAACCTCATTTTCCACAGATTTTCCAATTTTATCTGCAGTCGGATGATAAAGCATCGTGCCGTCAGAATCTACAAGATATCCATAGGCAGACGACACACCCTCCATGCGCATATCCTGCATGACAGCTGCACACTGGGTGGAAAAATCTACCTCTGCAGGAATCTTGTCCAATGTTTTTGCCGCTGATTCCGTAAGGCTCAAAATAAATTTCTCGTTGACATTGCTGACTGTAGCCGAAGCCCTTACATTTGCGATTGAAATACACGCCATAAGCGATAAAGCCACCATCACAACCACCATTAGCATGATCTTCGCTGCGATGGAATGGATAAATGATACTTTTTCTTTTGTTTCCATGACTATAACACTCCTTCTTATTTTCTGGTCTGTGTAACATCAACACTACGTTTGTAATAGTTATGTTAACTTCTTTACAGACACAATGATAAGACACTTTCCAATATTTGGCAAGGCTTTTTCAACAATATTTTACAGGCAGTTTCATAAATTACCGACAAAAAATGCCCTGAAAACATAATCGTCCTCAGGGCATTTCAAAATCAGATTTTATTATGCGTTCATCTGAGCTGCAACTTCAGCTGCAAAGTCTTCCTGTTTCTTTTCGATTCCTTCACCAGTCTCGAAACGAACAAATCTCTTAACGCTTACAGGTGTACCAACTGCTTTGGAAACTTCTTCTAAATATTTAGCAACAGTCTGTTTTCCATCTTCAGCTTTTACATAAACCTGATCTACTAAGCAGATTTCTTTTAATTCTTTGCTTACACGTCCTTCGATCATACCATTGATCACTTTCTCCGGTTTCTGGGACTCTTTTGGATCGTTCATGATCTGAGCTAAGAGAATCTCTTTCTCATGTGCGATATATTCTTCGCTGATCTCATCTCTGGAAACATATTTTGGATTTAAAGCTGCAATCTGCATTGCAAGGTTTGTTAAAGCTTCTTTTACAGCATCGTTTACAACTGCTGTTTCAGCCTCAACGATAACACCGATTCTACCGCCACCGTGTACGTAAGATACAACACATCCGTTTGTAGCAACAACTTTCTCAAATCTACGGATTTTAAGGTTCTCACCGATCACTGCAACTTTCTCTACTAAAGCATCTTTTACAGTCTTAGATGGATCCTCATTCCATTTTTCTTCCATGAATGCATCCATATCAGCTGCATCAGACTCAACAGCCTGCTCTGCAACAGCTTTTACGAACTGCTGGAATGTCTCGTTTTTAGCAACAAAGTCTGTCTCAGAGTTAACTTCGACAACAGCTGCTGTCTTGTCATCTTTTACAACTACTGTACAAAGACCTTCTGCAGCAATTCTGCTTGCTTTCTTCTCAGCTTTTGCCTGTCCATTTTTTCTTAAGTACTCAACAGCCTCGTCCATATTTCCGTCTGTCTCGCCTAAAGCTTTTTTACAATCCATCATTCCTGCGCCTGTTAATTCACGCAGTTCTTTTACCATAGCTGCTGTAATAGCCATTTTCGTATCCTCCAATATGAATAAATGTTTTTAAAAAATATGCTGTCTGGTTAACCAGACAGCATATTGTAGGTCCTTCTTATGCTTCTGCTTCTTCTGCAACAGCAGCTTCTTCAGCTACTTCTTCTAAAGCTTCTGCACCCTGATTTGCTTCAATAACAGCGTCTGCCATTTTAGAAACGATTAATTTTACGGCTCTGATAGCATCATCATTACCAGGAATTACATAATCTAATTCTTCTGGATCGCAGTTTGTATCAGCAATACCGATCAGTGTAATTCCTAATGTATGAGCTTCCTGAACACAGATTCTCTCTTTCTTAGGATCTACGATAAAGATAGCATCTGGGATTTTCTTCATTTCCTTGATACCACCAAGGTTTTTCTCTAATTTCTCCCATTCTTTCTTAAGAGCGATAACTTCTTTCTTAGGTAATACTTCGAAAGTACCATCAGCTGCCATTGTCTCAATCTCTTTTAATCTTGCGATACGGCTCTGGATAGTCTTGAAGTTTGTTAACATACCACCTAACCATCTCTCGTTTACATAGAACATTCCACAACGCTCTGCTTCAGATTTGATAGCATCCTGAGCCTGTTTCTTTGTTCCTACGAAAAGGATTGTACCACCTTCAGCAGCGATATCAGACATAGCTTTGTAAGCTTCATCTACTTTACCTACAGATTTCTGTAAGTCGATGATATAGATACCATTTCTCTCTGTGTAGATGTATGGAGCCATTTTAGGATTCCATCTTCTTGTCTGATGTCCGAAATGAACACCTGCTTCTAATAACTGTTTCATTGAAATAACACTCATTTTTTTACCTCCATGGTTTTGTTTTCTTCCATGTGTATCATTCTTGCAGACAACCAAATCTGGCACCGGTCTGTAAGTCAGCACATGTGATTTTTCCCGGAAGATTCTTTTCTTCCAAGTTGAGCCTTGTAGATTATAGCACAGGCTTTTCCTGTATGCAAGCATTTTTTTCTATTGAGGACCAAGTTTTAAAATCTGATAGATTTCCTCATAATCTAATCCATAAGGAATGGAGTAACTTCCCACACTGATGGAAGATGCAAAGCCCTTCTGTCCAAGGAACTTGCGGAATGCCTCCGCATCGTCCACAACTCCGTTTGCCTGAAGATTTTCACAGACAATTCTGCACACATCTCCTCTGTTTACAACCAATGTATACGGCGCTGCATTCACGGCTGTGTTGTTTTCCTCATTTGCCTCTGATGATACTTCTGTTGCCACTTCTGTATCTGTCATCTCTGATTCCGGATTCTCTGTTTCATCTGCAGTCACCGGTTCTTCTGTATTTGCAGCAGCCTCTGTCGTCTGTTCCTCAATTTGTGCAGCTTCCGTTTCAGGAACTGCTGTCACTTCCGTGCTCTCTGTTGTCTCAGTGTCCTGCAACGGTTCTTCATCCTCCGGCATAACCATTCCAAGCTGTTTTGCTCTTGCAATGATATCCGCATCTGACATTGTAGGTTTATGCAGTGCAAATGCAATCATCAGAAGAATCGTTGTGACAATAATTCCAATGCCAAGACCTCTTAAATAATATTTTAATTTCACAGATTTTCGTCCCCTTTATACAATTCGATCACTAAATTCACTTCGCCAAGGCCACGTCCCAATTGTTTTGCAATCTCGACTTTGCTCAGTCCCTGTTCATAAAGTTTTAAAATCATATCATTTGACATGCCCTGTGCATCCGCTGTTTCCGGTTTTTCCGTTTTCTGTTCAGGTTCCTGAATTTCTTGGAAACGATTCACCTGAACTTCAGGTTCCGGCTGCACATCTATCGTCTCTGTCATCGGTTGTACAACTGCATTCTGCTTCATTACAGGTTGTTGCACAACATGGGATTCTGCAACTGGTTTCCTGATTGAAGTGCCTGCTTTCGCGGACAGATTTTCCTGTAAATTTCGGATATCTGCAGCCAGACGCTGTAAATCTCCTGTCATAGATGTCATCTCGGTATGTTTGTCATTTAACATACTGTAAAGAAACATGATCTCATCATGTGTTTTCTTCATGGATTCCATAACCGTTTCAGAGTACTCATGAATCTGCATGATCTGTTCATTAGACTCTTTCTCCATGGCACGCTCTGCCTGTTCACCCGCTTCTTCGATTTTCTGTTCGATCACTTCATCCATCTGTGTACCGGCATTATTCACTTCACGTTCAATAATCTTTTTTAATTCATCTTCACTTAATTCTGCGATCTTATTCAACTCTGAAGAAGATAATTTTTCGCTGATGAAAAAACTTCCGATCATAAAAACACATCCAACCAGAAGTAAGATAATTTCAATCATCGTCATGTTTCTGCTCCTTATACCTTGATATCAAATCCGGAAGTCTGTCCCTTCAAATAAACATTGTCAGCCTTTTGCTGCTTCTTGTCTTTTTTCTTCCGTTCTTCCTTTTCATAATGCCCATTTCCCTTTTCTTTGGCATCATAACGATAACCGGCATTCTCTTTTTCCCGGGCATGAACCACCTGATGGAGATTCTGCTCCACTTTTTTCATTTCCTGTGAAAAAATCGTCTGCTGTTCCACCACAGGTCTGTTGTCTTCATTCTGTTTTAAAGTACTCACGTCCTGCGTGCGTTGTATCATTCCGTTAAAATCAACTGGTCTGATGGACATAATGATCACCTCTACTCTCTGTCTATGAGAATTCCAAGATAATTTCCAAGCTTTTTGCGCATTTTCAAAAGAGCCTTCGTATGAAGCTGGGAAATTCTCGATTCCGATACTTCAAGAATGCTGCTGATCTCCTTTAATGTCAGATCTTCATAATAATATAAAAGAATTACCTTACGTTCCTTCTCTGTCAGGACTTCAAGGGATTCTTCCAGTTTCTGTTTCAGTTCTTCTTCCTCAACCTTATCTTCCGGCTGGATAAAATGGGAATTTCTCCGTGCATCCATGACCGGTTCCGCACCCTGCTCCAGATACTCGTTTAAGGAAACGACATTCGTGACTTTAAGCTGTGACTGCCATGTGGTAAGTTCGTCTTCTGAAAGTCCTAATTCCTGTGCGATCTCCTCGTCAGAAGCATTTTTCCCGGTACGCATTTCAACCTGTTTGATCGCCTCATCGATCTTTTTCTGTTTCTGTCTGACAGTTCTTGGAATCCAGTCCATTTTACGGATCTGATCTAATATCGTTCCACGGATCCGCAGACTCGCATATGTCTCAAACTTAACCTCTTTTCCGAGATCAAATTTATCGATCGCATCGATCAAACCAAAGATACCATAACTTACAAGATCATCATATTCCACATTATATCCGAGATACATGCTCAATCTTCCGGCAACAAGCTTGACAAGCGGCGAATATTCTATTATTAGTTTTTCTCTCAACTCCGGTGTCTTTTTTTTCTGATATTCTTCCCAGAGTTTCTCTCTATCTACCGTTTTCATATGAAGCCCCCAGGTTCAAGTTATTCACTCTTCTTCTCCCCATCCGAGTCTGACTGTTCCTGTGTCTGTTCTTCTCCGGACTCTTCCTGGTTTTCTTCAGGTTCATCCATTTCTTTAAAGTTTTTATCAAGAACCAGTTTCACAATGCATCCTAATAAATAAAAAATAATTAAAACCGCAAGCAATGTCTTGATAAAAACATCCGTTTCCATATGCTGTACAATTCCAATGATGCATGTGACAAACCCTGCAAGCAGCATCACGACTGCCGGTATGCCTTTTGTTTTCATAATCTCTCCACTAAAAACGTTTTTCACGATTTTTTAAATAGTTTTAATTGGCTTTCCTACTGATTTTATCAGAAATTCTCCGGTGTCACAATGTAACTCGACCGTGCGTCCATAGTTTAATCCGGTGTCTTCGGCAACCAGCCGGATTCCTTTTTCTTTTAAAATCTTCTTTGCTGCTTCTGCATTTCTCGCACCGATATTTCCGACATCTGATAAACCACTGACCTCAAACATCTTCGCACCGCCAGCAATCTTGGCAACAAGCCTTGTCTTACTTGCCCCTGCAGCAATGACTTTTTTTAATAATTCTTCAATTCCTGTATCTGCAAATTTTGCCTTATTTGAATTGTTGCTCACTTTTGTGCTGTCTGGAAGCATATAATGTACCATGCCGCCAATCTTTGTAACCGGATCAT
>OGEE01001006.1_pt1 | contig 16379 bp, 18 predicted proteins | sample 1570571 | NCBI WGS metagenome assembly OGEE01 (sample SAMEA2582169, study PRJEB24529) | metagenome | biome: Human gut stool | place: China | collected 2011
TGGTTTTTCAACCATTCCCATCTTAATGAGCCCACCGGGGTTCGAAGCCGTGAGACCGCTTAAACACTAGCTTTCTTAGTTCTCCTTTATGGCACTAGTCCAGTAGGAGCCGATAGCCTGCGTAATGATTTTTATGTAATGCTTATTGATGAAATAAGTGCCTGAAAAGTGCCTGAAATATTTGCAATTATTCTTATGTAATTTCAAGCATCATATACAATCAAATATTCCTACACAACACATATACCAACAGAGTTAATGTACACTAGACTCTAAACTAGCACCTGAAAAATCCATAGTTTTATTTCAAATATAAATATCTTTTAATCTATTCGTCCAACATAAGTTTCCCATTTTTGGCTTTGCTACGCAATCTTTCCATTTGTTCCTTTTCAATTTGTTGAATACTTTTTTCTGGTGTTGGTAAATCTTCTGGCATAGTTCCACCTATTTTTCTATTGCGTTTCTTACTTCTTTGCCAACATTATAATGAACCGATGTTGCTTTTTCAGCACCTTGCACTTTATCTTTTCTTAATTTTTCTTCTGTTTGTGATATTCTAAACAAATTGGCAATTAACTCTGTACTTCCCATATAATCAAGAATTTTCTGCCCCACTTCCAATTGTTTTCTCGTATGAATATCATCCACATCAAGACCTCCATAAAGTCCCATATAACCCGCATTTTTAAAAAAAGCAAACTCTTTATTTGTAATAACACCTGCATTATGAGCAGTTTCTGCTAACATCTGATTCCATTGCTTTATATCACCTCTTACCACCAATCTTCTATTATCCTCATCCAATTCATTGAAATGATCAGCTACTTCTTGTCTATATGTCTGAATAGCAAAATATGTTTGTCCTAAAGCAATGACCTCTTTTCTTGGATCACCATTTTGAACTATCAAATAGCAAGCATATCTTGATAATTCATAATCCTTTGTAGATTTGTGTGTTGCACCAGCTTCTACGATTTTGCTGACCTCAGCAAAATCGTCCAAGACATTATGTCCACTATTTTCACATGCAATCATTGCACGTTTTATTACTTTTTCAAAATTTCGCCACTGAACATAATCTAAAGCAACGGCTAATTCTCTCGCACTCCAATATTCACTACCATTCTCATTAATAGCTATATAATCAAGTGGCTTATTCATATCATTAGTTTTTAACAACATTCCTACCTTCACCATTAGCTTTTGTATTATCAGCCTTAATTCATAAGAATGTAGCTCATATATCGAATATGTATCATTCTTTTTATCATAATATCTACAGTAAATAGTATTATACTCATCCCTGAATGCCTCAAGAATATTATTGTCAAAGGCTTCTTCCAGTACATTTATTAACGATACATTCTTATCTCCATTATTTTTACTTTCCGATATTCTCTTATCTTTAGTATTATACTTTTCCCCTGTCTTAGCGAAATACAGCTGATTCCAACTTACATTGTTCTTCTTGCATATATCATGATGACAACGTGCAACGATATGCTTATGTTTAAAAAATATATCACTCACTTCTTGTATTATATTATTTTTATTGCCAGCACTTCTCATATAGTAGAGAATGTGACCTCTTTCATATCGTCAGAATCAAGAACTATCTGCTCTGAATAGTACATTTTCTTTACTATATCCACAGCCTCCTCAATAGACTCTGCTTAGCTTCTTTAATCATTTGCTTAACATAACCACAATTTACATATTCCTTATCCATTACCAAAAGCAGAAATTCATGTACGGAAGATGGAATCATGTAAACACCATCCATATTTTTCTCTATACAGAAATTCTTCAACGCATCTGGATACAAGATACATGAAGCCCCAAAATGCTTTTTGAAATTAGTCAATACAAAAATAGTCTTAGGAGTGTTGCTGACATCTTCCTGAGACTGATTATCTATCTTTGATACAATATCCGTAAATCAATATCAATGATTAGCTTATATGTAATGGCTAAATCCGTACCTTCCAACATCCTGTAAGGTATAGTCTTTAGTCTGCTCTTATTAGAATCTGCATTTACCAAAGTATAGACAATCCTGTCCTTTAGCTTCTCCAAATTGATTTCACAATCAAACTTAGGAAACAGGCTTCTATTAATCACATCTACAATCTCGTCAACTGATTCACTAGTCCAGTAACATATCTTTGCAACATTCATATCTTTTTTCCTGACCTGAATTCCTTTCAGTTTTGTGTCATTGTTCTTCATAACTTCAACTCTTTTCACCTCATATTCTTCTCCAAGTCTTTTCTGCACTTCATCAATCACATCATTCATTTTGTCATCCATAGTAACCTCCTATAAATAAAATAAGAGCAAGCACTTAAGTTTTGTTACTCAAGTACTTGCTCTGTTTCTTTGTATCAAAGTTATTATATATAGTTTAAAGTTGGTGATTTACAGGTGATTTATAAGATGTAATCTATAAACTTGCATTTGATAAGCTCCTCTAAGAGATTATGTTTCAATTTTCTTCTATGTATTTCACTACTCTATCTATATTTCCGCTTTCATATTCATCATGTGTTAATTTGAAACACTCATCCTTACTAACACTGCTATAGTCTATATACCTAGCAATATCTTCTGGAATTAAAAACAAGTTTACTCCTTCTCGTTTCAGCGATTGTAAATCTCCGTGATTGACATCAACAATTACTTCCGCTTCCCAATTTTTTGCTTTAATTACAGACTGTAAATTTTCTTTTAATACAGTACTTCTCTTTTTTTTAAAAATATTAAAATGTCCATCATGTCCAACCTGTGAATTTCTCCCATTAGTTACATAGGGTACAATGGCTATTTTTTTTATCATTAACTTGTCCTCCTTTTCCACTTCTTATAACTTCCGATTGTTTATTAAACCTTTTTAACCTTAACCAACAACATCATAGGTCTACGCATTTCATTACACATTCCCGGCATACCCATCATATCTGCCGGAGGCATTGCTTCCTCAATAGCCTCAATTTGAAAACCACATTTTATAAGTGGATTCAATATCTGCGTTAATGTGTGGTGCTGTTTAATTACTCGTTGACCAAGAAAATTGGTTTCTCTTTCGCCTGTGTAATAGTAATTGTCGATTGGCCAATATTTAGGTTTACCATTTTCATCATAAATCCAATCCTCATTAACACCTGCGGTGAAAGTCGGATGTTCAATATTGAATAGGAAATACCCACCTAATTTTAATGTGCAATACACCTTTTGATAAACATTAGCTAAATTTTCGATATAGTGCAGTACCAGGTTAGAAACAACTAGGTCATAAGTATTTTCAGGATAAATGTATTCTTCAACACCGCAAACTTTATACTTAATTTTGTCATCAGAGTTATCAGCTACTGCTTTTGCAATCATTTTTTGACTACTATCAATACCAAGAATTTCAGTAGCTCCCATTTGTGCGGCATATTTGCAATGCCAACCGTAACCACATCCTAAATCCAAAACTTTTTTCCCCTGTAATTTAGGGAATAACGGTTGCAACTGATGCCACTCTCCAGCAGCTTTCAGACCATCTTTGCTTCTTCCCATTTCCGCATATGCGGCAAAAAATTCACTATTATCGTAAATATTTCTCATTGATAATTACCTCCACAACTCCCAATTGTTTTACCCATTTTAACATAAAACTCACCCAAATTAATACTACAATTCTCAATCATTGTACTCCCCCTGACACCAAGTGCCACAAAAGTGCCCAACTTGCCTACAAACATTCCCAGTATTTATGCGGTTTCTCAAAAACACAATAATTAATGCATGGAAATAATAAAGAATGAATTTCTTCACAAGACGCCCGTTCCCCTCCTAGTCAGTAGGCACGAAAAGAAAAAAGGGAATGGTTTTCAACCATTCCCATCTTAATGAGCCCACCGGGGTTCGAAGCCGTGAGAGCGCTTAAACACTGGTTTTCTTCGGACTCCTTTATGGCACTAGTCCAGTAGGAGCCGATAGCCCTTCTAATCGTTTTTATCAAATTATTAGTTTATAAATAAGTGCCCAAAAAGTGCCTGAAATTTCAATAATGATTATACTAATATCTTTTGTTAGATTGGTAAAGCATATTTATTATAATGATTATATTGAAATTTTTACAGCTTAGCTAATAACTCTGCTTTCTTCTCTGCAAATTCTTCATCAGAAAGTACTCCAGCTTCTTTCAATTTTGCCAGTTTTTCAATCTGAGCCAAAACATCATTTGAACCGCTGTTTGTGTTTTCATTTCCTTTCTTTAATCTGTCTAATATATTATTTCTTCTAAGAACATCAAATAATTCCTTACATTTAGCAGCTTGGTTATAAATGGTTACTCCTGTTAACATTTCTACTCGTAAAGTTGCATTTCTGCCTTCTTTGTCAGTATACTCTATAACCACTACATTTTCCTGCTGTTGATTAGCATCATTTCCTGCTCCCAGCAACCATTCAGCATTAGAAATTGTTCTCTTTTCTATTCTTATATCAGTTATATCATCATATGGTATATCCAAATCATATAACCACTCTTTTGTTGTAGATGTTACTCTGAATGCAAACTTATCTGGCATTACATTCATTCCCCAAGCTCCAGATTTTGCTTTCGGAATATCTTCCAGTCCACCAACATATGTAAACTCATATCTAACTATAGCTCCGTCTAATGGCTTTTTTAATTCCTTTGCATGTTCAGTGTTAGACTTTATAGTAGACGATGTATCACCAATCGCTTTCTTTAATGAATCTTTTGCACCACCCAACTTCTCTCCTAATTGTTTTTCATCAGCGAATTGGACAGCCTTCTCTTTAGCTTGTGATGCTGTATCTTTAATCTTATCAAATAAGCCCATTTTAGTATCTCCCTAGTTTAAATATACTTTAATCAATCTCATTCATCACTAGCTACTTCATTACCTTATTATATTTTTTCTCAAATTTTTCCACTTTCTTTTCAACATCAGTATAATATTTCTTTAATTTTTCATTAGCATCTGGTGCTGTTCCCTTAAAATCTCCATAATAGTATTTAAGGTAAATCTTTTTTTCCTGCTATCTTAAAGCAAGAATACTCTTTTTTACTGCTTTACCTTCTTTAGTATACATTTTACATTCTTTTGCTTCACTAATAGTCTTATCTGTAGTTTCAATAAATACTTCCTTTGAACTCTTTCCCTCACTATTATCTGAATAATCATAAGGGTAAATACTAGCACCATACATTGAATTTACATTTGATTCATCCGCCTCATATCGTTCTTGTTTTGATTTTCCACATCCACTTAATAACAATGCAAACACTCCCACAATCATAAGTAATGGAATAATCCTGTTTTTTAATTTTTTCATAGTTTTGTCCTCCGTAGTTTATTTTATTTACTAATAATTTATTTGCATTATAACACCACTGTTTCCATTTTGCAATATGTGAGTTTGCAAATATAAAGTGTGTAATTGTTTATCGTCCTATGACTATAAAATATACTTATGATAATAATAAGTATGAGGAATGATATTATGAAAATGAATGAATATTATCGAATGATTGGATTAAATATTGCCTATTACAGAAAACTCAGAGGGTTAAGTCAGATTCAATTAGCTGAAAGAGTTGATATCAGCAGAACACATTTAAGCAACATAGAAGCTCCTAATTCTAATACTTCTCTTTCATTAGATGTGCTTTTTTCTATTGCTAATGAATTACACATTCCTGCATACAAATTACTAGTCTTCCCAGAAGAGACTACTCCATAGGCATAGCCCATCGGGTTAGTAACTCGTATTGGTATCAAACAGGCTATCTACGAGTTTTTATTAAACATAAACTCTCTTAACCACATTCCTCATCATCTCTCCTCAGAAGTGCCTAAAAAGGTGTCATAAGCACAAAATAAATATTATATAAGAAAATCCTGAGCAATCATTCATATAGACTACTCAGGATTTAATCATTATTAGTTTTAAAATTATTTAATACTCTTCAACTATTCTAAAATAGTGTTTTCTGTAAACTCTCTGTCATTCTTTTACAGTCATCATCAAATACTCCAACATATATATTCATACTTGTTACAAAACTGCTATGCCCTAATGTATATTGTATGTTCTTTGCATTCACTCCTTTACTGACAAGAATGCTAGCATATGTATGCCTTAGAGAATGTAAGCTCTTATACTCTATATCCAGCTTCTGCATAAATTTTCTATACAGTTCAGATATCTTATACACTCTTAATGGGGTATTATGTTCATCTGTTAATATGTAATCTGAATCATTTTTCCTATCTCGTTCCTGCTTTAGAAGTTCCATCAGCTCCTCTGTAACATAGATTTTTCTGTATCCATTGTATGACTTAGGTGCTTTCTCAAAATCTCCCATATTTCCTGCTGCCACTCTCGCATGGGATATGCTTATTGAGCAATCTTCGTAGTCAACATCCTTTATCTGCAATCCACCCATTTCTGAACGCCTCAATCCACATGTAAGACCTAGATATACAATCATTTTAGTGTTATTATCATCACATCTTGAAACTTCATCAAGGATATTCCTAGCCTGTTCGATTGTATATGGAGTTCTTTCATTAGGTCGTGTGCGTACAATCACAATATCCTCCACAGGGTTTCTCTCAAAGGTTATGTACTCCCACTTTCTAGCCATGTTCAGCATTGCTCTAAGAAGCATTATATAATTGGTCTTTGTTTTTGAACTTAGATCTGTCATAGTATCAACATATGTCTGAATGTTTCTCAACTTTAGCTTATCCAGCCTGCAATTTCCAAGCATGGTTACAAGCCCATGTTTTTTATTATATAGGAGACTTCTGTCAGAAGCATTTGTTGATGGGGAATGATACTGGTCTATCATTTCTAAATAAATAGTTGCAAACTGTTTCAAAGTTATATTACTGCTCCCTGTATTGTGCTGTAGATAGTACTCGTTTTCTTTCTGTGCTATGAACTTTTTTATTTCTGTTTTAGTCGCTTCTTTAGGAAACAACTTAGAGCCTCTTTTTCTAGTGCCATTGTATGTGTACTTCTCGTATATTACTTTAGTTCTTCCATCTGGCTGAACTTCTATATGTGCCATATCTATCTTCCTTTCTTCTTAGTTGTAACAAGGTACTCAAGCTTGATACTTTCTGTACCCTGTCACAAAATATATCCAAATCTTGCGTAAGTTTGTGAAAGCCGTATCTATCTTATGTTTTTTAAGGCAGTATCAACTTTCGCAAACTTCCACAAACCTTTTACTAATCATTACTTTTTTGTCTTGACTATTGTAATTTCCTTAAATGCCCCCTTGTTCTTGATTTCATATTCTATGCCATATTCCTGCTTAAGATTGCTCTTAACTTTTTTTAGTCTGGATGATAAGTGGTTTGGAGACTTAGGAAGAAGATTCCCTTTCACTGCTAAATGTCTAGCCTCCATATTCAAATCCTTTAAAAGCTGGGACATTGAACCAACATATTCTCCTCCTTCCCTTTTCAACAAACTAATTACTGTAAATGCGATTATATCCTCGTCTAGTGTAATTTTATTTACATTATGCTGATTGCTCCAGATTACATCGTTTACATCTTCCTCTGAAACACCAAGACACCTTCCTATCTTAAGACATTTCTCATGCCAATCTGCTAGCCTAACTAGTTTTGTCGTTTTAACTGGTTCTTCATCAAACAGAACTTGTGACAGTATATTGAATATACTTCCTAATATTTTAGGTAAGTCCTCGTTGAACTCATCCCACATTTGCTCTTCTGTCATTATCTCTTCTGAATCGAATCTTGATAGGTGAAGTATCAAAGACCTGTCAAGTAAATCAGACTCCTTTGTGAAGACAGACACGGAGTTCAACGCGACTCTAGATTTTATATTAATCATGGTCTCCTCACTGTCTGTATACAGCTTTCTTTTAGAATAACTTCCTCCTGTGCATGCCCTTGCCAACAAATCTGAATAATCTCTCTTTATTGAACTGCAGTTGTCAAGACATAAGTAATATGTATTACATAATCTTAATGCAAGGTCATCTAATGTTTTCGGCATGCCTGTCAAATCCGCTGATGATGGAGAAATGACTTGTCTTATCTTTCTCAAACACGAACTCTTGCCTGAGCCTTTCTCTCCATAGAGAATCAGTACTGGACAATTTATGTCAGGAATAAAGCAGCTTACAAGATATAGCGCAAATAATAAACGCTCTTCTTTTGTTGGAATGTTAAAATGCTTCTTTATATATCCACACAACTTACTCCCTTCACTGTCAAAATCAGGTGATACCTGTGCCATGTAATCTACCCCTCGTTTGAAGTACACCTCACTTATTGTACCTATAGATATTTCTTCTCTATCAATTGTTACTACAGAACTGTCTGATTGGTCTAAATCATATACATATTTAGTACCATCAAAAAAAATTCTATGAACAAAATCATGTTCCAACTGATTGTCATAGCATGTCATCTGGAGCATACATATCAAAAAGTCGTTGTCCAGCCCTATAAAATCCGAATCATATTCATAGAACAATCTCTTCAAGGCTGTAAGAATTCCTTTAGACTGGATATTCCCGAAAACACTCTGTTTCTGTGTATGAACTAGTGCATACTCTTCTCTGTTCTTCGTTCTGTATCCAACCACCATGCCTTTTGAAACAAACATATCGTATACATTTTTAATCTCTTTTCCCTTATCTGTCATTACTCGTTCTCTCCTTCTTCGTAAAATTCAAACTCTTCGTTATCTTCTTCATATTCGTCATATGATTCATCATTATCCTCTTCAGTTCCATCAGATTCTTCTAAGAAGTCTCCTGCAGACAGAGCTACTAGGTTATTAAAAGTCCTTACTATTCCGCTATTACTAACCCACTCTATATTGACCTGCTTGCCGTAAAATTGACAGCCTATAAGTTCATCGGTATCGAAACCATCCTGATATCCACCATAAAGTGTATATATAAACTGTGATAAGCTATCCGCACCCTTCCCTTTATTAAAGAACCTGTACTGTGTTATAACCGTTTGTCCAGTCTCTTCATCATGCATACGGACTTTTAATGTTAATTCATTACTAACTGATGTATATTCAGCATTCAATATTTCCACCACATATTCTTTCTCAGATATGACTAGTGGTTTTATAGCAACTAATGTCATTTTATTTGTCCTTTCGGCAACTCCACCTAAATCCGGCATTTAAGAGGAGTTGCATTTTTATTTACTATCTTTGAGCTCTCATCAAGTATGATTGAATTATATATTGTCCTTTGCACAATATATGCTACATATTTTTTTGAAAAAAAAGGCAGTAATTTCCTATCAAATAGAAAATTACCACCTTTTTGCCCTCTAATCTTCTTGCCAAAATTTTAATCAATTTTTATATAAATATACTTTTCTATACATCATAATCAGCTTAAAATCCCCTTAAAATTCTTATTCGTTCCCATTAAACGCTTTATAGTTATGCCTTCATTTCTATACAAATTTATTAATTCTGTATTCAATGGTGAACTTAATAAATATATATCCATATCTTTGTTATCTTTTATTACCATATCCATTTCTCTTTTACATTCATGTGCAATCTCCTCAATCATTCCTAATGTTTCAAAATCAAGATTCTTATTATACAATCTATGCATATAATCTGAATATTTCTTCCGTTTTATTCTAGGTCTTTTCGTATCGCTACTTGCTCTATTCTTATTTCCCTCTCGTATATAATAGGACAGATATATATCATCATAATTCTTTTCCTGACCTCCACATGAAATTCGAAAAATTATATAATTTCCATTTCTATTTTCTACCTCTAGTTTCACATTATTATTAACCCAGTCAACATAATATCTTTTTGCATATTTCTCTATTGAGCTACGCAGTGTAAAAGAATCCTCATCTAATATTTGAATATAGTCATGCTCATTATAAAACAGCTTCATATTCATCAATATTTTTGAAAATACATCTGCTCTTACCGCATTATATTTATTTTCCGCACCATATAAAGACAATGCTATCTGAATTAATCCTTTTTCTCCTATTAATCCTCTTAATCTACCTCTATCAATATTATCATCATCAATAAAGACCTGATTGACACGCCTTATACTACTTGTAAATGTCTTTTCACAAACATTCTTTTTCTCTACCAATTCAAATATCTTACTTTCATTATACTTTTGAGAAATACTATTCAAACTTACTAATGAATCACTTTTGCCTTTCTTTTGTTCATCATAAAAAATATATCTTGCCAACTGCTTATTTTGTGGAAGATATTTATACAAAATTTTTATTTTCTCTATCTTATCCATTTCTATCTCCATTATATTTTCTTATCAGATTAATTTTGATGCAGTTTATATTCATTATAGTGCAAACATATATCACTAACAACTGCACTTAACCTTACAAAAAAAATATACATCTTATAAGTAAAGGCAGATAAGAAATATTCTCCCATCTGCCTTTACTTCTGTAAGCATTCTCTGCCTTATCCAAAATGTGATATTACAACTTTAAATTCTATTCGATATCCTCCAGTATTCATCCACAATACTACTTAGCTTGTCTTAGTCCACTTTGATTCCCAACTTTCAACAATATACCGCATTGCTCAAATATTATGACTCAAGAACACCAGATGAACATAAGGACACTATAATTGATTCATTATATAACGACGTATAATATTTTCTATCTCTTCATAATTTGTACTAATCAAGCTTAATTAAATATAGATAAAACTCCTCAACATTGATATATGTTAAGGAGTTTTATTTTTAATTACAATTTATTTCTTATTACAGCCAACTTGATTTTCACTAATTATAAAATTATTGATTTTTAAGTTCTTTTGCTATCCTTTCTTCTGCAATTCTAATATACTTAGCTTCTCTTTCAAAACCTATGTAATCTCTATTGCACCTAATTGCTGCCACCATTGTACTTCCAGATCCCATAAACGGATCTAATATAACATGATTTTCTAAGGTCGTTAATTCTATAAGCGTTTTTAACAAATGTATAGGTTTTTGTGCTTCGTGGAAGCCTTTATCTTCTTCACTATCTTCCGTTTTTATAATATTAGAACAAACCTCTAATTTTTCATTTAAATACTGATTTTTTTTTAATGAAGCTTCATTATATCCACCAACCTGATTCCGTAAAATATTATCAGTTAAAGTTGTTCCTTGTGGATAAGGCTTCATAAACCATAATATCGGTTCAAATAAAGGTCTTAAATTTCCTAACTTCCATCCTTCCCAAATTTTACTATTTTCATAATCATGTCTTCTATCAAAAACCGATGACACTTTTTGAGCTCTATGTGCTGCTTGTGGCTTTTCCCATGCAATCATATCTTTAAATACAAAGCCAGCATCTTCCATTGAACAGATACATCTATGAGCAAATCGTCTTCCCGCAAATATAAAACAAGATGCACCTGGCTTCAATACCCTTTGCCATTCTGATGCCCAAGTACTACACCAATTTCCATATTCTATTGGTATTTGACGATCTGACTCACTCCAACCATTTAATGGTTTCCCTCTTTTTTTAAAGATACTCCCATGTTGTTGCTGAGCCGGACTATGACCTAACAGCCCACTGTTTGTATTATCGTGTAACACATCCCAATCATCCAATGATATTCCATAAGGAATATCTGATAATATCAAATGAACTGAATCACTTGGTATTTCTCTTATTAATTGAACACAGTCTCCCTGTCTAATATATCCCATATTAACTTTCGCCTCTCATCTGAGCCAAAAAAGTATTTAATTCATGTAACTGATTCTTTCCTTTCTCCGATAAAATTTCAATAGCTTCTTCTCTTGTTAATGAATTAATTTGTGCTAAGCCTTCTTCTATATACACTTTCTCTTTTTCTGCTCTCTCAATTAAATAATCATAATATTCCTTCAATTTTTCTTCAAATTCGCCTGTTCCTATTGATACTCTACTACATATGCTTTCTGTAATTTTATTAAAATAGTTCATACTTCTATCTGTAGTTATAGTTCTTGACAATCTAACAGACACTGACCAAATTGGTTCTAATGATTTTTCTTCAGTTTCCTTGATATTATTATCAATTAAAAACTTTAAATATTCCCATGAAAATAAACATGTTTTATTATTCAATGATTGTTCATATATTTGACTTTTAACTTTTGGATATTGATATAAAGGACAACATAATACCGCAAATGTACTATCATTTCCAATCCAATTGTCACCTAACGCTCCTATCTTAAAATCCTTTTGATTCTTGGCTGTCCTTGTTAATCTCATTGCTTTTGAATCTGCCACAAGCGAATATCCATGAAATTTACTGACAGCCTTCACATCTGCACTATTTCCTCTTGATTCCAACACCTCTGATTTTAAGTTTAATTCTTCAAAACATCTAGATAGCACTATATCTGTAACTTTTGAATATAATTTTTCTTTTGAACTTGATGGCTTTATTGATTGTGGTATTGCACCTATATCTAATAATAGCTCACTTATCTCATCTCTATTTAAACCTGATATATATTCAATCATTTTTTCAGTTCCTTTAGAAAAACCATTTGGACAATTATTTATTTCAATTAAAAGCTCATCATAAACTCCCATAAATTTTCTCCTTTTTGCATACATTATAATTTTTATATTATTTAATCATTACCATATATATTAGTATAATATCAACCTATATTTTTCGCAATAATTAAATAAAAGTTATCAATGCCATGCAAATTTTTATGATGTTATATGATTATATAATTAAATTTTATTTATCCATTGGTCTTTAATCTGCTCTTGATTTTTAGCTATTCAATAAACATAATCACCTACATCAATAGCAATCATTTTTATTCAAAATATAAAATTACAACTTCCTTGAAATCTTCAGAGTTAAGAACTATTTGTCCAGAATAATACATATCGTGCACTTTATAAATAGCTTCCTCTAATGATTCTGCATTTACATATACTACTTTTGAGAGTTCTTCTCTAATTTCAATTTCAACTTTCATTCGATATCCTCCAGCATTCTTCTAAAATGCTAATCAACTTGTCTTAATCCACTTTGCTTCCATATCCTCTATTACAGACCTCTTCTTATCCTCATATGCACATGCATATGTATTGAGGGTGGTAGAAGCGTCTGCATGACCCAAAATGCTCTGTACAGACTTGATATCTGCATTATTCTTGAGTGCCAGTGAAGCAAATGTATGTCTCAGTGCATGAAGATTAAGATATCTGATTTCATCAGCATGTGAATCCATGAAATCCTTATATTCGTTTGACAGAGTTTCACTTCTCAATGGATTTCCACAATCATCCGTAAACATAGCCTTTGAATCCACAAAATCTTCTCCTTTTGCAAACATCTTCTTGTAGTAATCGTTTCTTGCCTTCTTTATCAATGTACAAAGAGTATTAGTTATAGGAATTACCCTTACACTACTAGCGGTCTTAGTTTCCTTTATCACGCATTTCCCTCTATGCTGGTATACTCTTGCTTTATTGACATTGATAGTTTTTTCTTTAAGGTCTATATCATCAAATGTCAGTGCATTCATCTCAGACCTTCTCATTCCAGTTGTCACAGCGAGATATATCAACAATTTCACATTGTCACATGCGTCCTTGTCTACCAGTTCCAAAAGCTTCTTTACTTCGTCTTCGTTGTATGACTGAATCTGCTTCTTTACAATCTTTGGCGTAATCACATCACCTACATAATTGTAAGTCATAGTTATATAGTGTAACTGCATTGCTTTGTCAATCACTCCATGTATACACATCATTCTATTTTTTACAGTCTTAGCCGACAGTCCACTATCGACAAGAAAGTCCACATATCTTTGTAAATGTATTACATTGAGTTTTTCCAACTGGATATTACCTAGAAATTCAAGGAAACCATTTTTCTTGTTGTACGCCATCTGTATATAGTTACTTTGGGTTGTCGGACTCAGGTTCTTCATATATGACTTCTTGTATATTTCAAAAAATTCCCTGAATGATATCCTTTCATAGTTCAGACCAACCATATCTTCTTCATACTGCTTCTCCACAGTTCTGACAAATGCCTTTATTTCCTTCATATTCGTATTTTCAGGAAATGTTTTGCTCTTTCTCTTCCTTATACCATTGATAGTTCTCACTTCATACATCACTTTATATCTCTGTTGCTTAGTTCCTTCGTCTATTACAACTATATGTGCCATTTTTACATCTCCTTTGCTACAAAAAAAGACAGACAGGATATTACTCCCATCTGCCTTGATTTCTGATTACATCTTACAGTCTTACTCTTACTTTCTTTCCAGTCTTTGCTATTGAGTATGCCACTACGCTAGTTGTAACACCCTGAGCAAAAAGCTGTGCCGCTGTAATTGTTCCTGCAGTAATTAATGAAAATATCATATCTGATTCACCTCCTTTCGTATTTGAAGAAAGTTTTTGCAAATCTTGTGAAAGTTTGCGAAAAGCATTCAACCCCTACTGAATAGACAGCTTCTTTGTACTTTCGCAAACTTTCTGAAAACTTACACAAATTTTTTCTTCATGATGCAATCATTTCTGTTGCTGCAATGACTGCTATTCCAACACACAATCCTAAACCGAACCACTGCATACATCATCACTTCCTTTCCTCATTAGTCATCCTGTTTCTTCCTGATTCTTCTTTTGACTGTATTATCATCAGGATTCTTCTCAACAAGTCTTGCTGATATCTTTAGCATTTCATTATTTACATCTAATGGAACAAGATTCCATTGTTCATCCCCATGTCTGAGTCCTAAGTAGAGTACATGTGTCGGATCTGAACCAATCGTATCAATATATTCAGAACTTATCTGATATACTCTGTCCTTTGCCTTACTATTACTGATAGCTTCAAGCAGATTCTTCTTTAGAATATTTGTAGTCTTATTACTGCTGTGTGAACTGCCATATGCAATTATCAGCTTGTATTCTCCTGCAGTATTGACAGCCTGTGTAATGTACTCAAAGTTTTCCTTGTCATATGTCATCTGTGATGTAGTAGGCTTTCTGTCAAACACTTCTGAATACAGGTTCATAATCCTTACCTCATTTAATCCAAGCTCTTTCATATGATTAATCAGATGTAACTGTGTACTGTCAATCTTTGTAATATTATCTCCATCAACTGTCGGATACAGACCTATAAGAATTGCTTTGTCACCTTTAAACCCGTCTATCGTTTTCTTAATCTCATATGTATGATTTCCCTGATAGACAACTTCTGTTATCAACTGTTCTTTCTTACTTTCCATAGCAAACCTCCTTAGTCATACATTTGTAAAAGAATCCCCAGTAAGCATCTGTACCTATGAATGCCCTTATATGCCACTCAGAACCATTTTCTTCACATATCAGGTCGTCAAACTCATAGTCTCCTTCAATCAGGTTATACTCCCTGAGACAATCCTTGTATGTATCACTGTCTATACCATCATCATCCGTCAGTATATAGAAGTTTCCACATGCACCATCTTCAAAACATTCTTCTACAAGTCCAATTTGATACTTTGCATTATCTATCACCTTCTGTGGAATGCCTGCACAAGCCTGTATAACCTCTTGGAGCTCTTTTTCACTCCTAAATGTATATTTCATGCCAGCCTCCTATTCCACAATGCTTACAGCGTCATTTACGGCGTTATAGTAATACAGATTGTCAGACAGTACATCTTCCTTCTCCAAGCTCTCTTTATTAGCTTCTTTAATCATTTGCTCAACATAGCCACAATTTACATATTTCTTATCCATTACCAGTAGCAGAAATTCATGTACAGAAGACGGAATCATGTAAACACCATCCATATTTTTCTCTTTACAGAAATTCTTCAACACATCTGGATACAAGATACATGAAGCTCCAAAATGCTTTTTGAAATTAGTCAATACAAAAATAGTCTCAGGAGTGTTGCTGACATCTTCCTGAGACTGACTATCTATCTTTGATACAATATCCGTAAGAGACATTATACTTGGAGCATAGAGTTTCTGAGTATTCTTAGTTGCAAATGTATACAAATCATTTTCCGTAACTCCCAAATGCTCTATCAATGCATTTGTAACATCTGATGAAGCCGTAGCATTGAAATCAATATCAATGATTAGCTTATATGTAATGGCTAAATCCGTACCTTTCAATAGCCTGTAAGGTATAGTCTTTAGTCTGCTCTTATTAGAATCAGCATTCACCAATGTATAGACAATCCTGTCCTTTAGCTTCTCCAAATTGATTTCACAATCAAACTTACTCCTGACCTGAATTCCTTTCAGTTTTGTGTCATTGTTCTTCATAACTTCAACTCT
>OGEE01001007.1_pt1 | contig 16375 bp, 10 predicted proteins | sample 1570571 | NCBI WGS metagenome assembly OGEE01 (sample SAMEA2582169, study PRJEB24529) | metagenome | biome: Human gut stool | place: China | collected 2011
TTAAAGTTCTATTTCTCTTTCTTGTAATATATGCTATAGCATTTTTTATCACTTTACTAACTACTCCTTTCTATTTTTTAGTATTTCATAACTGCTTTCAATAACATTCTACATAGCTTTTATGAAACGTTTATGAAATATAATTTTTTATTTTTCCAAACTATGGTATAATAATATAATCATTATGCTTAAAATTGTTCTTACACGATTAGTATATAATCTATTAGTATATGAGTAAGCACAGTAAGTGTACGGACACTTACGAAAAAATTGATGAAGCAGCCCTCTGGGATATGCTTCTTTTTTCAAATAAAAAGACGATAGCCTTTCTATCGCCTTTGATAACTTATTTATGAAATTTTTAACCTTACTGTCTGTAATTTATAATACTATTTTCTTCCATTTTCTAATTTTGTTCCTGAAAGTTTTAAAAGGAGCTACAGTATTCACATGAATAAACTTATAAACTTCCCACACTGCTGTTTTAGTCGCATCATCAGCCCATTTTCTCATATGTGGTTTAAATAATTCTTCATCACTTAATGAATCAATCCAAGCTAATCCAGCTTAATTTCAACATCTATATGCTTATCGACATGAAGTTTGGACAATAACACTACCGTCTCCACATGGTCACAAAAAGGGAACATATCAAATGGTCTGCACTCCAAAACCTTATATCCACCTTTCATAAGCATATCAACATCCCTTTTCTGAGTATCTGGATTGCACGATACATACACAACTCTTTCTGGCTTAATCTTAAGTACCGACTCAAGAAATTCCTGACTGCTGCCACTTCTTGGAGGATCCATTATAACAACATCAGCCCTCTTATGTGTGGCATATTCAACAAGAAACTTTCCAGCATCATCATTCACAAATCTAATATTCTTTATATTGTTAATCTTAGCGTTGACCTCTGCATCTTTTACCGCATCTGCATTTAACTCAACCCCTATAACCTGTCCTGCCTTGGCAGAAGCTGCTATTCCTATTGTTCCTATTCCACAATAAGCGTCAATAACTGTATCCTTCTTAGTTATTCCAGCCATATTTATCGCCGCCTTGTATAACTTTTCTGTCTGCTGGTGGTTAATCTGATAGAAAGATGATGGGCTTATTCTAAATCTGTAGCCACATAACACATCTTCAATATATCCCTTGCCTGTAAGCACTATATTTCTTGGTCCTAACACCATACTTGTATTGTATTTATTAACATTCTGTACGATTGTATTAATCTCTGGGTGCTTCTCTTTTAATGCTTTAAGAAAATGTGTCTTAGACGGAAATGCAACATCAGCCGTCACAATAACAAGCATAATCTCCTTAGTTGAAAAGCCTTTTCTTAAAAGAATATGCCTTATAAAACCAGTTCCCTTATCTTCATTATATGGCTTGTATTTAAACGACTTAAATAAATCTCTTAATGTAGCTATAATGCTGCTGCACTGTGAATCTTCAAGCAGGCAGTCAGATACAGATACTATATTGTGGCTGTTCTCTTCATATGTTCCCGTTATAATATTGCCATTCTTATCTTCCCCGACAACAGCGTGAACCTTGTTACGGTAATGCACTGGTCTGTACATTCCTGTTATCTTATCTACTGGACAGATGTCTTTAAAAAGTTTGTCTACATATCCCTGCTTTATCTTTAATTCATTATCGTATTTCATTCCTGCATAGGCACAGCTCCCACATTTTTCTGCACTTTCACAGTTAATTACACGCTTCTTCTCATCATATATATTACTTCCCATAACTTTTATGTTACCTCCCAACATCAAAAGGCTGTCACATATAAAATGCAACAGCCTGTAAATTCTATTATTAATATTACAAATGACAATATTATGCAGTAATCATTATATCAGCAAATATCCATGCATAAAATCAAAATCTGAAATTACATAATTTCACTGTCATCGCCATTGCTGACAATCTTAACCTTGCCTTCATATAACTCTTCTACAGCTATTGAAAGTGGCTTCATATTCTCTGCATTATCGATAAGAGGTGTTCCTATCTGAAGCTTTCTCGCCTCATCTGGTGTTGTAAGCGGCTTTGGCTCATTCTTCTTATCCTTATTATCCTTTTCCTTTTCCTTTGGAGCGTTCTCAGCCTCAATACGAGCCTTTCTAACCTTCTCCTCTATTGTTCTTGCATCAATAATCTCTTTAGCTCTTGCGGCAGTAGCCTTAACAATTGAATAACGGCTCTGTACGATTGGCTGTTCGCCGTCCTCTACCTCACTATTAACAACTGCCATTAATTCTGAATACGATGGATGTAACATTATTATTCTCCTTTCTCATAAGCTTTAAGCTCTTCTTTAATATTATTAATTAAACTCATATTGTTAACTGCTTTTCTCTTCTCACTGTTAACTATAGAATGAATTGCCTCAACACAATCATCCACTTTATCATTGATAACTATATAGTTATAATTCTCTACGCCCTTAGCCTCATCACTGGCTCTTTGCAGTCTCGCCTTTATTGTGGCTTCATCTTCTGTTCCACGTCCTACAAGTCTTCTCTCTAATTCTTCTGCACTTGGTGGCATAATGAATAAAAGAACTGCATCTGGATACATCTTCTTAATATTAAGTGCACCCTGAATCTCGATTTCAAGTATCACATTCTTACCTGCTTCAAGCTGTTCCTCGACATATGCCTTAGGTGTTCCATAATAGTTGCTGACATACTTTGCATACTCAATCAATTCAGAATTATCAATCATACTCTCAAATTCTTCTGTTGATTTAAAGAAATACTCTCTTCCATTCTGTTCACCTTCTCTTGGTGAGCGGGTTGTCGCTGAGATAGATAGAGCATAATCATTATGAAGCTCTAATAATCTCTTAACTACAGTTCCCTTTCCAGCTCCTGAGAAACCTGAAATTACAAGTAATAAACCTTTCTCTTTCATCTCTATTCTCCAATCTGTAAATGCCTGTTGGCACGCACACAACATAAGTGTACAAGTTATTATACAGAAATACACCGATTCGTGCAAGCTTTTTTATTCTATATTCTGTATCTGTTCCCTTATTTTTTCTATTTCTGTCTTTAAATCTATAGCTGCATTTGATATTTCTATATTATTCGCCTTAGATAAAGTTGTATTGGCTTCCCTGTTCATCTCCTGTGCTATGAAATCCATCTTTCTTCCAATCCCTCCGTCTTCGTTAAGGCATTTTCTTGCGTGTTCAATATGACTTCTTAATCTTACTGTCTCCTCATCTACGCATACTTTATCAGCATATATAATCACCTCAGAAGCTATCCTGTTCTTATCTATATCAGCATCTGAAAGGATTTCTTCCATCTTGGCTTCTAACTTCTTCTTATAATCTTCTATTATCTGTGGATTTTTTGTTTCAATATAAGAAACAAGCTCCTCCATATGGTCTAACTTTAACAAAAGATCATTCTTTAAGTTCTCACCCTCAATAATTCTTGTATCAGCAAGCCCCTTGCAGGCTTCTTCTATTGCCTCATTAATAAAGTTCCACAATTCTTCTTCATCTTCCTGCGATTCTTCCATTGTGATAACCTCTGGGTATCTTGACAAAGCTCCAACAGTAATATCATTTCTTATATTAAAACACTCCTCCATCTGTCTGAATATATTCATATATTCCTGTGCTATGCTTTCATTAAACTTAAGGCTTACATTACTATCCGAATTATCCTCGTATGTAATAAATACATCAATCTTTCCCCTTGATGCATATTTCTTAATTGTATCCCTTATTCTTGCCTCAAATATATTAAGCTTTTTAGGCATCTTTATGCTGTTCTCAAGAAATCTGTGGTTCACTGACTTAATCTCTACTGTTATTTTACGGCTACCTCTCTCTATCTCGCTTCTTCCAAATCCAGTCATACTTTTTATCATCAAAGTGTCCTCATTTCATTCATTCATTGTTGATAACATTAAAAAATATTTTAATACTAAATATAGTTTAATACATCGCTTCTTAAATATCAACTTACATATCAAACTTTTAATTACAACTGCTAATTATATCAATTTTACTTTAACCATACAAGACAACATCTATAAAATATGCTATCATTTATTTTAAAGTATTAAAGGCGTACCAATACGCCAGAATGGAGTATTATGGCATTTGATGGAATTACAATAGCGAATATTGTGCACGATTTAAATAACACAATTCTTGGTGGAAGATTATATAAGATTGCAGAGCCAGAAAATGATGAGCTTTTACTTACCATAAAGGCTAATTCTGGACAATACAGACTTGTATTATCTGCAAATGCTTCACTTCCACTTGCATATATGACTAAAGATAATAAGCCAAGCCCTCAGCTTGCACCTAACTTTGTTATGTTTCTTAGGAAGCACATCAATAACGGACGAATTATATCAATAACACAACCCGCTTTTGAGCGAATAATTGATATTGAAATTGAACATTTAGATGAATTAGGTGACCTCTGCCGTAAACATTTAATCACAGAATTTATGGGCAAACACAGCAATATCATATTATGCGATGACAATAACACAATATTAGACAGTATTAAGCATGTGTCAGCACAGATAAGCTCTGTCAGAGAAGTTCTTCCAGGAAGGGAATATTTTATTCCTAATACATCTAACAAGCACAATCCGATGAATATGGATTTTAATACCTTTAATGAAAATATATTATCACAGCCTAAGACTACTGCCAAAGCCTTAAGCAGTGCTTACACCGGAATAAGCACCTGCATATCAGAGGAAGTCTGCCACAGGGCACATATTGACAGTGCCAAACCAGCCAACTGTCTGTCCAATGCTGAAAGCATAGCTCTATTTGAAGCATTCAAGGCTATTATTGATGATGTGGCAAATGGAAGTTTCAGCCCTAACATCGTATATGATAACGGTGCACCCACAGATTTTGCCGCGATTCCTCTTACTATGTATGATAAATCCGAAAGCTACATCTCAATAAGTGAATGTCTTATCGGTTATTATCACGAAAAAGAAGTAAGAACACGAATTCACCAGAAATCGACTGATATAAGAAGAATAATTACAACTCATCTTGAGCGTTCTTATAAAAAGCTTGATATTCAGGAAAAACAGTTAAAGGATACTGAAAAACGTGACAAATACAGAGTGTATGGAGAGCTAATCAACACATACGGCTACAATATCGAGGCTGGTGCAAAAAGCTTCACAGCTCTTAATTATTACACTAACGAAGAAATCTCTATTCCTTTGGACGATACATTGACACCAATTGAGAATGCGAATAAATATTTTGCACGATACAACAAATTAAAACGTACTTATGAAGCTGGTGTAAGACTTATCAAAGAGATTAAAGATGAGATTATGTATCTTGAATCAATAATAAATGCCCTTGATATTGCAACTACTGAGAATGACCTTAATAATATTAAAGAAGAACTTATCATAACCGGCTATATCAAGAAGAACAGCAAATCCAAAAGCAAGGATAACAAGAACAACAAACCTCTGCACTATATATCATCAGACGGTTTTGATATGTATGTCGGCAAGAATAATCTTCAGAATGATGAACTAACCTTTAAATTTGCTTCTAATAGTGACTGGTGGTTTCATGCCAAGCAGATGCCTGGTTCTCACGTTATAGTTAAGACTAACGGCAAGGAACTGCCCGACAGAACTTTTGAGGAAGCTGCCGCACTTGCAGCCTACTACTCTAAAGGCCGCGACCTTGATAAAGTTGAAGTCGATTATGTATTAAAGAAAGAAGTCAAAAAGCCTGCCGCTGCCAAACCGGGCTTTGTTGTATATTACACTAACTACTCTCTTATCGCCATAGCTGATATTAACGGCATTAAAGAAGTTACTGGCTGATAAAAAACTGGCTGTCTGAAAGCTTTATATGACTTTATCATATAAATGTTTTCTGGACATCCAGCTTTTTATTTAATTAACTTAAAGTTCTTAACCCTGTAACAGCTAACACTATAACTCCTATAACATCAGCCACAGCACACAGCATATACATAACTGAAAGCGAAGCCCTGTTTAGTCCTGCCACAATAAGCATAGCAAGACTTAACACAAGCAATGTGCCTGCTATTATATACATACACTTTATATTAATTCTTTCATTAACGACCAATACAATAAATATTATGCCTGTGATTAATGATACGCTCATTCTTACAAGATACCATACAAATGCAGCTTCTGTTAAATCACACAGCGTATTATCTGTTGTAAGGTATCCAAATAATGATGGCGGATTAAACGCATATATAACGGATGGAATAATAACAATAATACTAAATACAGCTATCTCAATAATCATAAGTTTATTATTATTATTTAATAATATTGCAACGCAGGTTACAATAGTAAATATAATAAGCCACGACCAGTTAAAATAGAATTTACTTCCAATATAATAGTCCTGAATATATCCTGCTACAGTCTGTATATACTCATCTGATGATAACATCACCACTCTTGAAATAACAAGATTTCTAATAACTTCAAGTATAAGAAAACCTGATAATGCAGGGAATATATATATAACAGCATTATTATATGCCATCTTATCATTATATATTTTTAGCTTTGTTATTGTACTGCTCTTAACCATTAAAAGTCCTAATACTGATAACACCATAACAAGAGTATAAGCTATTGGTATTCTGGACATTAATTGTACTGTCTGTATATTACCAATATCCGATTTATTCATATAAAAGCTATTTATAAATATATGAACACCTTTTGAACTTTCTGTTATTCTTGCAAATAACAATAACGCACCTGTTATAAATGCACTTATATTAGCAGCTATTGACAACCTTGATGCCATACTCACCTTTTTGTATACACATACCGCCGCAGTCACAAGTAGTAATATCGTTATTGGAAATATAATCTTATATATGCTCCCAAAACCAGCATAAAAATAATAATTATAAATTGATGTATCAAGCGTACCGCCATCATATACATTACTATTCATTCTGTTAAGTATATTCTGAAATGTATGCTCCCCTACAAAAAATAATAATACAGCCGCATTTATAACCATAATTAACGCAAGGCTCATAAGCCTTATAAAGGTAATTTCACTCTTTTTCATACTTATCCTCACTCTTTAACTCTCCAGAACCAGCAGTATTACTGCCGGCTCTGAAACATTTTACAATATTATGCCTGTACCTTTATAAATGACTTCTTACCCTTCTTAACAACTACTCCATCACCAGCAAAGAATTCTTTATCAAACTTTGCTGTTATATCAGATACCTTTTCACCTGCAACAGAAGCACCGCCCTGTGAGACAACTCTTCTTGCTTCTGACTTAGTAGCTGCAAGACCTGCTGCGTGAATTAACGATACAATATCAATGCTTCCATCTGTAAAGGCATCAGCTTCAAGCTTAACTGCTGCCATATTAGCCGCATCACCTGATGTAAATATAGCCTTAGCTGTTTCTTCTGCCTTCTTAGCTTCTTCCTCACCATGAACCATCTTAGTAAGTTCAAATGCAAGTATTTCCTTAGCTCTATTAAGCTGTGCGCCTTCCCACTTATCCATTTCATCAATCTGCTCAAGTGGTAAAAATGTAAGCATACGGATACACTTTAATACATCTGCATCAGCTACATTTCTCCAATACTGGTAGAACTCATATGGAGAAGTCTTTTCTGGATCAAGCCATACAGCACCGCTTACTGTCTTACCCATCTTCTTACCCTCTGAATTAAGAAGAAGTGTGATCGTCATAGCTGAAGCGTCCTTACCAAGCTTCCTTCTGATAAGTTCTGTACCACCAAGCATATTGCTCCACTGGTCATCTCCACCGAACTGAAGATTACAGCCGTATTTCTGGTATAACATATAGAAATCGTAACTCTGCATAATCATATAGTTAAATTCAAGGAATGTAAGACCTCTCTCCATTCTCTGCGTGTAGCACTCAGCTCTTAACATATTATTAACTGAGAAGCACGCACCGACTTCTCTTAAAAGGTCAACATAGTTAAGCTTTAAAAGCCAGTCTGCATTATTTACAAATAAAGCCTTATCATCTGAAAAATCGATGAACTTGCTCATCTGCTTCTTAAAGCACTCACAGTTATGCTCAATCTGCTCTGGTGTAAGCATTTTTCTCATATCTGTCTTGCCTGATGGGTCACCAATCATACCTGTTCCGCCACCGACTAATGCGATTGGCTTATTGCCTGCCATCTGAAGTCTTTTCATAAAGCAGAGTGCCATAAAATGTCCTACATGAAGACTGTCCGCTGTTGGATCAAAACCAATATAGAATGTAGCCTTTCCATTATTAATTAAATTCTTAATTAATTCTTCATCCGTTACCTGTGCAATTAATCCTCTTGCAACTAACTCGTCATAAACTGTCATTTCTGCCATTTCTGTTCTCCTGTTCCTATTACGTTATTATTTGATAAATGATACATAACCCTGTTAATAACAAAAAAGAGCATATCTTTCATCCTTGTTAAAGGACGAAAGCATATGCTCCGTGTTACCACCTTTATTCATAAACAGCTCACACTGTTCACCTTAACGGGTCTTATGATCCTTGATACTGTAACGTGTATCCCACGTCGCCCCTACTAAGCACTATATGCCTTTCAGTTTGCTGCTACGGAATGTATTCAGAATAACTATCCACTGTGCCTCTCATCAGCCGGCTGCTTTCTGTTGCTTACTGTTATGCCTACTTGTTTCCATCATCGCATTATATTAATATAGATGATAATCTTACTGTCAACCTCATACAACTTATTATGAAAATCGCATAATAAAATATTATATTCTGATATTCGACACCTGATTATCATATGTCTACTAAAGCTTATACCATATAGTTGCTAATTTTGCAAGCGTTATATCATATTTTTGCACTCATTATATCTTTATTCCTGTGCTGCTTTTCAGCACATACAAAGTTCCGTTAGGAACTTTTAAGATGAGTGCTTTCGCACTCATTATATCTTTATCAATTAATATTATTGCATTTTTCGCCTTTATGTTTGCACACATTTTTATATATAATATATACTATAATAAGTCCTATTATGCTCCCTGCCGCATCTATCAACACATCTAACACACAACCATACCGACCTGGCACGAATGTCTGGTGAAACTCATCTGTTGCTGCAAATGCTATTGCTATAACTGCTGATATGACAGGAATCCTTACACCCTTAATCCCATCAACTATAAGTGCAATCATTACAAATATTGAAAAAATTGCATATTCTGTCATATGTGCAGCTTTTCTTATTGGAAACTGCACCGCCTCTATCATACTTCCCCTGTTATTCTCATTACAATCTATAATTCCAGCCTTATCACACACTGTAAGTATTATATCCGCCGCCTTATAGCTTAGCCCTGATGACTCTTCCCCATCCTGCTTTGAAAAGCCAAATATAATCATTGCCATAACAATAGCTGGGAGCCATATCAATATCTTTTTTATGCTCATATTCAAATCCTTTAATATACACCTATGTTATTATCAAACTATTCTGCTATTTTTTTAATATCAAGCTGCATATTCTATTCTAACCTCCTTAATTGGTTTCAAAAACTCATCAACATCACTCCCATTGCATATATATAATTACGTATATTTATTTTTCGATTATTATATCATTCAATTTTTATATTTTCAATTATATAGTGTTCTAACGAACTTAAAACAAGCCCACAAAACCAATTTCACAAGGTTTTGTGGGCTTATATAACTATCTGAAATATCTTATACCAGCTATAATATTAGAGTGTAACAACTCTCATTGTATTAGTAAGACCTCTCTTAGCTGATGGATCAGATGTTGTAGCGATACCAGCAGATACGATAACTGTATCTCCTTCTTCTACATATCCTGCCTGCTCAGATACAACTAAAGCGTGTTCAATAATCTTATCTGTTGAAGTCTCTGTAGCTGTCTTTAATGGTCTTACTCCCCAATAAATCTGCATCTTTCTAAGAACATTATCATATGGTGAGCAACCGATAATTTCTGCATTTGGCTTTAATTTAGATGTAAGTCTTGCTGTAAATCCTGAAATTGTTGGGCATACAATAGCCTTTGCATTAAGGTTATCAGCAGTCTGAACTGTTGCGTTACATACAGCACTTGAAATGCTTCTCTTGCTATGTACCTTAGCAATATCTGTAGATCTTCCCTTGATATCCTGCTCTGTTCTTTCAGCAATCTTAACCATCATCTTTAATGCTTCAAGTGGATACTTACCATTAGCTGTTTCACCTGAGAGCATAACCACGTCTGTACCATCATAGATAGCGTTAGCAACGTCAGTAACCTCGGCTCTTGTAGGACGTGGATTTCTAATCATAGAATCTAACATCTGTGTAGCTGTAATAACCGGCTTATATGTTGCGTTACACTTCTTGATAATTTCCTTCTGGTAATGAGGAACATCTTCTGCTGGAATCTCTACACCCATATCACCTCTGGCAACCATAATTCCATCAGCAACTTTGATAATTTCATCAAGATTTTCAATACCCTCTGCATTCTCAATCTTAGCGATAACCGGAATATCAGCACCATGCTCCCATAAGAGCTGCTTGATTTCCTGAATACAAGCTGCATTTCTTACGAATGAAGCTGCAATAAAATCAAATCCCTGTTCAATACCAAATATAATATCATCTTTATCTTTATCTGTAATACCTGGAAGCTTAATGCTTACGTTAGGTACATTAACACCCTTCTTAGAACCAAGCTCACCACCATTAATTACTGTACATACGATATCCGTACCATCGACTACATCTTCTACTCTAAGCTCAATAAGACCATCATCAATAAGAATAGTATTACCATTAGCTACATCTGCTGGAAGACCTGCATAAGTAATCATATCAATAGTATCATCACCTACAATATCTCTTGTTGTAAGTGTGAACTTCTGACCTTCCTTAAGTGTAACCTTCTTGTCATCCTTAAGCACACCAGTTCTGATTTCTGGTCCTTTTGTATCAAGAAGTGTAGCTATAGGCTTGTTAATCTCTTCCCTTACGCTCTTAACTAATGCAAAACGTCCTGCCTGTTCTTCATGGTCACCATGTGAGAAATTAAATCTTGCAATATCCATACCACTAAGTGCAAGCTGCTTAATAAGCTCTCTATCATTAGTGTTAGGACCCATAGTACATATAACCTTAGTCTTTTTCATTATAACCTCCAAGTAAATAAAATAAATTAAATTCAAAACAATCCAACAAATTATACTTAATAACACATAAAATAGCAATACCCATTCTGAAATTGTTATGATAATTAAGTGTTATTAATAATATATACCATCATATTACCATATATTATTGTTTTTTGCCAATATGAATATGTGTATATAAATGATCATTACAATATTCATAATTGCCAGCACATTTTGAGCAGAATCTGAACACAAGATTTTCATCGTCTAATTCCGTTCTTCCACACACAGCACATTTGTGCTTAGGTGTTCCATTAGCAGGTCTATATGGCTTATTAGCCCCCTGCCATGTTGTCTTTTCACTATTGGCATTATAAAATGTTTCATTAAAGCTCTGTCTGCTGCCATTATTCTTCTGTGCTTTTCCTGCTGTATGCATAGCCTTATTATAATTCTTCTGTGTAGAAGTCTTAAAAGGTCTTCTCTTAGACACTGTAATGAATATTATAAAGTTAAGCATAGACACTAAAGCTGCAATCGCATTGGCATAACATCCCATTCCGCTTCCTGACAGAAGTCCTGCATTGTATAAACCTTTCCACATAGTCCAGCCAAAGTTCACTCCGCTTACCGCAATTGTTGGAACAATAAAGCCTCCAAGAATAATTATTGCAAATACCATCCCGTCAAGAAGTGCCATCCATTTAATCTTGATAGGTATTACAAAGAACAACAATACTTCCATATCCGGCTGTTCCATAGCAAAAGCCATAAATAAAGCAAGGTTAATATAATGTGTGCTCATATTAAAACTTATGCCAAATATAAGATATATTATAAGAGCCGCAATTATATTAAGTATTACTCCAGAGAAGAAATACACATTAAACTTAAATGACCCCCATATATTCTCTAACACTGTTCCTATAAGATAATAGAAATAAAGTGAAAAGAATACAAATATTATACTTGTTGATGGTGGCTGTATAATAAATGTTACAAGCCGCCATATCTGTCCCTTAAATATATATGCAAAATCCAATGAAAGATATGTGCTGTAAACCCCAGGTGCAAACACCTCGAATACAAAGCCTACAGCATATAATACAATAATATACATCATTAAATTCTGTATTTCATATTTAGAATACTTTCTTTCTAGTTTCTGAAACCAATCCATTAAACTCCTCATTTCCGCAGGAATAATTCCCACATTATTAAATTATGTATATTTAAAGTGATTTAATAATAAAAGTATAAAAACAAAACCTATGTTTGTCAATTATATAACAACAATAGTATTATTAATTTTATATAAACAATGTTCTAACAAGTGTTGAATTTCTGTGTCATTTCTTATATAATATGTCGGATTGTAACTTTTCGATTTTATTATATATTTTTCGACACAATATAATTAACAAGGAGGTCGGCTCTGCCGTAATGACTATGAACAAATACAGATTAGGTATTGATATTGGCTCTACAACAGTAAAGATCGCTATTCTTGATGATAATAATAATATTTTATTTTCTGACTACGAAAGACATTTTGCTAATATTCAGGAGACTTTACAATCTCTTCTTGAAAAAGCTGTCGCTCAGTTAGGTGAATTTGAAATATACCCTGTTATCACAGGTTCTGGCGGACTTACACTTGCCAAGCATCTTGAAGTACCATTTACACAGGAAGTTGTCGCTGTATCTACAGCACTTCAGGATTATGCACCTCAGTGTGATGTTGCAATAGAACTTGGTGGTGAAGATGCCAAGATTATATATTTTACTAATGGTATCGACCAGCGTATGAATGGTATATGTGCAGGTGGTACAGGTTCTTTCATCGACCAGATGGCTTCACTTTTACAGACAGATGCTTCTGGTCTTAATGAGTACGCCAAGAATTACAAGTCAATATACCCTATTGCCGCAAGATGTGGTGTATTTGCCAAATCAGACATACAGCCTCTAATTAACGAGGGTGCTACTAAGGAAGATTTATCAGCTTCTATTTTTCAGGCTGTTGTCAACCAGACAATCTCTGGTCTTGCGTGTGGCAAGCCTATCCGTGGCAATGTGGCATTTCTTGGTGGTCCCCTTCATTTCTTATCAGAACTTAAGCAGGCATTTATCCGCACATTAAGCTTAACACCTGAACAGGTTATAGCACCTGACCACTCTCATTTGTTTGCGGCAGTTGGTTCTGCTATGAATTATGATGAAAATGTATGTATAAATGTTGCAGATATTATCAAAAGACTTTCAGGCAAAATCAAGCTTGAATTTGAAGTTGAACGTATGGAACCACTTTTTGCCAATCAGTTAGCTTATGATGATTTCACTAAAAGACATAATGCACATCATGTAAAGACTGCTGATATAAGCACTTATGAAGGTAACTGCTACCTTGGTATTGATGCAGGCTCTACAACAACTAAAGCAGCTTTAGTAGATGAAGATGGTAATTTATTATACTCATTTTACTCAAGCAACAACGGCTCTCCTCTTGATACTACAATCAAGGCTGTTAAAGACATTTATACAAAGCTTTCACCTAAGGCTAAGATTGTGCAGGCCTGTTCAACAGGTTATGGTGAGGCTCTTATCAAGTCAGCACTTATGCTTGATGAAGGTGAAGTTGAAACTGTGTCCCACTTCTATGCTGCTGCATTCTTTGACCCTGAGGTTGACTGTATTATAGATATCGGCGGACAGGATATGAAGTGTATTAAAATAAAGAACCAGACAGTTGATTCTGTCCAGCTTAATGAAGCCTGTTCTTCAGGATGTGGTTCATTTATCGAAACATTTGCAAAGTCGCTTAACTACTCTGTTCAGGACTTTGCCAAAGCTGCACTTTTTGCCGAGCACCCTATTGATTTAGGTACAAGATGTACCGTATTTATGAACTCTAAAGTCAAGCAGGCTCAGAAAGAAGGTGCGGAAGTCGCTGATATTTCTGCCGGTCTTGCTTATTCAGTTATCAAAAATGCTTTATATAAAGTTATTAAGATTGCTGACCCTAACGACCTTGGAAAGCACATTGTTGTACAGGGCGGTACTTTCTATAATGATGCAGTATTAAGAAGTTTTGAAAAGATTACAGGTGTTGATGCCATAAGACCTGATATTGCTGGTATTATGGGAGCATTCGGAGCTGCTCTTATCGCAAGGGAAAGATATGACGGCATATCTGAATCATCAATGCTTTCAATAGATAAGATCAACAGTCTTACATATGAAACAACCCTTACAAGATGCAAGGGTTGTACTAACAGTTGCCACCTTACTATTAATAAGTTCTCTGGTGGCAGGCAGTTTATAACTGGTAACAGATGTGAAAGAGGTCTTGGAAAAGAACGAAATAAAGAACATCTTCCTAACCTTTTTGATTATAAATTCCATAGACTTTTTGATTATGAACCATTATCTGCTGACCTTGCAGTGCGTGGAACTGTTGGTATTCCTAGAGTACTTAATATGTATGAGAACTATCCTTTCTGGTTCACATTCTTTACTAAGCTTGGATACCGTGTAGTTCTTTCGCCTCAATCCACAAGAAAGATTTATGAATTAGGTATTGAATCAATACCTTCTGAGTCTGAGTGTTACCCAGCCAAGCTTGCACACGGACATATAAGCTGGCTTATCAAGAAAGGTATTAAATTCATATTCTACCCTTGTGTTCCTTATGAACATAAAGAGATTGAGAACACTAATAACCACTATAACTGCCCTATTGTAACTTCTTATGCAGAAAATATTAAGAACAACGTTGAAGAATTAAAGACAGAAAATATAGATTTCAGAAATCCTTTCCTCTCATTTGAAAGTGAAGAAATTCTTGCCAAACGACTTAAAGCAGAATTTCCTTTAATTCCCGCACCAGAAATCAAGGCTGCTGTTCACGATGCGTGGGAAGAACTGATGCAGTCAAGAACTGATATGCATAATAAGGGTGAAGAAGTTATTAAATACCTTAAAGAAAATAACAAACGTGGTATTGTACTCGCTGGAAGACCTTACCATATTGACCCCGAGATTAACCATGGTATTCCAGAACTTATCAACTCATATGGAATAGCCGTTCTTACTGAAGACAGCGTTGCCCACCTTGGAAATGTTGAAAGACCACTTATTGTTATGGACCAGTGGATGTACCACTCACGTCTGTATGCCGCAGCAAGCTATGTCAAGACTCAGGATAATCTTGATCTTATACAGCTTAATTCATTCGGCTGTGGACTTGATGCAGTTACTACAGATGCCGTTAATGATATTCTTACTAAGTCTGGCAAAATATATACAGTTCTTAAAATTGATGAAGTTAATAACCTTGGTGCTGCAAGAATACGTGTCAGATCACTTATTGCTGCACTTAAAGTAAGGGACAAGAAAAATTACCAGCGACAGTTAGTTTCAAGTGCATACAAGCGTGTTGAATTCACACCTGAGATGAGAAAGAATTACACTATTCTCTGCCCTCAGATGTCACCAATACATTTTGACCTGCTTGAACCTGCTCTTAATTCGTGTGGATATAACTTCGAAGTTCTTGCCAATGATAATAAATCGTCTGTAGATATGGGACTTAAATATGTTAATAATGATGCCTGCTACCCTTCTTTAATGGTTGTCGGACAGATTATGAACGCGGTTCTTTCCGGTAAATATGATTTAAGCAAGACTGCCATTATAATTACGCAGACTGGTGGTGGCTGTCGTGCTTCTAACTATATTGGATTTATAAGACGTGCTCTTGAGAAAGCTAATCTTGCATACATACCAGTTATTTCTTTAAGTGCACAGGGACTAGAGTCTAACTCAGGCTTTAAGTATGATCTGCCTATGTTAAAGAAAGCTATGATGGCTATTGAATACGGTGATGTATTTATGAATGTTGTATACAGAACAAGACCTTATGAGAAGGAAAAAGGCTCTGTTAACGCACTTCACGAACATTGGAAAGAGATATGTATAAAGCAGCTTACTTCTGACAAAGTAAGAATGAAAGACTTCAATAAAAATCTGCGTGATATAGTTCACGATTTTGATAATATTGAACTTCTTGATATAAAAAAACCTAGAGTTGGTGTTGTTGGAGAAATTCTTGTTAAGTTCATGCCTGCTGCTAACAACCACATTATTGAATTACTTGAGG
>OGEE01001008.1_pt1 | contig 16372 bp, 9 predicted proteins | sample 1570571 | NCBI WGS metagenome assembly OGEE01 (sample SAMEA2582169, study PRJEB24529) | metagenome | biome: Human gut stool | place: China | collected 2011
AGTGTGGAATAATTCCACACTCCCCGCCACAGTTCTTTTTCTTTTCAACGACTATTTCTTTTCATCCGGCCAGGGACAAGGTTGTCCGATAGCCTTGAAAGTTGGTCGCTGTGCATCTACTTTTCGCAGATAGTTTCCCAATTCTTTAGAAAGCCTTTTCACGATGTCAGGATGCTGTGCACTTAAGTCGTTGCTTTCACCTATATCATTAGGGATATTGAATAACTCTTTCTTACCGGTTCCGTAATAATAAATCAACTTCCAGTCGCCATTGCGAACTGCACAGTTAAAATTGATTCCGGGACCGTCATTCCCCCAGTTATTGGGCATATTCCAGAAAAGACTGCGTCCTTTAGAAGGATTTCCCGTTTGCTTCAATAGGGGAATAAAACTGATCCCGTCTATCGGCTGGACTGTTTTATACTTCTTGATTCCTGCCATTTCGAGAATGCTAGGGTAGAAGTCTTCTATCAATAAGTAATTGTCACATTTGCTACCCGGCTTCACCACTCCCGGCCAACTGACAATCATCGGTTCACGAATACCTCCTTCGTAGGTAGAACCTTTGCCGCTATTCAAAGGATGATTCTGTGTATGTAACTTTCCGTCACGCCAGTAGGATTCGGCTGCAAGTCCTCCGTTGTCACTCATAAAAATAATAATTGTATTGTCTGCTTCATCATTTTTCTCCAGCCAGTTCATGAGGTCGCCAAGGCTTTTATCCATTCCTTCGATAAGGGTAGCATAAGCAGCTTCATGGTCGGTCATACCTTTCTTCTTGTATTTATCGTAGAAGCGCATATCTTTATTCAGAGGAACATGGATAGCATATTGAGCCATATACAGATAAAAAGGCTGATTGTATTTTTTGGCTTTGTTTAGTGCCTTGATAGCTTCCTGCGTTAATGCTTCGGTAACAAATGTTTCCGTACCCCAGTATTTTTCAAGTCCGGGGACAGCCATTAGTGAAACTGGTTTTCCGTCTTTGGTATGTCCGTAATTCTCTTCCCCGAGGTAACTGGCAAGTCCTCCGGCAGCGTGTCCGGCGATGTTTACCTCAAATCCCCAATGGTGCGGGTCTTCTCCCGGAGTGTCGATGGAACCGAAATGGGCTTTTCCGCAATGGATAGTATGATAGCCGTTGTCTTTTAGGATTTGTACAAAAGAAGTTCCTACAAAGGTGTTGTTAGTACCGGGTACCTGACTTACTCCGTTATAATTCCAATCAGGGACGGCAAGCTGTTTGTCTTTGCGGTCTGTCATGGTGTTTTTTTGTAGCGTCCAGTTGGTTACCCTGTGGCGTGCCGCATTCGTTCCGGTGATGAGGCTGCATCGGGTGGGAGAACTGATGCTACTGGCATACGCTTGAGTGAACATCATTCCCTGACGGGCCAGTCGTTCCATGTTCGGCGTTTCGTATAGTTCGTTGTAATGCGTTTTTTGTGTCCAGAAAGGAAGGGAAGTATCCTGCCAACCCATATCATCTACCATAAAGAGGATGATATTCGGGCGTTTGTCTGTACGCCCTGTCTGAATGTTGCTTTGTGCTTGCAGGCTGGTGGCTGCGAGTGGCACAAGTGCGAGTGGGAATAGTTTCTTTTTATTCATGGGGTAGTTATTAGGTGTTATTTGCAGATTTCTTCTTGTACTTTTTATTTAATGTAGTATGTGCTAAAATTGATAATGTCAGGCAATGCAACAGACTCGGGAATGGTTAGTCTTAATGCGCTTGCTTCTATCGGATCAAACTTCTCAATACGTTTATGCCCTACGGATTCTCCGGAACAGACAGACTGCCATTTCCCATTAACTTTTGCTTCTATCTTATATTGACGGATACGTTCTCCGTTTTTTATATTTTCCTGAATAATGCAGTAATTTACAGTTTGCTTCTTCCCGAGATTCAAAGTCAGGCTCTTTTTTTGCCCTAAAGTTTTCGCTATGGGGGAAGAAAAACGACGGTTTATTTCATCTCCCATTTCTTTCAGTCGTTGCGTATCTCCTATGGGAATCAATCCGGTCGGATCAGGCGTTAATCCGAGGATGAGAGTTGCATTTCTTCCTACTGATTTCTCGTATTTGTCCATTAGTGCATCCAATGGGTAGATGTTATTTTCATCATCCGGTTCCCAAAACCATTCGTGACGCCCGTTTGCTCCACGTAATGGAGTATCTGCCATAGCCGGTACCCAATATTTGCCGTCTTTATCGCCGTGTTTTAATAGTATGTTGTGGTTACGTGCGGGTTCGGTAGCATTACTGTGGCTGTATGGGTAGGGGAAGGTAGACCAACAAGGGTACTCTACTGTACCTGCTTCCGAACCACCCCAACGAAAGTCTGCGCGGTCAACGTTGTGATAAAAAAGACAGTCGGGCTGATATTTATTCACAATAGGTTCTACGTTAGGACCGTCACCGCGTGGATCATCAGCTCCGCCGTCAAACCATATCATATAGAGATCACCATAACGTGTACATAGCTCTGTTACCATGTTCTCGCACAAGCGTTTATACCACGCCTGGCGGTTACGGGCAAATTCTCCTTCGCCTTCAGCTTTGAAGTTATGGATACCCAACAGAGAATTCCAACGGATACCTATATAAATGCCCGGTTGAAGGCCGTATTTACGGCAGGAATTTACAAAATCGCGGACTATATCTCCTTTGCCGTCTTTCCACTTGACAGCTTTCAGGCAATACGGATTGACATCACTTTGCCAAAGTCCGAATCCGGTTTCGTGGGTGGCTGTGAGTACGGCAAATTTGCATCCGGCAGCTTTGGCTGCTTGTACCCATTGATCAGTATTGAGTTCGGTTGGATTAAAAATGTTATAATCTTCAATGGGGTTGATGCGGTTATTGCCTTGTCCGTAGCGGATACCATCGAATACATGCAAGTCGTAATGAAAGACTGCTCCCATTTCGGCTTCATGCCATTTCAGTTGATGAGGCTTGGGGACAGGAATACTCTGCTGTTGCGCAAAACTACAAATTGAATAGAGGATAGAAAGGCATATAAAATTAAACTTCTTCATAATATTGATTTGTATGGTGTTAATGTTTATGCAATGGCGCGATAATATTCGTAAGGCTTTTATATTGCAAAAGTACACAAATGTGTGCTTTTGCAATATGTCATTTCTTTCAATTTACGTATGTGTTTCATTCAATCGTTGTTTTGTGTGTTGTCTGGGGCTGACTTGAATGCTATAAATCAATGTTGTATAGCTTCAGTTTATTATATAACGTCTTCCGGTCAATATTCAACAGTTGTGCTGCCTTACTTTTATTATTCCCGGTTTGGCGTAATGCTTCCAATATATGTTCTTTTTCCGTCTCCTCATTGCGTAATGACATGCTTGTGGTACAAGTTGTAGTAGTATCCAGTAAGTCAGTACCTAATTCGAGCAATGTAATAAAACTGCCTTGCGCCAGTAAGGTTGCCCTTTTCACGATATTCTTCATTTGACGCAGGTTTCCCGGCCAATGATAACTCAATAAAGCTTGTGACGCTTTTGCGTCGAAACCAATCAGATGCTTGTCCAATTCCTTGTTTGCCTGATCAAGGAAGAAGTTGGCGAATAGCAGGATATCTTCTTTCCGTTCTTTCAAGTCAGGCATTCGCAGGGTAAATTCATTGATGCGATGATAAAGGTCTTCGCGAAATGTTCCCTTTTCGATTCCTTGTTCCAGATTTTCGTTGGTGGCCGATACCAGGCGGATATCCACGGATATTTCTTGTGTAGAACCGACCGGACGTATTTTTCTCTCTTGCAGGGCGCGGAGTAGTTGTATCTGCACCTCGTAGCTGAGATTTCCGATTTCATCCAGAAAGATAGTACCACCGTTGGCTGCAACGAAAGCTCCCGTTTTATCCGTCAATGCTCCCGTAAATGAGCCTTTTACATGACCAAAGAATTCGGAGGCTGCCAATTCCTTAGGTATCGAACCGCAGTCTACGGCAATGAACGGTTTGTCGCTACGCTTGCTAAGTTGATGAATACGGTGTGCCACATATTCTTTACCTGTTCCGCTAGAACCGTTGATGAGTACGGACATATTAGTAGGAGCTACTAGGCCTACATAATTGTAGAGTTGCTTGGCAGCATCACTTTCTCCTTCCAGATAGGCACGACGAGTTTCTGTTGTCTCTTTGGATGAGGCGGGAGAGACTTTTTTCGAAGACATCTTGGCTGCGGAATGAGCTGTTGGCGTTCTCTCTGTTTGTAGAGCTTCTGATATTTTCTTTAATAATTCTTCCGGGTTGACAGGTTTTGCGATATAATCCCGTGCACCAAGTTTCATGGCCAGTACCGCTGATTGAATATCCGCATAACCGGTCATAATAATCAGGGGAATATCCAGTCCCTGGTCATTCATCCATTTCAGCAAATCAATGCCTTCGTAATCGGGTAATCGTAAATCGGATAATACCAAGTCAACAGTCTGGCTTTCGATATGCTTTCGGGCACGTGCTATATTACTCACTGATGATACTTCAAATCCTTTTTTGCCTAACCAGGTTTTGAGCATCATTCCAAAAGTTATATCATCTTCGACTATTAATATGGCTTTCATTGTGTCAGGTTTTGATTCTTTTAAGTCACAAAGGTAAGATGATTTAGGCGAAAGTGGTATATTTGCAAACTTAAATTAAATAAAAGCGTTATGAAAAAGATTACATTGATATTATTAACTATATCGTTTTGCGGACTTACTGCCTGCAAAACCGGAACAAAAAAAGGAGGAGACATGGATAAAGAGACATTGGTAAAGATTGAAACAACAGCCGGAGATATCAAAGTGAAGTTGTATAATGAGACACCCAAGCATCGTGATAATTTTATCAAACTGGTGAAAGACGGAGTATATGAAGGAACATTATTTCATCGTGTCATCAAAGATTTTATGATTCAAGCTGGTGACCCGGATTCAAAGAATGCGCCGAAAGGGAAGATGTTGGGTGCCGGTGATGTCGGCTACACCGTACCGGCAGAATTTGTATATCCGAAGTATTTCCATAAGAAAGGAGCGTTGTCTGCAGCCCGTCAGGGAGACAATGTGAATCCGAAAAAAGAATCTTCCGGTTGTCAGTTCTATATCGTAACGGGTAAGGTTTACAATGATTCTACACTGTTGGGTATGGAAAGCCAGATGAATGAAAATAAGATCAATGTCATTTTCAATAACTTGGCGCAGAAACACATGAAAGAAATCTATAAGATGCGTAAGGCGAATGACGAAAACGGGCTTTATGACTTGCAGGAGAAATTGTTTGCGGAAGCACAGGAATTGTCGGCAAAAGAACCGGAATTCCATTTTACGCCGGAGCAGATAGAAGCATATACTACTGTGGGTGGTACTCCACATCTGGATGGCGAATATACAGTATTCGGCGAAGTAGTGGAGGGTATGGACGTCGTAGATAAAATCCAGAAGGTGAAGACGGACCGTAGCGACCGTCCCGAAGAAGATGTGAAGATAATAAAAGCGACTATACTTGACTAAATGATATGAAAATCAATAGGCACATTCTTGACAACGGGTTGCGGCTGGTACATTCGCGGGACGAAAGTACACAGATGGTGGCTCTAAATATATTATATAATGTGGGAGCTCGTGACGAACATCCCGAACATACCGGCTTCGCACATCTGTTTGAACACTTGATGTTCGGTGGATCGGTAAATATCCCCGATTATGATATGCCGCTTCAGCTAGCGGGTGGAGAGAATAATGCCTGGACGAACAATGATATCACCAATTACTACCTCACTGTGCCCCGGCAGAATGTGGAAACCGGCTTCTGGTTGGAGTCCGACCGTATGTTGAGCCTTGATTTTAGCGAACGGAGTCTGGAAGTACAGCGAGGAGTAGTAATGGAAGAATTCAAGCAACGCTGTCTGAACCAGCCTTATGGAGATGTGGGGCATCTTTTGCGCCCGTTGGCTTATCAGAAACATCCTTATCAATGGCCGACTATCGGAAAAGACCTGTCGCATGTCGCTAATGCAACATTAGAAGAGGTGAAAGCATTCTTTTTCCGTTTTTATGCTCCTAACAATGCGATACTGGCGGTGACCGGGAATATCTCTTTTGAGGAAGCAGTGGAATTGACGGAGAAATGGTTCGGATCTGTTCCCCGTCGGGAAGTTCCTGTACGGAATCTGCCACAGGAGCCGGAACAGACGGAAGAACGCAGGCTGACGGTAGAGAGAAATGTACCTCTTGATTCTCTGTTCATGGCTTATCACATGTGCGATCATCGTCACCCGGATTATTATGTGTTCGATATACTGTCGGATGTATTGAGTAACGGGCGTTCCAGTCGATTGAACCAACATCTGGTACAGGAAAAACAGCTATTCTCGAGCATTGATGCTTACATCTCAGGTAGTGTGGATGCAGGCTTGTTTCACATTGCCGGAAAACCTTCGGCGGGAGTTAGCCTCGAACTGGCGGAAGCGGCAGTGCGCGACGAACTCGATCGCCTGCAACAAGAATTGGTTGACGGACAGGAATTGGAGAAGGTGAAAAATAAGTTTGAGTCTACCCAGATATTCGGTAATATAAATTATTTGAATGTGGCTACCAATCTTGCCTGGTTCGAATTGCTCGGTAAAGCGGAAGATTTGGAGAAAGAAGTAGAACGTTATCGCTCTGTCACTGCTATGCAGTTGCGGGAAGTCGCTCAATCGGCTTTTCGGAAAGAGAACGGAGTTGTACTCTATTATAAAAGTAAATGAGAAATATATATAGAACATACAGAGAGCATTATAAAGCATTATTTTTTCTTGGTTTACCTATCGTTATCGGACAAATAGGAGTGATCGTGCTCGGGTTTGCCGATACCCTGATGATTGGACATCATAGTACGGTAGAATTGGGAGCAGCTTCTTTTGTAAATAACGTGTTCAATTTGGCTATCATTTTCAGTACCGGTTTTTCATACGGGCTAACTCCTGTTGTGGGAGGTCTATATGGAACACATCAGTTTGCACCTGCCGGACAGGCATTGCGTAACAGTTTGTTAGCGAATCTGATGGTCGCGTTATTATTGACGCTTTGTATGACTGTCCTTTATCTGAATATAGAGAATCTCGGCCAGCCGGAAGAACTGATTCCTTTGATTAAGCCTTATTATTTGGTGCTGCTGGCTTCATTGGTGTTTGTTATGCTTTTCAATGGATTCAAGCAGTTTACGGATGGAATCACGGATACCAAGACGGCCATGTGGATACTCTTGGGAGGAAATGTATTGAATATCATAGGAAATTATCTTTTGATTTACGGAAAGTTAGGTTTGCCCGAGTTGGGATTGTTGGGAGCCGGTATCAGCACATTGTTTTCACGTATCATGATGGTGCTGGTGTTTATCATTATCTTCTTGCGTAGTTCTCGTTTTATCCGTTACAAAGTCGGCTTCTTCCGTTTGGGGTGGTCACGGGCTATATTCGGTCGGTTGAACGGACTTGGTTGGCCGGTTGCTTTTCAAATGGGAATGGAAACAGCTTCTTTTAGTCTGAGTGCCATAATGATAGGTTGGTTGGGGACCATTGCACTGGCTTCGCATCAGGTTATGTTGGCTATTTCACAGTTTACGTTTATGATGTATTATGGCATGGGAGCTGCCGTAGCTGTTCGTGTCAGCAACTTCAAAGGTCAGAACGATATTTTGAACGTTCGTCGTTCGGCCTATGCCGGTTTTCATCTGATGATGACATTGGGCGTAGTGCTTTCTTTTATTGTCTTTCTTTGCCGTAACTATTTAGGAGGTTGGTTTACCGACAGTCCTGAGGTGGCGGCTATGGTAACTTCTCTCATTTTTCCTTTCCTCGTTTATCAGTTCGGGGACGGGTTACAGATTACTTTTGCTAATGCCTTGCGTGGCATTTCGGATGTAAAACTGATGATGCTCATCGCCTTTATCGCTTACTTTATCATCTCACTTCCCGTAGGTTATTTCTGCGGCTTCGTAATGGGCTGGGGGGTGGTAGGTGTCTGGATGGCGTTCCCTTTCGGTCTGACAAGTGCAGGATTAATGCTTTGGTGGCGTTTTCATTACATGACGAAACTCCCCACTCCCCAAGTGAATACTTGATACTTAAAACTTTACCGTATGGCTTCCTATCGTTCCACAAAGTTGAAAGTAACAATCGGTTATACGTTATTACTTGCAATTCTTCTTTTTTCTCTGGTATTTGTACATCGCGAAATGGAGACATTGTCGGCTGCCGATGACCAGGAGAATCTGCGGACAGACAGCCTGTTGACCCTGCTGCACGAGAAAGACCGGAATACGATACAGATGCTCCGGGTATTGAGCGAAGCGAATGACAGCTTACTTTCCGCTTCGGAGATTGAAGAAATAATTTCCGAACAAGATTCTGTCATTACTCAGCAACGGGTACAACACCGAGTTATCACTAAACGGGATTCTTTACTGACTACGCCTAAGAAGAAAGGTTTCTTTAAGAGATTGGCAGAAGTGTTTGTCCCAACTAAACAAGACAGTGCCGTGCTTGTTAATACCTCCATGGAGGTTGCTACGGATACTATTCTGGAACCGACCACTTCTAAAGATTCCCTTCAGCAAAAGATTCGTATGGCTACAGAGGAAAAACGGTTGCAGCGGCGAAAAACAATCCGGCGGACTAGTACAAAATATCAGCGTATGAATTCGCAGTTGACAGCAAGAATGGATAGCCTGATAAAACAATACGAGGAGGAAATGACCTTGCGTGCCCGCCAGGATGCAGAAATGCAACAGGAGGTAAGAATGCGTTCAGCACGCACCATTGGTGGAATAGCTATCGGAGCAGTGCTGCTCTCTGTCTTTTTCCTGATTTTGATAGTGCGTGACATATCCCGCAGCAATCGTTACCGCCGGCAATTGGAAGAAGCTAATAAACGGGCGGAAGACCTGCTTATTGCCCGTGAAAAGCTGATGCTCGCCATTACTCACGACTTTAAAGCACCGTTAGGCTCTATTATGGGATATACCGAATTACTTTCCCGACTGACGGAGGACGAACGGCAGCGCTTCTATCTTGACAATATGAAAAGTTCTTCGGAACATCTTTTGAAATTGGTCAGCGACTTGCTCGACTTTCATCGGCTCGACCTTAATAAAGCGGAAGTGAACCGCGTCACCTTCAATCCTTCGCAGTTATTCGAAGAAATCCATGTTAGCTTCGAACCATTGACAGCCGCCAAAGGATTAACCTTGCAATGCCATGTCGCTCAGGAATTAAATGGAAGATACATCAGCGACCCTTTACGACTCCGGCAGATAGTGAATAATCTTTTGTCCAACGCAGTGAAGTTTACTCCGAAAGGCGAGATTGCATTAACGGCTAAATATGATTCTTCCAAGCTGACGATAGCGATTTCGGATACCGGAAAAGGTATGGCTACGGAAGACCGCGAACGGATTTTTCAGGAATTTACCCGTTTATCCGGTGCACAAGGAGAAGAAGGCTTCGGCTTGGGATTGTCTATTGTGAAGAAGTTGGTTGTTTTGCTTGAAGGTACGATTGATGTGCAAAGTAAGCTGGGGGAGGGAAGTTGCTTCACAGTCATTCTCCCTCTTTATCCGGTGGGAAAATCTGTGTCCGAAAGGGCATTGGAAGAAAAAACAATTTCGGCAGAAGACCCTGTCACGCTTCCCCCGATGAAAGTGATACGTGTACTGTTGATTGATGATGATAAAATTCAATTAAGCTTGACGGCAGCCATGTTAAAGCAACATGGAATTGACGCCGTTTGTTGTGAGCAACTGGAGGAGTTGATAGAACAGCTCCGTACCTCTGTTTTCGATGTATTGCTGACTGATATACAAATGCCTGCTATTAATGGCTTTGATTTGGTAAAACTCTTGCGCGCTTCCAATATTCCGCAGGCAAAGACAATTCCTGTGATTGCCGTAACTGCCCGCAGTGAAATGGACATAGATGCTTTACAAGAACACGGTTTTGCCGGTTGCCTGCACAAACCTTTTACGGTGAAAGAACTATTGCTCACAGTCAACGAAGGACAGCTTGCCGCTGACGAAGCACACATTACTGAGGATATGCAGACTGTAAGTTCCTTGAACTTTTCTGCATTAACAGCCTTTTCTGAAGACGATGCTGATGCCGCACATTCCATTATTCAGACCTTTATCGAAGAAACCGGAAAGAATGCCGATCGGATGCACCAAGCATTGGCAGGCAAGGAGGTGGACGGAATAGCGGCTATGGCTCACAAACTACTTCCGCTTTTCACTTTAATCGGGGCAATGGAAGCTGTGCCTTTATTGAACTGGCTGGAAACACAACGTGGGCAATGTTTTTCAGAGGAGATAGGTGAAAAAACGGCTTGTGTACTTCTGGAGATTCAGAAGGTTCTGGAAGAAGCTCGTAAGGTATAAGTAGCTTGAAGTAGTGACAAGAGCTCCGGTAAAGAAGGTGAAGAAAGAAAACCATAATGCTTGTATTTCTTTTGTGATTGAACATTTTGCTCCTAACGTCAACCTTTTTTCAGAATTAATTGTTTACTTTGTGTCACCTTTTAATACACTGGCACATTTTACATGAAACGAAAATGGATAAGAAGGGTGAGTTGGATATTGCTCACTCCTGTATTGCTTTTTGTAATACTAATGATATTACTTTATATACCTCCCGTTCAGAATCTTTTGCGTCGGGAGGTGACAGCATACGCTTCCAAAGCAACTGGTATGCAGATTCAGGTGGAACGAATCGACCTTCGTTTTCCGCTCAATCTGTTGGTTCGTGGCGTGGAAGTGATCCAGCAACCGGATACGCTGTTGTCTTTGGAAAGTCTGAACGTGCGTGTACAGGCATGGCCGCTCGTCAAGGGAAAGGTAGAGGTAGATGAAGTAACATTAAGTCAGGTAGCGTTCAATTCGGCTAATCTAATAGAAGGCATGAAGATAAAGGGGGTACTGGGACGTTTCTTTTTACAAAGTCATGGAGTTGATCTTTCTAATGAGCTGGCCGTTATCAACCAGACGGAATTATCGGACACTCACGTACAAATGTTGATGAACGAGACTACGACTACGCCTAAAGATACAACAGCTTCTGCTCCTGTAAACTGGAAAGTGGATCTTCATAAACTGAAGTTGAAGAATGTGTCGTTCAGTATGCAACTTCCTGCTGACTCGATGCGAATGGCTGCTCATATCGGAGAAGCATTTATCAATGATGCACAAGCTGATTTGAAGAATCAGTTTTATGAACTGAAACAATTCCTGTTATCCGGAAGTTCTGCCAATTATGATACCGGAGCAGCCAAACCCGGAGAAGGTTTCGATGCGTCTCATATTGCCGTTCGTGATATCCGTATCGGTTTGGATTCCTTATTATATAAAGGTAGGGATATGAATGCTGTAATCCGTGAGCTTTCGATGAATGAACGTTCCGGATTGAGTATCACTTCATTGACGGGTAGGGCATTTTCTAACGACTCGATTATTCGTATTCCCGGCATAAAACTGCAAACCCCTCATTCCGAAATAGATTTATCCGCCCAGACATATTGGGAACTTGTCAATATTCCCACTACAGGACGTTTGTCCGCCGGTCTCAATGCTTATATCGGTAAAGAGGATGTTATGTTATTTGCCGGCGGTTTGCCGGATAGTTTCAAAGAGGCGTATCCCTTCCGTCCGCTTGTGGTTCGTGCCGGTACGGACGGAAATCTGAAACAAATGCAGATTTCTCGTTTCACAGTCGATCTCCCGGGAGCTTTTTCCATGAAAGGAGGCGGTATTCTTGAAAACTTGGCTGACAGCCTGACGCGTTCGGGGACTATCGGTCTGGATATGATTACTCAGAATCTAAACTTCCTGACTGCTTTAACGGGAGAAGCCCCCAACGGTACTATCGTAATCCCAGATAGCATGAATCTGAAGGCCCGTGTCGAGCTGAAAGGACCTGAATATAAGGCTAATCTTCACTTGAAACAGGGGCAAGGCTCTATGGGGGTGAATGCAGAACTTAATACCTCAACCGAGGCTTATGCAGCCGACTTGAAGATTGACAATCTACAACTCCATAATTTCCTTCCGAAAGACTCTATCTACGAACTTTCTCTTTCGGCAGATGCCAAAGGCCGTGGGCTGGACGTCATGTCTTATCGTGCTTTAGCCAAACTGAATCTTTCATTAGATCAACTACATTATGCACGTTACCAGCTTTCCAATGTTCATTTGACTGGAGCTTTGAAAGGTGCATTGGTGACGGCTAATCTGACAAGTGACAATGCGCTGTTGAAGATGACAACAGATGCAGAATACAATCTGGCACATCGTTATCCAGATGGAAAAGTGACGGTTGACGTCACTCAGCTCGACTTACACGAACTGGGGTTGATGCCTCAACCGATGAAGCGCCCGCTCGCCTTTAATCTTTCTGCCGAAGCTCGTCAAAACAGGGTGTTCACACATCTAACATCCGGTGATATGAAACTCAACTTGAGTGCACGTTCCGGTGTTAATCCTTTGATAAGTCAGTCTACACACTTCATGGATGTCCTGATGAAGCAGATTGATGAAAAAGCCTTGAACCACGCCGAACTGCGTGAAGCGTTGCCGACAGCTATTTTATCTTTCTCCGCAGGAAAAGAGAATCCGTTAGCTTATTTTCTGGCTACTAAAAACATATCCTACCATGATGTTTCCATGAAGTTCGGTACGGCTCCCGATTGGGGAATCAATGGAAAAGCTGCGGTGCATGCATTGAAGATGGACACATTGCAACTGGATACAATCTTCTTCACTGTCAAACAGGATACTACTTTAATGAAACTACGTGCCGGTGTAATAAACGGACCGAAGAATCCGCAATTCTCTTTTGCTACTACTTTGACCGGAGAGATTCGCGACCGCGATGCGGAATTGCTGGTAGACTACAAAAACGGCAAAGGAGAAACAGGCGTATTGCTGGGGGTAAATGCCCGCCCTTTGTTCGAAGGACATGGTAAGGGGAACGGAATCGCTTTCACACTGATTCCGGAGAATCCGATTGTTGCCTTCCAAAGATTTCATTTCAACGAGAATCATAACTGGATTTACCTGCATAAAAATATGCGTGTATACGCGAACGTGGATATGTGGGATGAAGAAGGAATGGGATTCAGGGTACATTCCGTACCGGGCGATACGGTGTCTCTGCAGAATATAGATGTTGAAATACGTAGAATCCGTCTGCAAGAGATAACGAGTGTGTTGCCTTACTTCCCCGAAATAACCGGATTGTTCTCGTTGGAAGCTCATTACATACAGACAGAAAAGGATTTGCAACTCTCGGCTGAGGCGTCTGTTGATGAACTGACTTATGAACGTCAGCGTATCGGTGACGTTGCATTAGGGGCTACGTGGTTGCCGGGCGAACAGGGAAAACAATATCTGAATGCTTATCTGAATCACGATCAGGCAGAAGTGCTGGTGGCAGATGGGAAACTGGTTCCTACCCGCACAGGCAAAGATAGTTTGGAAGTGAATACAACATTGGAGCATTTTCCGCTGCGGGTGGCGAATGTGTTTATTCCTGACCAGATGGTCACTTTGTCCGGTGATATGGATGGTAATCTGAATATAACGGGCAGTACTGAACAACCTTTGATAAACGGCGAACTTGTATTGGATAGTGTTGCTGTCCTTTCCCGTCAATATGGTGCGCGTTTCATGTTTGACAATCGTCCTGTGCAAATAAAGAACAATCGGTTGGAATTTGATAAATTTGCTATTTACACAACATCGAAGAATCCGTTTACTATTGATGGCTATGTTGATTTCCGTGATATGAGCCGTCCAATGGCGAACCTGAATATGCTGGCACAAAATTATACGTTACTGGATGCTAAGCGTACCCGTGAAAGTCTGGTTTACGGCAAAGTATTTGCTGATTTCCGGGCGACGGTGAAAGGGCCTTTGGACGGGCTGAATATGCGTGGGAACGTGAGTCTGCTGGGGAACACCGATGTTTCGTATGTCTTGACCGATTCACCATTGACAGTGCAGGACCGTTTGGGAAGTTTGGTAACATTTACTTCATTTAGCGATACTACAACTGTTGTCCGGCAGGAAGTGCCGACTGTCTCTTTAGGCGGATTGGACATGGTAATGATGGTACATATCGATCCGTCCGTCCGAGTGAAAGTTGACCTGGATGCAAGTAATGATAACCGTATCGAACTGGAAGGCGGGGGTGACCTTTCCATGAAATACACTCCGCAAGGTGACCTGACTCTGACCGGACGTTATACGTTGAGTGGCGGCTTGATGAAATATGCTTTGCCGGTGATTGCAGCAAAGGAATTTGCCATTGATAACGGTAGTTACGTGGAATGGACGGGAAATCCGATGGACCCGATGTTGAACTTTAAGGCGACTGACCGTATCCGTGCGTCAGTTTCCGAAGGAGAGAATGGTGGAAGTCGTATGGTTAATTTCGATGTTTCCGTTGTAGTCAAGAACCGCTTGGATAATCTTTCGTTTGCATTCGATGTTGCGGCTCCCGAAGATGCGACCGTACAAAACGAGTTGACCGCTATGGGGGCGGAAGAACGAGGTAAACAGGCATTGTATATCATGGTGATGAAAACTTATCTCGGCACCGGACCGATTGGTGGGGGTGGCGGCGGACTCGGCAAGCTGAATATGGGATCTGCTCTGACTTCTGTATTGAGTAGTCAGATAAACTCCTTGATGGGTAACTTGAAGAATGCGAGTCTCTCTGTCGGTGTCGAAGACCACGACGATTCAGAGACGGGAAGTAAACGTACGGATTACAGTTTCCGTTATTCACAACGCTTGTTTAACAATCGTTTCCAGATTGTAATCGGTGGCAAGGTTTCTCAAGGTGAGAATGCGACGAATGACGCCGAATCCTTCATCGACAATATTTCTCTGGAATATCGTCTGGATAGAACCGGAACCCGGTATATCCGCCTGTTCTATGACAAGAACTACGAGAGTGTGCTCGAAGGTGAGATTACGGAAACCGGAGTCGGTATTGTGCTTCGCAAGAAGCTGGACAAACTTAGTGAACTGTTCATCTTTAAGAAAAAGAAGTAAGTATGAAAGAGATACATATAAATATATTGGCTGTTTGTCTGATAAGTGTAGTGTTACTGTCGGCTTGTTCGGTGACGAAACATCTTCCCGAAGGGGAGGTGCTTTACACCGGAAGCAAGACTGTCATATTGAATAAATCGACAACACCGGTAGGAGAGACGGCGCTGACGGAAATTGATGCTGCACTCGATAAGACACCTAGTACAAAGATGTTTGGCGGTATCCTTCCTATCCCTTTTAAAATGTGGATGTACAATGACTTCGTGAAATATAAGAAGGGATTCGGTAAATGGATGTTCAACCGTTTTGCGGCCAATCCTCCCGTATTTATTTCTACGGTCAACCCGGAGGTACGTGTGAAGGTAACTACTAATTTGCTTCGTGATTATGGCTATTTCAATGGGAAGGTAGCTTATGAAACGGTTGTTGATAAGAAAGACAGTCTGAAGGCGGGCATTATCTATACGGTGGATATGAAGAACCCTTATTTCATTGATACGGTTTACTATCAACGGTTCACTCCCCAGACTCTGCGGATTATGGAGCGCGGACGCCGGATGTCTTATATAAGTCCGGGTGAGCAGTTCAACGTGGTTGATTTGGACGAAGAACGCTCCCGTATCAGTACATTGTTGCGTAACCTCGGATATTTTTATTTCCGTCCCGACTATATGACTTACCAGGCGGATACGACTTTGGTACCCGGAGGGCATATCAGCCTTCGCCTGATTCCTGTGCCGGGATTGCCGGCTGCGGCACAGCGTCCTTATTACGTGGGTGATGCGTCTGTCTATCTGTTCGGAAAGAACGGAGAAGCGCCGAATGACAGTATGATGTATAAGAACTTGAATATCCACTATTACAATAAATTGCAGGTTCGTCCCAATATGCTTTATCGTTGGTTGAATTATCAACAGTTTGTACGGAACGCACAGATGCGTGCTTCCAACCGTACCCGGCTTTACAGCCAGTATCGGCAGGAACAGATACAGGAGAAACTCAGCCAGTTGGGAATATTTAGTTATATGGATATCCAATATGCCCCCAAAGATACAACAGCTGTTTGTGATACGTTGGACATCACGATGCAGGCTACTTTTGCCAAACCGTTGGACGCTGAACTGGAATTGAACGTAGTAACTAAAAGTAACGACCAGACCGGTCCGGGTGCTTCGTTCGGAGTTACACGGAATAATGTATTTGGTGGTGGAGAAAGTTGGAACGTGAAACTGAAAGGTACACATAGACTGCGATTTTTCCATCCTTTTCCGCTATCAGGTATGGAAA
>OGEE01001019.1_pt1 | contig 16220 bp, 17 predicted proteins | sample 1570571 | NCBI WGS metagenome assembly OGEE01 (sample SAMEA2582169, study PRJEB24529) | metagenome | biome: Human gut stool | place: China | collected 2011
AAGTGTGGCAACACATGGAGCTGACTGTTACTAATCGATCGAGGGCTTGACCAAAGCGGAGAAAGACGGCAGGATGTAGGAAGTGGCATGGAGCAGACTTGTCTGCGGATATGGCACTTGATACAGACGGAGTTTTGCGTAGCAAAATCATCGAGATGAAGCGAAGCGGAATCGAGATGACCGGCTTTCAAAAACGTTTGATTCTTGGACTTTGTATGAAGTTTTGAATGTACAAAAGACATTCTAAAAGAAGCAAAAGAAATATTCCTCGATAGCTCAATGGTAGAGCGCACGGCTGTTAACCGTGATGTTGTAGGTTCGAGCCCTACTCGGGGAGTTTTTTTAAATATAAGGCTCCGTGGTCAAGCGGTTAAGACATCGCCCTTTCACGGCGGTAACACGGGTTCGATTCCCGTTGGAGTCATTTAATTAAATATGGCGCAGTAGCCAAGTGGTAAGGCAATGGTCTGCAACACCAGTATCCACCGGTTCAAATCCGGTCTGCGCCTCTCCTGAAGGGCCTCAGAAATGTAATGTTTCTGGGGTTTTTCTTGTCCAGAAACAACTCTGTGTAACAAACCTATATATCGTTGAAACCTGCGTAAAATATTCAGTTTTTCTTAATCATAGTGTGTTTGATCAATTGCGTTTTAAATTATTTAATTGTATAATTATGTTACTGTTAGTGCAAACAAAGGGGAAAAGTTATGCAAAAGGAAACATTTGGTAAACTGCTGATAATTTTAAGGAAGAAGAATGGGTTAAGTCAAAAGGAACTGGCAGAGAGTTTATCAGTTTCTATTTCTGCGGTAAGCAAATGGGAGAATGGAAAGAATCTTCCGGATATGACGATGATTAGTAGTATAGCTGATATACTCCAGGTATCATGTGACGAATTGCATAATCCGGAAAAGACATTGGAGAAGCTGGTAAATCCTGAATTTCAAATAAAGGATGTAGGGGGAGATAAGGAGAATGCGGATAAAACGGAGAAAAATGAGGAAACTGGAGCGAAACTCAAAAAGAAAAAATATGGAAGAATTATAAGAATTTCCTTTTTGATTGGAATATTAGTGATAGTTGTAGGAATATTTCTGATATATATGGTAGGACATAGAAAAACTGCTTTTCAACAGGTAGGAACAAGATATATTGATGATCCATCATGGGGAATGGTATATGAGATTGCAGTTGTAGTGAACAAAAAAATAGACTACGAGCTTATGAGCACTTATATGGAAGAAGTAAAAAATCAGATGAAAGAAAAACAAGATTTGGAAACAGATACAGTAAAAATCACTTATTTTAAAAAAAGAGAAAATGCGCTAAAATGGGAAAATCCGGAAAGTTATAGTTATATCTTTTTGAATGTAGAATAGGGAGGCTTTGTAGAGATATGAAAAAACTTTTTATGTACATAATTTGTTTGTGCCTGATTCTGAATATGTCAATGACGGTAAATGCACAGGAGGCTTCACATAAGGTAGGAGAGGGGTACACTGCTGATGGTGTATATTATGAAGTATTTAGTACAGATAATTTTGAGAATGACAGTATTTCTATGTACAACACAAGTATTACTGTAACAAGGGAGGTAAGTTTTCCTGGAGAGATAACACCACCGAAGGAGCTGTCTATGAATGAAACAATAAAAGGAGTTAATTACTCTGGTACATTGAAACTGCAAAAATATTCACATATTTCAGGTACTACAATAGCTACATATACGGGTGTACTTTATAAAGAATAGTTAAGTTAAAGAGTCGGTTGCATCTATAGAAAAATTATAGATGTAACCGGCTCTTATTGTTATGAAGTCCTTTTTTATGGAACTTGAGCAAAAGTAAAATAATAAGATTAATGGGAATTTTCCATCTGCTCAATTGTATTTCTAAAGAAAATCTGTTATATGTGAATTATCAAACATGTTTGATTATAACCATTACAACGTATTAACTAAAAATGAAAGGAGCTCAAGAGTGAAAACAAAATCTATTAAGAAGAAAATGTTTTGGGGAATTACCACAGCTTTTACCATTTTAATGGCGGCTATACCTATGAGACCTGTAAATGCGCAGGAAGTTGCTGTTGAAATTGATGTAGATGAAGATGCATCTCAATTTGATGATGTAAATGCCTATTTAGCAGAGCATGGCAAGGAAGTATTAGATAATTATAAGATGCGTTCCAGTGTGACTTTGGGAAATATCAATAGACTGGCACAGGCAGATTCACGTTGGAAAAATGAAGTTATGCAAACAGCGGGATCGACAATTGGAAATGCAGGATGCTGCTTAACGAGTTTTACTATCGTTCGTAATTGCATATCGGGAACATCCGATACTCCGGCAACAGTCAATTCAAAATTAGGAAATGCTGCCTGCCCATTTAACTGGGAAACTGCCAGATCAACATATGGTTATAGCATATTGACAAAAATGAGAAATGATAGTGGAATCTCCAACGAATCAGCAAGATTAACAGTAGTGGGGGCAATTGATGAGTATAGCCGGCCGGTGATGATCGGAATGAAGTATAATGATAAAACGCATTTTGTAGTAGGTTATGGTTATACAAGTGACGGAGATATCATTATATGTGATCCGGCAGGAAGAAATTATACGAAACTGTCGCAATATTATAACGCTGGATATTATGTACATCGATTATATGTTTATTCTAAATAATTTATAATATGCACATGGCCTTATGTTAAACATAAGGCCATAGAAAGGCGAATATGAAAAAAAGTAATTTACTTATTTTAAGTATGTTAAGTATGTTTTTTTTATTAAGTGCCTGTGGATCTGTGGAGGAAAATGATGCACAGACTATCCAAAGTAGTGAAGCGGCTATCCAGGAAAGTGTTCAACAAGAACAGGGAGAAGTAACAGCTTCAGAAACCGCAGAAAATATAACAGAAAACAAGGAATTTATAATTCAGGGAGTACCTTTAGACAGAGCATCGGAAAGAACTGTTTATAGTGATATCATTCATTTGTTAAATGAAAGATATGATTTGTTGAATGAATTATTATGTGAGTGGATTTCTACAGTAGACAGCAGAGATAGCATTTCCGTAAATCTGCCAGATGACCGGGAGACGGTAATGTACCGTGTGAAGGTAGCGGATTCCTGGGAGTATTATGAACAAAAGGCAGAAAATATCTATGATGATATTTATATACAGGAAGCTTTTACTCCTTGCTACCTGGGAAATCTATACACCGAAGTGGATGACAAACTGTATCGTGCGGAAGCGGATGGATTCGTATGGGGGATAGATGAATCATCAATTAAAATATGGGAACAGCAGGGAGACAACCGATATGTGGTGACCGCTAAAGACCAAAGCGAGACAGCCTCGGATGTGATATTTGTCATAAGAAAAGTGGAAAACAAGGATAACAAATACGAAATAATAGCGGAGATAGGACTGTATTGGGAGTAGCGATTCACGGTATAGTGATTAACGGATGTTATAACGGGGTGGTGAAGCAATGCAGACAATGAAACTTGAAAAAAGGAAAAATGTGTTGGCAATATTTCTGGCTTTTTTACTTGGTATTTTGCTCAGTCAGGTTGCCTCGAGTATAGGGTAAAGTTTTTGTCAGTTGAATAAAAGAAAAAAAGAGAGTACCAACATCTCTGTTATAATGGATTTGACGAGAATCTAAAATACAGACGATGGAGGCACTCTCATGAAAAACATTATAGCATATTCAATGGAAAAGCTGTACAAAGATTTGGAAGAAGCAGATGAACTTTTTCTCTCATCCGGGATGAAGGACATGGAATTGTACGAGAAGCAGCTTGCGGAGGCTGCAAGAAAGGCTGCAGCAGAGCACATGGCAGCCCTTTACAGCGACATGGATCGTATGCTGTGTGAGGATATTTCCAGAGCTGAAAAATATACCATCCAGAGGCATGATGAACGCCAGCTGCTGACTACAGTGGGACCGGTTTGCTTTACCCACACGCTGTTCCGAAGCTGTAAGGATGGAACCTGCCATTATCTTCTGGATGAATGGATGGAACTGGATGCCCATGAAAGACTGAGCAGCCGTGCGGAAGCTGAGGTGCTGGCCGAAGCGGTAAAGACCAGCTATGCCAGTGCTGCCAGGGTACTGGGAGAAGATTCGTTGATCAGCAAGACTGCCGTCATGGATAAGGTACACGGGATCCAGACAGAACTGCCCTTCCCGAAGCCGGAGAAGAAAAAGTGTGTGGAATACCTTTATGTTGAGGCAGACGAGGATCACATTCACAAGCAGGAGAAAAACGGAACAGAGAAGAAGGGCAGCATGATCGGGAAGCTGTTGTATCTGTATGAAGGACAGGAAAAGAAAGACGGGCGGAAGGAACTGAAGAACGTCTTCTACCTGGGAGGTCTTTGCAGCGGAGGAGAAGCAAACAGACATCTGTTTGAACGGATGCAGGAATACATCGACACGAACTACGAGAGCCGGTATCTGAATGCGGTGTATATCAGTGTAGATGGAGGAGCATGGATCAAAGCAGGGGCGGAATATATTGAAAAGGGAGTTCCGGTACTGGATAAGTTCCACATGATGAAATATATCAACAAGGCGGCCAACCAGATGCTGGATGAGGCAGGGGAAGCCAAAGGACGGCTGTGGAAGGCCCTGTATAAGGGCAAGAAGAAAAAGTTTGTAAAGACTATAAAAGCTATCCGGAAATGTGCGCCGAACGAAAAAGCAGTGAATGACTGTGAGGAATACCTGCTGAACAACTGGGATAGCGCAGCGAGAAGAATGCAGGATAAGAATGTCTATGGATGCAGTGCAGAAGGTCATGTGAGTCATATGTATTCCGACCGGATGAGTTCCCGTCCGATGGGCTGGAGCGAAGCCGGAGCGGATGCGATGTGTCAGCTGAGATGCTATGTGAAGGATTACGGAGAAGAAAAGATCCTGGAACTGGTAAAGTACCGGCGGAGCCATAAGCAGGAAGAAGCAACGGGAACCGAGGAGATATCAGTGCGTCCAAACAGGGGATACATGAGGAGTCTGTTACTCCACAGTCATGACAATGACAGGGTATACATCGAAAAGCTGCAGGCAACCATCCCGAGTATAGACATCCGGAAAAAGCTTGCGATCCGGGAGCGTCTGGGAGGTATTTGACAAAACACTGTGGGAGAAGTAGACTATGAGAAAACGATCTGGGCAAGTTCATAGCAGGGAATCTTCTGCGACTCTCCAACTGACAGTAAGTTTACTCTATCAATGTAAATGGACGGATTTTGCATATTGTTGCAGGTTGTGATAATATAAATATATATATCATAACAGCGTACTATCCAGATACAAAGAAATTTGAAGATGATTTAAAGACTCGAAGAAAGAGGTGATGGATATGTGTATGTATTGCAAAAATAGTACAACCGTAAATAGTACAACACACCGTATAGCATCAATCAGTGATCGGGAGAGGGTGCCGAGGCCCCTCTCTTTTTACAGACTCATTGCATGAGTCCTTATAATTATTCGGTTTTTACCATTTTTATACATTTTCTATTATGGGGAGCTTATTTTTTATAAGCTGTCGTGCAATTGTAAACTACTTGAAACTCCTCACAAAGAATTCTTGTTTGTCCATTGAATTCAGTTTTAGTTTCTTCAAATTCTTTTGTAAAGAATTCTTCATGAACCGCTTTCCAATATGAGAGACTTCTGTCTCCTTCCCCTTCCTTGTAAGCGTGTTCCTCTGATACTTCATTAAATGGAACCACAGTGGTCTTAGTGGTTTGAATAATACAAACTGCCTCATCCTTTGAGTCTAAAATAACACTATAATCACCTGGCTGTGGTAATGGCTCTTCTTCTCCTTCCATAAAATATAGATCATATGCGGATGCAGTTGCAGTCTTGATTCCCTTTAATACAAGGTCTGCCAGCTGATCAGGTGCATCTCCAAATCCCCACGCCCTATAAGGAGTATCAATATCTATATTCTCTTTCTCACAATATGCTTTCCATAATTCTTCTGCTCTCATAATTCTCCAATCTGCAAATCCCGATTTGCATAACAGCAGTTTAACATATGTTGATAAAAAATACTACTGCCAACATAAGGTCTACCAGATTACTCTGATAGGCTCAGCTAACAAACTTTTGAATTGGGACTACTTGATTTTCTAATTGCTTATGCAATTCATGAAATGTATAATTATACTGTCTTGATATTAGACACACAAAGGTAAATAGGGACAAATATAATAAGTTATGATGATATTGAAATAGAAACAGGTAAAAAATATATTTTACCTACAATAGCTAAAACCAGGAGGGGAATATGTTATTATCATATCATGAATGTCTGGAAAAATATGGTACAGATTATCAAATTAAAAAAACATACAGGAAGGTCATCTATTTATAACAGAAAAGGGTCTCTATTCAGAGGATAGGTATGTGCCGGAATTAGAGATCATCATGAAAAAATATCCGAATGCAATACTGACACTTAACAGCGCATTTTATTATTATGGACTGACCGACACCATACCGGATCATTATTATGTCGCAACGCCCAAAAGTAATAGAAAAATTGAAGATGTACGGGTGAAACTTTCTTTTGATCTATACAAAGAAATAATAAGTAACTATAGAAAGCTGATCCATAAAATGGACATGACACAAATTATGGAATATGCATATGAACTGCCAAAGACAAACATGGTGATGGAAACTATCAGACTGGAGATTTTATAAATGATTTCTATACGAAAGCAGATTGAGCAGGAAGAATATTGTTTTGATATCGCATATGATGAAGGAGCCAGTCTGCTGATTAATTCTAATGAGCAAATGTTAAGTGAAAAGCTATGGTCTTTATTAAAATTCGGAACATTTTCCGCAAGATTTAAGGATATATACGAATTATGTTTCACTGTGTAACACCGTGCTGTCTCGTTGAATCAAATGTGGCAAGGCGGTATAGGTCTGGATCAGCATCTCCGGGTTCTGTATCTTTTTCAGCAGAGATGCTCCGGCACGGGTGCCAAGACTGTACATATCAATATCCACGACAGTCAGAGATGGTGTGATCAGAGGTGCATAAGGGTAATTGTCGAAGGAGACAATAGAAATGTCCTCCGGAATGCGCAGGCGGAACTGACGGATTGCCTGGATGACGCCGACGGCGATAAGGCTGTTAAAGCACAGAATGCTGTCGGGAGGTTCCGGTAGTCGCAGAAGCTCCGTGGTATGTTGGATGATCTCTTCCAGATTGGAAGAAGTAGGGATGACATAAGCATCTCGGGGTGAGAGATTGTTGCGCTCGAGAGACAGCCGATATCCCAGGAAACGATCTCTGTAAATATTGTCTTTGTCAGAACCGCCGACGAAGGCAATTTTTTTATGCCCGAGAGAGACCAGGTGAGTGATTGCCAGATTAGAAGACAGAGAATGATTGGTGTCAATCCAGGACAGCATGGAGTCGAAAGAGGGTTTTCCGATACAGATATGCGGGAAATCGGTGGCTAATAGTACTTTCTCAATTGCAGGAGTTACGTAATAACCGTTGATCAGAATGCCATCTGCTTTTTTAGATTGTATGGCGTTGATGATCTGCTCTTCAGCTTTTTCTTTGGAACGATCCAGATCCAATAAGCCGAGAAAATATCCTTTTTTGCGTAATTCATGGGACGAACCGGAGATAATGTCGAACATATGGGGATTCTCGTAGGGGCGTCCCTTGTAAAAACTGTCAGCATAGAGGACAGTTGTGCTGCTTTTTTTAACCAGGGATACTGCGGAAGAATTGGGAATGTAATTCAATTCGGCTACGGCATCCTGGATTCGCTTATAAGTGGAAGAAGAGACATGCATCTGATTGCTCAGTACTCGGCTGACTGTGGAAATAGATACATTGGCTTTTTTGGCTACATCCTTGATTGTTGCTGCCATCTGAGATCCTCCATTGGTAAAACGTTTGCGTAAATTGTGCATTTTTTATGGGCTGTTTCGTTGCTATTTCGCAGGCGGTCTGCTATTTTTAGTATATCGAATTCGCAAAGAAGATTCAATACTTTTTAAACATAGCGCTGTGTTTTATAAAAGTAGAAAAACGTTTTATCAAAAGGAGGAAGCTATGAAGAATGAGACCACGGCAGATCAGTATGTATTTGTCGAGCAGCATTCCACTTCCTATAATGCAGCAGCCTGGATCCAGGGCTTTGGCGGTTATCTGATCAATGAGAACAGAGAGCCGGGATTGAATCTGCCCCAGACGGTAGAAGCTATGGAATATCATAAGCAGTTTGTGTCATATATGCCGGCAGATGGTGAGTACAATACCGTGACAACTCTGTTTACGGAAGGAAAAGCAGCAAGTACTATCGGAGGTCCCTGGCTGGTACCGGGTATCAAAGAAGCCGGTATTGACCTAGGAATTGCGCCGATGCCGGTCCTGCCGAACGGCACATCTCTGACACCTTTTTCCGGAGTACAGGGCGTTCATGTACTGAAGCATGCAGCAGAGACGAAAAAGGAGGCGTTGGCAGAAGTGTTGAAGGTACTTGGATCCAAGGAGACCGGTGTGGCACTGGCAAATGCCGCAAGCTGTGCACCTGCCAACAGTAAAGCTTATGAAGATGCATCTGTGTCAGAGGACCAAATGATCATGGCACTGAAGACTATGGCAAACAATGTAGTACCTATGCCCAACATTCCGGAAATGGATGTGATGTGGTCAGTGACAGATGACCTGCTGGCAGCAGTGAATAAGCGTGGAGAGGATGTGCAGACGGCATGCGATGCACATCAGAAGGAAGCTTTGGAACAGATTTCTGCAATGCAGTAATTTGCAGATGTAATGACAGGTAAGGAGTGAAAGCAGGATGAAACGAGGAAAGAAGAAAGCATGGTTCTACAGTATGCCGTTTCTGATCATTGTAGGGTTGATGATTGTCGTGCCCTTATTGTATACCGTAGAAATATCCTTTACCAATATGAGTATTTATCATTGGAAGGATTATCATTGTGTTGGACTGGACAATTATAAAAAGGCATTGCTGGCTTTTGATTCTGGATTTCTTCCTGCTTTTTTACGGACTCTATTATGGACTGTATCCAGTATGGCATTACAGTTGATCTTTGGCTTTTTCGTTGCCGTTGGGCTGAATGCGAAGGGATTAAAACTGAGAAGGGTCTACAAGACTCTGCTGATCGTGCCCTGGGCGATGCCGGCATATGTATCAATTCTGTTATGGCGCATGGGAATTTTTAATACGGAATTCGGACTGTTTAATCAGATACTGAAACAGATTGGAGGCAAAACGGTAAATTTTCTGTCCACAAACGGTATGGCATTTATCAGTTGTCTGGTGGTGAACCTGTGGCTGGGAGTTCCGTATATGTTCACGATGATGGACGGTGCCATGCAGAGTATTGACCGGAATATCTATGAAAGTGCGGAATTAGATGGTGCGGGATTTTGGAAAAAACATTTCTATGTGACCATTCCACAGATTCTTCCCATTCTGATGCCGGTGATCATTATGGCTACATTCACGGCGTTTAAGCAGTTTGACATTGTGTATCTGATGACGATGCAGACCGGTTCGAAGACTGGTGCAGATATTAATACGGTAATCACCTATGTATATGAAAAAGCGTTTATTACCAGCAACTATGGATATTCATCCGCTGTGGCGTTTATTGTATTTGTGATTATACTGGTGCTTTACAAGACCATGAACCGAAGAGAGTTTTCAATCTCGGAACAGTGAGGGGAATATGACAGGGAAAAAAATTAAAGAAAAAGTAAAGCTGATATTGCTGAATATAGGATTCATTTTACTTTCTTTCCTGACACTGATTCCTATCCTGTATGCATTCAGTATATCTATCAGTGGGAGTAACAGTATTATTTCCACAGAATTTCATATTTTGCCGAAGACAATCACTATGGATAACTATATTACGATCCTGACGGAGAGACCTTTTGGGAGATGGTTTGTGAACAGTCTTCTGCTAAGCGCACTGACCGTTCTGCTAACTATGCTGGTGGCTGTGCCGGCTGCGTATGTATTTTCCAGAATGCGGTTTGCCGGACGAAAGAGGACTTTATATATTTTACTGGTGTTAAATGCGTTCCCGGCAATTCTCTCCATGTTTGCAATTTATCGGATTATCAAGACTCTGAATCTGTTGAATTCTTATATGGGATTGGTATTTATCTATGCGGGAAGTATGGCGATTTTTGTTTTCTGGAATATGAAGGGATATTTTGACAGTATTCCTGAGGCTATCGAGGATGCAGCGAGAATTGATGGTGTGAATGACAGACAATTGATCACGAAGATCGTCATGCCGCTGGCAAGGCCAAGCATCATCATCTCTTCTGTTCTGGTGGTGATCTATGTGTGGAATGAATATATTTTCAGCACAGTCTTTTTGTCAGGCGCGGAGAAAAATACACTGGCGGTAGCGCTGTATTCTCTGCAGGCTACGGACTATACGCGTAACTGGCCGCTTTTTTCGGCAGCGGCAATTCTGACAACACTTCCTGTATTGATTTTGTTTTTCCTGGTGCAGAAATACATGGTATCGGGACTGTCTTCGGGAGGTGTCAAAGGTTAAAAGCAGGAGGAACTTATGATTTTACAAGAAGCAATTTTACATATACCGCTGTCGCAGTATGCATTTGCGAACAGTGAGATGAATCTTACAATTCGTATCCGGGTGGCGAAGGATAATCTGACAGATTGTGTTCTGTGGTACGGAGACCGCGTACAACCCGGTGATCCTATTGTGTTTACGGCAGTGTACATGAAGAAGATACTGTCGGATATGCATTTTGACTATTATGATGCAACTTTTGAGACTCCGTATGACAGGGTATGCTACTATTTTGAATTGAAAGACCCGGAAGAGACGAGGTTTTATTATGCAGATATCTGCGCAAAATATCTTCCGGTAGAGAGAAGCGAATTTTACCAGTATCCGTTTATCCGCAGAGAAGAGATCTGTGAGGAACCGAAGTGGTTCCGGGAGGCAATCGTTTACAATATTTTTCCGGACAGCTTTGCCAGCGGACACCGCGAGATCGTAGGACAGGGAAAAGAGATGGAATGGCAGAACGGCATCCGGTTGAAAAGCCGTCTAGGCGGAACCATACAGGGGATCCGGGAGAATCTGGATTATATTCAGAAGCTGGGATTCAACTGTATCTACCTGAACCCGGTATTCACGGCGGGAGAGTATCATAAATACGACCTGCTAGACTATTTTCATGTGTCCCCCAATATGGGAACGGACGAAGAGTTCCGGGAATTGGTGCAGGATATTCACAACAAAGGAATGCACATTGTCATTGACGGTGTGTTCAACCATTGCAGCTGGTATTTCCCGCAGTTTAGCGATGTGGTGGAAAAAGGAGAAAGCTCCGAATATGTCAACTGGTTTTATCAGCTGCAGTTTCCGGTGATACGCCCGGCAACGGAAGAAGAAAAGCCGACATACAGTTGTTTCGCTTATGAGCGGAAGATGCCGAAGCTGAATTCTTCTAATCCGGAGGAAAGAGCTTATTTTATGGAAGTATGCCGTTATTGGATTCGGGAATTTAAGGTGGATGGCTGGCGTCTGGATGTGGCAAATGAAGTGGATCGGGGATTTTGGAGAGATTTTCGTAGGGCTGCTCATGAGGAAAATCCGGAGAGTGTTATGATAGGGGAGATATGGGAGAGCTCGGAGACCTGGCTGAACGGAGACATGTTTGATTCCACCATGAATTATGATTTCCGGAAGAACTGTCGTGATTTCTTTGCCCTTCGGAAAATTTCCGCAGAGGAATTTCATGATCGTATCGTGAAGATGCTACTGCGATATCGTACCGGAACACTGCGGGGGCCCATGCCCTGGGAAAAGGTGCAGGATGAAGAGGATGATTTCTTTTCCCGGCTGATTGCTATTCGTAAAGAACATGAGGAGCTGACCTATGGAGATTACACTCTGCGATATATGGATCATGACGGAGGATATATCTATCAGAGAACCTGGGGAGATCACAAGATTACAGTCTGTCTCAATAATGGCAGTACAACGATTGATCTGCGGGAGTATTTGGGAAAGGGCAGCGTGCTTTTGAGTGAATCCTATGAAGCCGGAAAGCTTGGGAGTATGGGATATGCAATTATAGAAGAAAAATAGAACAATAATAAGAGACCGGATGGTGAGCGATCACTGTCCGGTTTTTTTGACTACATTTTACACAGAGTGTTGCTAGTTTTCGGTCGTGTTTTCCTGCGGGATATGGTAAAATAAATAGCAAGGAAACATTTTCAACAATTAAAAAATGGACATTCAGAAAGAGAAAACGGATATTCAGAAGGTAAAGGTGGACATTCGAATATAAATGTAAACATAGGAAAGGCAGGGCGAGGTTATGAAGGATTATGATGTGATCATCATCGGCGCCGGAGTGAGTGGCTGCGCCATTGCCAGGGAACTGGCGAAGGGAAAGCGCAGGATCGCTGTACTGGAGGCGAAAAGCGATGTCTGCGAAGGCACTTCCAAGGCAAACAGCGGCATTGTGCATGCGGGGTATGATGCGGTGCCGGGAACCCTTAAGGCAAAATTAAATGTCCGGGGCAACGAAATGATGGAGGAACTGTCGAAGAAGCTGGACTTCCCGTTTCGCAGGAACGGTTCCCTGGTACTGTGCTTTGAAGAAGACGGCATGCCCGGACTGGAAGAACTGTACAGACGCGGCATAGAGAATGGGGTAAAAGAATTGAAGCTTTTGTCCCCGGAGGAAGTCTGGGCAATGGAGCCGGCGGTGTCCCGTGACATCGTAGGAGCCCTGTATGCCCCCACCGGTGGTATCGTCTGTCCCTTCGGACTGAATATTGCGCTGGCAGAAAATGCGGCGGAAAACGGCGTAGAGTTCTATCGTGACCACAAGGTGACAGCTATCGTGGAACAGAGACCGGTATGGACCGAGAACCCGCCTGCGAAGGAAGGACGGATGTATCAGGTGCAGGTGGATGGTGAGATATTCGTGGCACCCATCGTCATCAATGCGGCAGGTGTCTATGCGGATGAAATTCACAATATGATCTGTGAGGAGAAGATCCGCATCGTGCCTCGCAGAGGTGAGTATCGTCTTATGGACAAAAATTGTGGTGATCTGGTAAATTCCACTATTTTCCAACAACCCTCTAAAATGGGTAAAGGTATCCTTGTAACTCCTACTGTCCATGGCAATCTGCTGGTAGGTCCGACAGCGGAGGATATTCCGGATAAGCAGGATGTGGACACCACGGCAGAGGGACTGGCGAAGGTCCTGAACCTGGGAAGCAACAGTGTGGATGCCCTGGACGGCAGACAGACGATCACTTCTTTTGCCGGACTGCGTGCGCATCTGGTGCACGAAGATCCTGCGGAAAAATCGGATTTCCTCATCGAAGAGGCAGCAGAGCATCCAGGCTTTATCGATGTAGCGGGAATCGAATCCCCGGGACTGACCAGTGCCCCCGCCATCGGTGAGTATGTGGCACAGATTGTTGAAAATATTTATCCTGCAGAACGTAAGGCGGATTTTATTGACACCAGAAAAGGCATTCCCAGTATGGCACTTGCCACGGAAGAGGAGAGAGAAGCCCTGATCCGGGAAAATCCTGCTTTTGCCAATGTGATCTGTCGTTGTGAACTGGTGACGGAGGGAGAGATTCTGTCAGCCATTCACCGCCTAGTGGGAGCGACGACATTGGATGGCGTCAAGCGCCGCACCAGAGCCGGCATGGGAAGATGCCAGGCGGGATTCTGCTCCCCGAAGACGTTGGAGATACTGTCGAGAGAACTGCATCTCGATCCGGCACAGATTACTAAAGAAGGAACCGGTTCAGAGATTCTGGTCGGTAAAAATAAAGACACCGCACCCGGAGAGGGCGGAACATGGAAGAGGACACAGGAGCCTGTCGGAAAGGAGGCACTCCATGAGTAAACGTACAGAAGACATCGTCATCATCGGAGGAGGTCCCGCGGGACTGGCAGCAGCGCTGTCTGCCAGAAAAGCAGGTTGTGAAAAAGTGCTGATCTTAGAGCGTGACAGAGAGCTGGGAGGTATCCTGAACCAGTGTATCCACAACGGTTTCGGTCTGCATACTTTCAAGGAGGAGCTGACCGGACCGGAATACGCGGAACGCTATATTGACATGGCAGAAGAAGCAAAAATCCCTTATCTGCTGAATACCATGGTAACAAATATTTCCCTGCGCTCCGATGGACGCAAGAAAGTCACCGCCATGAACAAAGAGGACGGTCTGTTGGAGATCGAGACAGAGACCGTGATCCTGGCGATGGGCTGCAGAGAGCGTTCCCGCGGTGCGTTAAACATCCCCGGCAGCAGACCGGCAGGTATTTACAGCGCCGGAACTGCGCAGTATTATGTGAACATCCGCGGACGTATGCCCGGTAAAAATGTAGTCATCCTGGGTTCCGGTGATATTGGACTCATCATGGCGAGACGTATGGTGCTGGAAGGTGCCAAAGTACAGTGCGTGGCAGAGCTTCGCCCCCAAAGCGGCGGACTGAAGCGTAACATTGTCCAGTGCCTGGATGATTTTAATATTCCACTGTATCTGAATACTACGGTAGCAAAGATCCACGGCAAAGACCGTGTAGAGGGTGTGACCTTTACGAAAGTGGATGATAATGGAAAACCGATTCCCGGTTCCGAATGGGATGTTCCCTGTGATACTCTGTTGTTATCCTGCGGGCTGATCCCGGAGAACGAACTGACCAGAGGCTTAGGAGCAGATATGGACGGCAAGACCGGAGGACCGGTAGTGGGAGAGAATCTGGAGTGCACTATCCCCGGCGTCTTCGCCTGCGGCAATGTGCTCCACGTCCATGAACTGGTAGACCATGTATCCGCAGAAGCGGAAAAGGCTGGAAACTACGCAGTGGAATATATCCGACAGAAAAGAGGGTGAGACGATGGCAGAGAAGAATACAACACAAAAAGAATTGACCTGTATCTGCTGCCCGGTGGGTTGTGCCCTGACCGTGACCATCGCAGATGACAGTAGTGTCATAGTAACCGGCAACCGCTGTCCCAGAGGCGCTGCCTACGGAGAGAAGGAAGTGACCAACCCTACGCGTATTGTGACATCTACCGTACGCGTGGCAGGATATCCGGATGCTGTGGTATCCGTGAAGACAGCTTCCGACATTCCTAAAGGCAGGATTGATGACTGCATGAAAGCTCTGGCAGATGTTACTGTAGCGGCACCCATCCATGTAGGAGATATCATCTTGGAAAATGTGGCTGACACAGGTGTCAATATAGTGGCAACCCGGTCGTTTCGGGGATAACAGAAGATATCATATAATTAGAGCAATGACCACATATCCCAACGGCTTCCGCAAATTTATCTGAGTGGGATATGTGTCAATTGTGATGAAATGAACAACGGGAGGTTACATAACAGAATGGGAGATATGCAGAACACACAGAAGAAAACATACATCATGGCACTGGATCAGGGAACCACCAGTTCCCGCTGCATCCTGTTTGACAAGCAGGGTAACATCTGCTCTATGGCACAGAAGGAATTCACACAGATCTATCCCCAGCCCGGCTGGGTAGAACATAACCCCATGGAGATCTGGTCTTCCCAGCTGGGAGTGGCGATCGAGAGCATGGCAGTCCTGGGTATCACGGATGACCAGATTGAAGCCATCGGCATCACGAACCAGCGTGAGACGACGATCCTTTGGGATAAAAATACCGGGGAACCGGTATACAATGCCATTGTATGGCAGTGCCGCCGGACTTCCGATATGATCGAGGAATTGAAAAAAGATGGTTTTGACAAAATCATCCGGGAGAAGACCGGACTGATTCCCGATGCCTACTTCAGTGCATCGAAGATCGCCTGGATACTGAATAATGTTCCCGGAGCCAGAGAACGCGCAGAGAGAGGAGAGTTACTCTTCGGTACGGTGGATACCTGGCTGATCTGGAATCTGACCAAGGGCGCCGTACATGTGACGGATTATACCAATGCTTCCCGAACCATGCTTTTCGATATTCATAACCTCTGCTGGGATCAGGAAATCCTGAAGCGCTTCAATATCCCGGAGAGTCTGCTTCCGAAGGTGTGCTGTTCCAGCGAGATCTACGGTAAGACCGATGCGTCCGTTCTGGGCGGCGAGATCCCTATCGCCGGTGCGGCGGGAGACCAG
>OGEE01001022.1_pt1 | contig 16206 bp, 11 predicted proteins | sample 1570571 | NCBI WGS metagenome assembly OGEE01 (sample SAMEA2582169, study PRJEB24529) | metagenome | biome: Human gut stool | place: China | collected 2011
GCGCTAGCCCAATGGCCGCAAGGCCAAATCCGTTTAAATTCCGTGCGTAATCCGTTAAGCTAGAATGTTCCGTTAACTCTGCGTAATCCGATGAAGAAAATTAAAAAATTATGAGTGTACAAAATGAAACGATGCAACATCTGATTGCATTCAATGGGTTCCGAGGGGGCAACAAGGGCAGCGCTTGCTGCCAGCCGCTCTCGGAGTATGACAAGACCATCTCGCTGCCCTGGCTGCACGAGATGGTGCTGCAGATTCGTGGCGAGAAGTCCATTCGCAGCGTGGACAGGGCTGATGAGGCCAAGATCGCCAAGGCGCAACAGAGAATCAAGGGGCAGTTGCCTTTCCGTTGCGCGCATTACTATCGTTTTCTGAAGAATCGAAGGGCGCAGGATAATGCGGATCCTACGGCTTTCCTCTTTCAGACTACCGTGGATGTGGATGAGAAGGAGTATGTGGATCAGGCGATTGAGCGTGCGAGGGAGCTGAATTGCAGCGACACCATCTGGAAGGGGATGCTGCTGCATCTGGAGTATTCCGCCCGAAAGAAGCTGCATATCGATATCCGCATGCCGGTGGGGATGACCATCGAGGAGACGCAGCGTGCGTATTGCGAGGCGCTGGGCGTGCCTTATGATGAGAGCTGCATATCGCCTGAGAGAATGATTTTTATTACGGATAAGGATTCCGAGATTTATCGTTCGAAGGAGTGGTATGGGGTGCTGCCCGCAGAGGAGATTTCGTTGAGAAGAGAGGCCTTCGTGAAGAGGGGGCTGACGATTGATGGAAGAGGTGTGGCAGTTAATAGTTTAAAGTTAAAAGTTAATAGCCTTCAGAAAGTTAATAATTTAGAGTTAAAAGTTAATAGTAATCATAAAGTTCAAAGTTCAAATCTCAAAGTTCAAAGTAAAGACAATGTTCAAGACAATCGATTTCAGGGCACTAACGGCGATAACGCTGTTTCTGCTGGCGCTGCTGCTCAGCCTGCCCAACCTGTTGATAGCCATCGTGTTGATGATTCTCGTCTCAGCCCTGCTGGAGATCATCAAGCTGTTGGCGGAGTGGCAACCCAAGAAGCAAGTGAGAAGAATCTCATAGCTTTCGAACTCTTTAAGGAGGCAGCGGGATTGAGCGGGATGGATATCGATACCATCGGGTCCAGACATTCCTCTCTGCTCGCCATCATGAGCGCAGGAGCATCCAGGGTGATGAGCGAGGAGGAACTGATGAAGGTGGTGGCGAAGAAGATGCCTAGCTATTATGAGGAGCGAGACTGCCACCAGCTGATTCATGATTTCTATGCGAAATATGGAGATAGTTCGAAGCCTTTTTCGCGTGATGTGATTCGTATCAATGCCACGGCAGAGAAGGCTGCCAGCGGCTTGGTTGGGGGTACTATTATGGGGGATGCTGGGTACAGCTTGCTTGCCGGGGATTGCAAATCCCCGGGGCGCCTGGCGGGCTTTAATTCCGATGTTCAAAGTGAAGACGATGAATATCCTGCTCCGCCTCCCATGCCCGAGAAGCTGCCCAAGCTGGTAGAACTCCTGGTATCCAAGACTCCGGATATCTACAAGCCTGCCGTGGCTTGCGCCATCTTTCCGCCACTCGCCACGCACCTCTGGCGAACACGCTTTAGATATATTGACAACGTGGAGCATGAAGCAACACTTTCCGTGTGCCTGCTTGCCGGTACCGGTGCCGGAAAATCGTGCGTGCAGATGCCCATCAATTATATCATGGAGGATATCCGCAAGCGTGATAAGGAAAACATGCGCCGTGAAAAGGAATGGAAGGATGAAATGGTGCGAAAAGGTGCCAATAAAGACAAGCGCAAACGTCCGGAAAATCTTATCATCCAGGAGATTGATGCCGATATGACCAATCCGGCTTTCGTGATGCGTACCGCCGAGGCGCAGGAGCATTTTCTCTATACTTCCATGAACGAGCTCGACCAGTTTGACGCCCTCAGAGGAATGGGAAACCAGCAGTTTCGCATCATGTGCCTCGCCTTTGACCCAGGAAATACCTTCGGTCAGCAGCGTGTTGGTGTTCAGAGTGTTACGGAAAGAGTTACCATCCGGTTCAACTGGAATGCGTCTTCCACCATCGACAAGGGTCAGCGCTATTTCTCAAAGGTTTTGATAGACGGACCGCTGAGCTGCATCAATTTCTGCACCATCCCCGAACGGGAGATAGGCGAAGACATTCCGGTTTACGGCACCTACGATGAGGCGTATCGCACGGCTTTGAAGCCTTACATCGAGAACCTCTGCATGGCCACGGGACTTGTAGATTGTCCGGAAGCCTTCCAGCTTGCCACGGTGCTGAAGAACGAGAATGCCGAGTTTGCCCGCACCTCCCAGAACCGCATCTACGAGAATTTCAGCTTTCGTGCCAACGTGATAGCCTATCTCAAGGCATGCGTCCTCTATGTGGCGAATGGTTTCAAGTGGGAGCCTGAGATTGATGACTTTATCCGCTGGAGCGAGCGTTACGACCTGTGGTGCAAGATGCGTTTCTTTGGTGATATGATTGCGAAGGAAATGAACAGTGCCGAGAGAAGTTCGAAGCGTGGACCGGAGAATCTGCTGCAGCTTTTGCCCGATGTGTTCACCCTGTCGCAGTTGGAGGCACTCCGATTGGAACATGGATTGGAGCAGAAGGGCACCAAGGGCATCATCCGCCAGTGGGTTCACCGACAGTATATCGAGCGAATCAAGCCGCAGGGCGAGGATGGGCGTGACAGTTACAGTTGTGACAGTTTTAGAAAGCTTAAGTATAGAAATAGTTTATAGTTTACAATTTATAGTTTATAGTTTTTTTTATGGAAATCATTTTGAAGCGTATTGCCAGGAAGGATGCTTATACCATTGGGCATCTGTATATCCTGAAGGATGGGGAGGTGACGAGAAAGGTGAACTGTGCCATGATGAACCCGCATCTGAAGCGTTGGTTCACAAGCACCTTCGACCACGGGTTGCTGAACGGGGAGTCCTGTTTTTGTGATACCCTGGAGCCTACTTGGCGCAATCTTCTGGGGGTGGAGTTGAAGCCCGAAGAGGAGAATGTGCGATTGGGGCGTGTGTCGGGTAAGAAGGCGCAGAAGATGAAGGGCGCCACGGCGATTCCCGAGGGCACTTACCCCGTGCTGGTTACCAAGTCGCCGAGATTTAAGGAGTGGTTACCCTATGTGCAGGGCGTGCCCGGTTTCGAGGGCATCCGCATTCATGTGGGTAATGAGCCGAAGGATACGCAGGGGTGTATTCTGGTGGGTGAGAACAAGGTGAAGGGAATGGTTGTGAATTCCCGCATCTGGCTGCATCGCCTGATGCAGCGCATTTCGGAAGCGAAAGAGCGGGATGAGGCCATCTGGCTTACCATTGTATAATCGAAAAAGAGGAGGGTGTGTCAAAAGTCCAAGACACACCCTCCTCAACTTTTTCTTAGAACAGCTTGGCGAATGCCTCGGCTGTCTTACCGGTATATACCTTCATTTCGGTGACTGGCTGGTAGCTGAAGTCCTTGAAGCTCAAAAGCTGGGCGGCAACAAACTGGCCATCCTGCGAGATGCATGCTTCTAACTTCATGTTGCCCATACCTACTGTAGAAACGGGGAATTTGCTGATGGCTTCCTCCATGTTCTCAGGGGCAGAAGAGAGGATGTTCTCCAGTTTTCTGCCATCCTCGATGGTGTACTCCTGTTCCTTTACCTTGAGCACGCTGTTGGTTGGCTTGTAAACAAGTTTCATAGTCCAACCCATGAAGCCCTTCTTTACCTCGATGTCGTTGAGTGCCATCAGATTCTCTGTCATTTCCAAATGATTTATCTTTGCCATAATAATGTTTCCTTTTCTAATTTAAAATTGTTTTGTATATATATAATCGAATTTTTTTTTTCTTGATAATCAGGGGATTCTGTTAATCCTGCTGATTTTAAATAGGGATGTGAAAATCCTTATCGCATACCAGAGGGATATACGATATATATGCTCATCAATAAAAATGAAAAAAGGAAACTAGCAGAGGAGACGCCGCAGGCAAATGACATAATATTTGCTGGCGACATCAAAGTGGATAGGGGCACTCTCCTGGCGGACAGGCTCCATGCCACCATAAAGGGCGGATAAAAGGGTGGATAATAAACGGATTCTATGTAAGAGCAATCTACTTGCTGCCTGATTGCCACCATGAATATTGCCACTCGGCAATAATCGCTGAGGACGCTCGCTGCATGCCCTGTAGGCCTGTGACGAGGCATTCTCCAACTGGGCTTCCTGCTGCTGGTCGTGGTGCTCTACCTTCGCCAAGCCGTCCTTCTTCGGGAGGGTTCCGGAAGCAAAATTAGAAGCAGCCGATACATCGCCATGACCTATTAAGACCATGGATACAATCAAAAGAATGTATCGCACCAGCTGCTTCATCTTACCTAAATCTAAATTTTATTCAAAACCTAAATTATGATTTTGAAAACCCACTTTTTTTATATAATTCTTTAGTAACTTCTTGCTATGATGACACGGGCCACGGCTGGCTTGCCGCTTACCATATCTACACCAGGAGTCTGCTCGTAAGCGAATGGCACGCAACGGATAGTTGCCTGTGTCTCCTCCTTGATCTTTGCCTCGGTCTCGGCTGTACCGTCCCAGTGGCAGAGGAAGAAACCGCCATCCTTCACGCGCTCCTTGAACTCCTCGTAGTTGTCGCACTCGTATACGTGAGCATCACGATAAGCACGAGCCTTCTCGAAGATGTTCTCCTGAATCTCGTCGAGCAGGTTCTTCACGCGCTCTACGATGCCATCGAAGCTTACGTTCTCCTTCTCCAATGTATCACGACGCATAATCTCGATGGTGTTGTTCTCCAGGTCGCGGCCACCCATGGCGAGACGCACTGGAACACCCTTCAGCTCATAGTCGGCAAACTTGAAGCCAGGACGCTTAGCGGTGTTGTCATCATACTTCACGCTGATGCCCAGCTCGCGGAGCTGGTCGATAACCGGCTGCAACTTGGCTGTGATCTGAGCCAACTGCTCGTCGCCCTTGTTGATAGGAATGATAACCACCTGGATAGGAGCCAGCTTTGGAGGCAATACCAGTCCGTTGTCATCGCTGTGAACCATGATGAGGGCACCCATCAGTCGGGTAGAAACGCCCCATGAAGTAGCCCAAACGTACTCAGGCTTGTTCTCCTTGTTCAGATAGGTTACGTCGAAGCTCTTGGCGAAGTTCTGGCCCAGGAAGTGGGATGTACCACTCTGCAGTGCCTTGCCATCCTGCATCATAGCCTCGATGGTATAAGTGTTCAGGGCACCGGCGAAGCGCTCGGTCTCGCTCTTCACACCCTGCAATACAGGCACGCCCATATACTTCTCGGCGAACTCAGCGTATACCTTCAGCATCTCCTGAGCCTTAGCCTCAGCCTCTTCCTTGGTGGCGTGGGCTGTATGGCCCTCCTGCCAGAGGAACTCTGAAGTGCGGAGGAATGGACGGGTACGCATCTCCCATCGCATCACGTTGCACCACTGGTTGCAGAGGATAGGGAGGTCGCGCCAGGAATGAATCCAGTTCTTGTAGGTGTTCCAGATGATGGTCTCAGAAGTTGGGCGGATGATGAGCTCCTCATCGAGCTTTGCATTCGGATCAACCTCCACCTCGGTGCCATCCTCTGTAGAGCGCAGGCGATAGTGTGTAACCACGGCACACTCCTTGGCGAAACCAGCCACGTGCTCAGCCTCACGAGAGAAGAAGCTCTTCGGGATGAGGAGAGGGAAGTATGCGTTCTGTACACCAGTCTGCTTAAACATCTTGTCGAGCTGCTGCTGCATCTTCTCCCAGATAGCGTAGCCGTATGGTTTGATGATCATACATCCGCGAACTGGCGAGAGCTCTGCGAGGTCAGCCTTCACAACCAAGTCGTTGTACCACTGACTGTAGTTATCAGCGCGCTTGGTCAAATTCTTAAGTTCTTTAGCCATATTCCTATTTATATTTCTTTTTTTTTATATTTTCACTTTATATATAATAATGTATAGCACCCTGGGGCGGAGAAGGAGAAACCTTGATGGAAGGGTCGTCCTGAGTCTCCCGAAATTGGCATTTAGGGGATTTCCTACATGGAAATAGGCATTTTCCCTGCCTTAATTCGGCAAATACATGTAAATTTGCATGCAAAATTACAAAAAAAATATTAGAAACCTATCATTTTTGGGGAAAAATAAGTATCTTTGCACCAAAAAATAGGTTTATTGAACAATTATAACATAATTATAGGAGAATTTTAAAATGAAAAAGATGAATTTAACTGCAGCAGCGCTCTCTATGCTGCTTGTTCTTGGTAGTTGTGGAACCAATCAGCAGACAGGTACTGCCGTAGGTGCTGGTTCTGGTGCTGCTTTGGGTGCTCTCGTTGGCGGTTTGCTGAACAATAGCCATCGTGGAACAGGTGCTGCAGTGGGTGCTGCCATCGGCGCTGCCGTGGGTGGTACTGCGGGTAACTTGATTGGAAAGCACATGGATAAGGTAAAGGCAGAGGCTGCGGCTGTGAAGAATGCACAGGTATCCACTGTGACTGATGCCAACGGACTGACTGCCGTAAAGGTGACCTTCGATTCTGGTATCCTCTTCCCATTGAACGGTTCTACTCTCAACGCCAATGCCAAGAACGATTTGGCTAAGTTTGCTCAGGTGTTGAAGAACAACAGCGACTGTGAGGTTGCTATCCAGGGTTATACTGATGCTACAGGTTCTGACGCCGTAAACGTTCCTCTGAGTGAGAACCGTGCCAAGGCTGTATACAACTATCTTTCTTCTTGCGGCGTATCTGCAAGTCAGGTAAAGAGCGTACAGGGTCTGGGTTCTTCTAACCCAGTGGTTGCTACCAAGGCTGCATGTGCCCAGAACCGCCGTGTAGAGGTTTATCTCTATGCTAGCCAGGCAATGGTTAACGCTGCCAACAACGGTACTTTGAAGTAAGAATCTTTCTTTGCTTCGAAGTTAGGAAAGAAGTAATAAATCGACTTTAAAATTTTTTGTTTTTCAATCTATGGTATTGAAAAAAGTTAGAAATATAATCAAATGGGTGGTGGTGCTGTTTTTCAGCACCACCATTCTTGCTGTAGTAGCCTACCGTTTCATTCCGGTGTATCTCACTCCGCTGATGATTATTCGCTGCTTTCAGCAAGTGGCTGATGGCGAGAGTATTACACTGCATCATCATTGGGTTTCGATGGAGAAAATCTCGCCCCACATGCCTGTGGCGGTGATGGCGAGTGAGGATGCCCGATTCCTGAAGCATCATGGTTTCGACTTTGATGCCATTGAGCATGCGGCGAAGAACAATGCCCGTGGCGGCAAGGTGCATGGCGCCAGCACCATCAGTCAGCAGACGGCGAAGAACGTGTTCCTCTGGCCGGGCCGTTCGTGGACGCGCAAGGGATTCGAGGTATATTTCACCTTCCTCATCGAACTGATGTGGAGCAAGCAGCGCATCATGGAGGTTTATCTCAACAGCATCGAGATGGGGTCCGGAATCTATGGTGTGGATGCCGTGGCGGAGTATCATTTCGACAAGAAGGCGCAGGATCTGTTTCGTGGCGAATGTGCCCTGATAGCGGCCACGCTGCCTAATCCCCGCAAGTTCAGTTCGCTGCATCCTAGCGCCTACATGAAGAAGCGCCAGCGCCAGATAGAGCATCAGATGAAGTTCATCCCTTCCTTCCCGAGAGAAGGCGAGGATTACGACCCGGGTACTGCCGTGGGAGGATATAGGGGGAAGTGATGAGTGATTAGTGATTAATTATTAGTGATTAATTATTAGTGAACTGAAGTTTCGTATGTGGTTCAAGTACGGGCTGAAGGCCCAAAAGCTCCTAGCCCAGGGCATCGCCCTGGGTATAATGGCAATCAGCAAGGCGCCCTGTAAGGGCAAAAGCTTTATGTTTTGTCTGGAGTTTTAAAGCTTTTGCCCTTACAGGGCGACAGGTTTGCGTCCGTAATTACCCAGGGCGATGCCCTGGGCTAGGAGCTTCTGCCCTTTCAGGGCGTGTGGGGCTTACTTGCGAAACTTGAGTTAGTGAATATATTTCCGGCTAAATATTGATTAATGGATTTACTGAAAGACTTGAACGAAGCGCAGCAACAGGCTGTGAGTTATATAGATGGACCTTCGCTGGTGATAGCCGGCGCAGGTTCCGGAAAGACGCGTGTGCTTACTTATAAGATTGCCTATCTGCTGCAGCAGGGAATGAAGCCCTGGAGCATCATGGCACTCACCTTTACCAACAAGGCAGCCCGCGAGATGAAGGAGCGTATCGGAAAACTGGTGGGCAACGACCTGGCTCAGCATCTCTACATGGGCACCTTCCACAGCATCTTCTCCCGCATCCTGCGTGCCGAGGCGGAGCATATCGGATTCAACAGCAATTTCACCATCTATGACGAATCCGACTCCCGTTCGCTCATCAAGGCGATTGTGAAGGAGAAGGGGCTGGACGAGAAAACCTACAAGCCCGCTGCCGTGCACGCCAAGATTTCGAAAGCGAAGAACAACCTGATGAGTGCGGAGGCATACGATGCCGATGCCGACATCTTTATGCAGAACAAGCGCAGCAACATGGAGAAGATGGGCGAGGTGTACAGGGAGTATGTGCAGCGGTGCAAGCAGGCGAACGCCATGGATTTCGACGACCTGCTGGTGCTTACCTTCCAGCTTTTCAGAGACCATGAGGAGGTGAGACGAAAGTATGCCGAGAGGTTTGACTTTATCCTGGTGGATGAGTATCAGGATACCAACCATGTGCAGATGTCGATCGTGATGCAGCTGTGCAGGGAGAAGTTGCGCGTGTGTGCCGTGGGCGATGACTCGCAGAGCATCTACAGTTTCCGTGGCGCCAACATCGACAATATCCTCAACTTCCAGCGCCAGTTGCCGGGCACCCGTCTCTTCAAGCTGGAGCAGAACTACCGCAGTACGCAGACCATCGTGGAGGCGGCAAACAGTCTGATTCGCCACAACCGCAACCAGATTCCCAAGGAGGTGTTCAGCCGGAATGCCGAGGGCGAGAAGATACAGTATAAGCCAGCCTACAGCGACAAGGAGGAGGCGCTGATTGTGGCGAAGGACATCAAGCGCATCAAGCGACAGGATGATTGCGGCTATGATGATTTCGCCATTCTCTACCGCACCAATGCCCAGAGCCGAAGCTTCGAGGAGGAGTTCAGAAAGCAGGGCATTCCTTACCGCATCTACGGCGGACTGAGCTTCTACCAGCGCAAGGAAATCAAGGATATCATCGCTTATTTCCGACTGGTGGCGAACCCTGACGATGAGGAGGCGATTAAGCGAATCATCAATTATCCGGCGCGCGGCATCGGTGCTACCACGGTGGCAAAGGTGGCTGCCTGCGCCCACGAGAACCAGGTGAGCATCTGGGAGGTGATAGGCGAGGCGGCGCATTACGGGCTGAACGTAAACAAGGGTACCTTGACAAAGCTGGAGAATTTCCGACTGCTGATCAGTTCGTTTATCGACCGTTCGCATACGCTTGATGTGTATGCCCTGGGTGATGCCATCATCAAGGAGGCGAGAATCAGCGAGGATATCATGCAGGGCAAGGATGCCGACGACCTGGCAAGACAGGAGAACCTGGAGGAGTTCCTGAGCGGTATGCAGACCTTCGTGGCTGAACGCCAGGAGGAGGGCAGGATGGATGAGACTTTCCTTTCGGATTTCCTGCAGGATGTGGCGTTGCTGACGGATGCCGACAGTGATGGCGAGAAGGATGAGCCGAGGATTTCGCTGATGACGGTTCATGCGGCGAAGGGTCTGGAGTTTGCCACGGTTTTCGTGGTGGGTTTGGAGGAGAACATTTTCCCGAGTCCGATTGCGGCTACCACGGTGAGGGAGCTGGAGGAGGAGCGCCGCCTGCTGTATGTGGCGATAACCCGTGCCGAGAAGCATTGCATCCTGACGAATGCGCAAAACCGGTTCAGATATGGCAAAATGGAGTTTGACAATCCGAGCCGATTCATTGAAGAGATTGATCCTGAGTTGATTGAGGGTGAGGGAATGAAGTCGAGATCATCATTTGGTGGCTATGGAAGAAGAAGTTCCTATGGTTCTGATAGAAGTTCCGGCAGAGATTCTTATGGTTCAGATGGCGGTTATGGCGGAAGAATGCCGTGGGATTCTAAGTCTGTATCATCGCAGTTTAAGGCAGATCCGAAGCCATCCTATACATCGCCGAAGCCAAAGCCAACTGCATCATCTGCATCATTCTCTTCATCATTAAAGCCTGCATCTGCTGCATCATCATCTTCTTCACCAAAACCAGCATCATCATCTTCTTCTTCTCTTCGAGAAGGATGCAAGATAGAGCATCAGCGTTTCGGTGTTGGTGAAGTTTTGAAGCTAGAAGGCTCTGGCGAGAATGCCAAGGCAACAGTGGCATTCACCCATGCCGGCACCAAGCAGCTTCTGCTGAAATTTGCAAAATATACGATTATCGAATAATACAAAAAAGAACAAAAATGAAAACAAAACACTTGAAAATCAGGCTGTTCTCATCCATGCTCGTGATGGGAAGCCTCTTGGTAACCGGTTGTTCTGATAGCGACTATGATTTCAACAACATAGACGCTACCATTGGAATCGGTGGAGATGGTTTGGAATTGCCAGCCAGCAATACCGATAACATCAAACTATCTGAAGTGCTCGACCTGGAGGAAAACGGATCCGTGGTGGCTGATGCCTCTACCGGATTCGACTATGTATTCCGCCAGCAGGGAAATGATGTAGAGGCGGCTCATCCTTACATCAACAGCATCACGGTGGCACGCCGACAGTCAAGCTCCAGCAATATCACGCTTTCGTTCAACTCTTCGGCTCGAAATTCAAGAGCATCAAGAGCTGCTGTCATGCTCCATGGCGAGGGCGACGTGTTTGAATTCTCTTACGAAGGTAACAAGCCTCAGGAGGTGGAAGAACTGACTGCTGCCGAGGTGAGCAGCACCATCAACCTGAAGGTTTCCTTCCAGAACCTCTCTAGCTGGGTGTCAAAGTTTGATAAGATTACCCTTACCTTCCCATCCTACATGAAACTTGCCGTGGACGGAAAGATGGTTGAGGGCAATACTATCACATTAAATAATGTGTATACTTCGGAAGATCTGGAGAAGAAGATTGACATCGTGGGCCTCGATTTCACCAAGAAGGATGAACTGGGCGAACTGAAAATCGCAAAGACTTCACTTGGCGATAAGATTCAGCTCACCGGTAAGGTTCACATGGCGGTGGAAACCAGCAACTACTCTTTTTCATCCGGTATCTCATCCGTTTCCATGAAGAACAATCTCTCGATGAGCGATATCAAGATTACCGGCGCTACGGGTAAGTTTAACCCAACCATCAACCTGAATACCCTGGGCAATGTTCACATCTCGGGCATTCCAGACTTCCTGAAGGATGGCAACGTGGTGGTGGATCTCTATAATCCGCAAATCTATCTCACACTCAACAGCAACCTCGGTATCGAGGGCTTTGCGGGCGGTACGCTCAAAAGTCTTAAGAATGGCAGTGTAATCGCCAGCGTTAAGGTGCCTGAGTTTGCTGTTAAGGCGAATGGCACTACCCATGTGGTAATCTGCCGAAATGCTGCGGCAACGGAAGCTGGCAGCGACGTGGAGAAAGTGGAGGTTCCAAATCTTTCTGATCTCGTGAAGACCATGCCTGATGAGATTACCTTCCAGGCGAACGCCAGAGCCAACAATCAGAAGGCGGGTACCTTTAAGTTGGGCTATCATGACTACGAGGTGGCTCCATCTTATAGCATCGATTCGCCTATCGCCTTTGCCGAGAATGCCTGCATCGAATATTCCGATGATTTGGACGGATGGAACGACGATATCAAGGATTTGAACATGGCGGATGGCGCCTATGTCCAGTTGTCTGCCCAGGTAACCAGTTGTGTGCCAGCTTATCTCAACGTGAAGGCAACCCCTGTAGATGTGTACGGAAGAGAGATCAGCAAGGACGAACTGGAAGTGGAGATTACGGGCGAAATCAAGGCTTCTGCCGATGGCACGACCCCAGCTACATCGCCTCTGAGCGTGAAGATTCAGCAGAAGAAAGCAGATGCCTTCAAGAAGCTCGACGGCTTGAAGGTGGTGGTTTCGGGCAAGGCCAAGGGCGAGGGCGGAAATGCCGTTACGGGCGTGGTGCTCAATGCCGAGAAGCATACCTTGAAGTTGAACGACATCAAGATTAAACTGGTAGGAAAGGTGATTGGTGATTTTAATTAAATAACAAGTTAAGTAGATGATTATGAAGATTTTATCAAAGAAATATATCCTCTCGGCATCCCTGCTGATGCTGGGTGGCGCAGCGATGGCGCAGAACTTGAACTCTGCCTATTTCACTGAGGGCTATCACTATCGCCACAACCTGAATCCAGCCTTTGGCGATTCATGCAGTTTCATCTCTATCCCGGCTTTGGGAAACATCAGCGTGAATACCCGTGGTAACTTCGGCTATCAGGACGTGGTGATGAAGAATCCGATGTACGGACAGCCGGGACAGAAGCGAATGACCACCTTCATGAACCCTTACATCTCTACGGGCGATGCGCTGAAGGGGTTCAGCAAGGGCGATAATAAAATTGTGGGCGACGTGAACCTCACCATCCTTGCCGCTGGCTTCAAGGCGTTTGGCGGATACAACACCATCGAACTGAGCGAGAAGACCAGCTTCGGCATGGTGCTTCCTTACGAGCTTTTTGAGTTTGCCAAGAACACGGGCAACCAGAATTACAACATCGGCGACGTGAGTCTGCGTGCCCGTTCATACGCTGAGCTGGCGCTGGGCCATTCCCATCAGATTAACGAAAAACTGAGAGTGGGTGCCAAGTTGAAGTTCCTGCTGGGTGTGGGTGCTGCCGACGTGGATTTGAAGGATGTGCAGGCTAATCTGGCGGGCACAGACCAGTGGACGCTTTCGGGTGAGGGAACCGCACAGGTTTCCGTGAAGGGCTTTACTTACAAGAGCAAGGTTTCGGAGTACAACGACCCTAGCCATGTTTCGCCAGACGGCACACAGGGCAAGTATGAGCATGTGGACGATGTGGACGTGGATGGATTCGGACTGAACGGATTCGGCGTGGCACTGGATCTGGGTGCTGAATATAAGATTAACGACGACTGGAGGGTGAGTGCTGCCGTGATGGACCTGGGTTTCATCAACTGGAACAACAACATGAAGGCGGTGAATGCCAAGAACCAGTTTGTTTTCAACGGTTTCCATGATACCACTGTGGGCAGCGGTTCGGGCGGAACCCTGGATGACAAGATGGACAGTTACGGCGACCAGCTTTCTGATTTCGCCAATCTGAAGGATATGGGCGATGCCGGAAGCCGTTCTACGGCGTTGGCTGCTACCATCAATCTGGGTGCTGAATACACCCTGCCTATGTATAAGAAGCTGTCGTTCGGTGCCCTGAGCAGTACCCGCCTGAACGGTTCCTACACCTGGACTGAGGGTAGGGTGAGTGCCAACTGGAAGCCTCTGAGATGGCTGGATGGCGGCGTGAACTTCGCCGTGAACAGTTTTTCTACCAGCATGGGTTGGGTGCTGAATATCCATCCTAGCGGCTATAACCTCTTCATCGGCATGGATCATCTTCTGGGCAAGACCAGCAAGGAGTTCATCCCTCTGAGTTCCAACGCCAGCATCGCCATCGGCATGAACGTGGCGTGGGGTGGTGTAAGCCAGAAGAAACTGGAGAAGGAATCGAAGAAAAAGGCTGTGGCCGAGTTGTAATACGAAAGCAGCTGTGCCCAAGTTGTAATACGAAAGAAGCCTGTTTAGCAGATTCGCTAAACAGGCTTTCTTATAATGCTTCGTTATCTATAATGCTTCGTCATCCGGCCGCTGAATCTGCGCTGGCGTTTTCAGCTTGGGCAGATGGCGCTTCTTTCTGAGCCATGCAGCTTTGCGCTGCTCGTAATCTTCGCGGTGGCGTTCAAGGAAATTATCTGCCATGATTCTATCAAATAAAATCTATCAAATAAATTCATTCAAATGATGAGTTTATTCCTTGAATCGGCTGTAAATCACCTTGATCTGCACAGGACCCGATGCTACCTTGTTTCCACTCTTATCCAGGGTGTAATCCTTGTTGGCATCATCCGTAGCCTTGATGAGACGGGTAGAAGAGAGCGACATATCGTGGTTGATCTTGGTAACCACCGTAGAGTTGTTGATGGTGCTCGTCTTCAGCGTCACTGGCACCAGCATTACCTTGTTCCAGTTAGGATGCTCGTTCACCCAGTTGGCATTCTTCTTCTCGCCCTCCAGCTTGGCATTATGCATCTTCGTAACCAGGTTACTGATATTATAGAAGGTATAAGCGTTCTTCCTGCTTGTAGAGGCACTGAAGGTTGCCGTATACGAAGAACGGTTGTCCGTGAGCTTGCTCTGTTCGAAGAAGGCATTCAGGCTATCAGCCTCAACCATCAGAATGGTGGAAGGAGCGCTGAACTGATACTTGCTGTCTTCTACATTATTCATTCTAGGGAATGAGATAGAGGCTGTGTTGAGCGTATCCTTCTCGTGACCCTTGATGATGTCTTCCACTGGCAGCGTTACCTCGGTGAAGATTCCGGCAGGCGACTTGATGAAGGTACACTCCTCGTTGCTGGCCAGCTTCTCCAAAGTCTTGGTATCGTTGGTAATCTTGTTGAGCTGAAGCACCTCCTCGGTTCCGTCGAAGCGGTTGTAGGTGTAGCCCGTAACAGTGCTGTCGTTGCCATGAGAATCCTTCACGGTCTTCTGAATCTTCCAGTAGAGCTGCAGCTCGGTGTTCCAGATGTTGGCCACGTTTCCGATACCGCCGGTGTTCTTGATGTAGAATCCAGGGCATACGTTGTTGAGGAAGCGGTAGTTAGACTTGAAGTACTCCGGATGCTCCACGTAGGTGTTCATGATGTAGGTACCGTAGTTCTTGTAGGTCTTTCCGTCTCTTGCCTTGTAAGGCCCGTTGAGATAGATTCTGAACGCCATGGTAGAGCCCTCGCTCAGGTTGTAGGTGGCGCTGGCGTGGTAGTTGTCCTCGCTAACCCATCCGCCCTTGAAGGCATCATAGTCGGAGTAATATTCCTCGTCTTCCGTCATCGGCTTGCTCATCTCGTATGCCGTCACCTTCATGGGTGCCAGCGAGTCGCCGTAGATGGTTTTGTAGGAAACCAGCAGGAAGCAGGAGTCTGCCTCGATATTTCCATCGTGTGCATTGCGGATATACTCCAGTGTGTCGAGAGAGAACGATGACAACACGCCAAACTGGGTCATATAGTCGCCGGTGACGTAGGTACGCGTCTCAGGGTCTTTCACCATGCCTATCATACCCGTATTGTTTCGGCTCAAAACCGGTCCTGAGACTACCGAGCGCGATGTTACGTTGAACACCTTCTGCTGGATAGAGAGGTTGTCCACCTCGTTGGTGATGGACGAACCGATGTTGTCAGTCGTGTCATCGCAGGCGGTGATAGCCATGGCTGCGATGAATAACGCTGTAAATAGTCTTAAAATCTTCATTATCCTTGAAATGTGAATCTATGGTTTCGAGGTATTATTCCTCATCCGGGAATACCTCGTTGATGAATGTCTTGTAGGCATCAGCAAAGTCATCACCTGGATAGTTGAGCACAGGCTTGTTCTTTTCCCCGGCATATTCGAGGAGTTTGACGCCTGCACCGTCTTCACCCTGGATGACACCGTCGCTATAGTCGATGGCCATCTTGCCCAGCTCCGTGAAGTCGAAATTCTCCTTGTAGTCGGCGAGCAGTTCTGCCTTGGCATCGCGATAGTCCACGCACTGCTTGAAGTTGGTTCCCAGTTCGGCCTTCAGCTCGTTGGTATAGAGCGAGAGGATTACCTTAGAGTTTGCGAAAGAAGGCTCTTCAGCGTATGCGGTCTTGATATAGAAAGGCACCACGGCGCTCACCCATCCCTGGCATACGATGACGTCTGGCTGCCAGCGAAGCTTCTTCACTGTTTCCAAAACGCCACGTGCGAAGAAGATGGCTCTCTCGCCGTTGTCTGCATATTCCACTCCCTGTTCATCGGCTGCCATCTGTCGGCGGTTGAAGTAATCTTCGTTGTCGATGAAATAAATCTGCTGTCGTGTTGTTGGTATAGATGCTACCTTGATGATCA
>OGEE01001026.1_pt1 | contig 16172 bp, 17 predicted proteins | sample 1570571 | NCBI WGS metagenome assembly OGEE01 (sample SAMEA2582169, study PRJEB24529) | metagenome | biome: Human gut stool | place: China | collected 2011
AAGGAGGTAAAACAATTAATATAGAATATGAATTCCGTCAAAAGAAGAAGTGGCAGCATCAATCTCCCACTATATCAAATGATGATGCAATCTATATGTTGATGCCAGACCGATTTGCAAAGGATTGTCGGACAGAATGTTCTCAAGAAGGAATTGACGAAAACAATCCAAACATATGGCATGGAGGGAACATTGCTGGAATGACAAAGGCTTTGGATTACATTTCATGGCTTGGTTTTGCAGCCGTATGGCATACGCCGATATTTAAATGTAGTGACTATCATGGCTATTCCATTGAAGACTTCTACAATATCGATTCACACTTTGGAAATTTGGACGATTATATAATGTTTGTTGATTCTGCTCATTCCAAAGGGCTAAAAGTAGTAATGGATATTATTCTGAATCATTGTAGCATCGATCATCCTTGGATGCAAGCCTTGCCACAAAAAGACTGGATGAATGGGGCGAAAGAGGCTTTTGAAAAAACAAATTATAAAGTTACCACCATATTTGATGAATATGCTTCTGAAATAGACAAACGTCAAACAGTGAAAGGTTGGTTTACCGAGCAAATGCCTGACATCAATATGAAAAACGAAGATGTGAGGCAGTATTTCTTTCAAATGGCTATTTGGTGGATTGAAACATTCCATATTGATGCCTTTCGTGTTGATACATATTCGTATGTGGATATGGAATCTATGATAAAATGGCAAAATATGCTAAACGAAGAATATCCTTATTTTTCAATAATAGCAGAAACTTGGGTACCTGAGCCTGCGTTTACAGCAAACCTGCAAAACGTTGTTTGTAAGAAGTTGAATAAGGAAAGTTCGTTCATAGTTATGGATTTTGCCTATCAGAAGAAGATAGAGCAATACTTTGGTCGTAAAACAGAATATGATAAAGAGGCTTTGATGTATGATCATTTCGTATATGATTTCTTATATGGAAATGCCAATAATACTTTGGCTTTCCTTGATAATCACGACTTGCCTCGTTGGTTTGAGCAAATTAGAAGTAAGGCTAAATTAAAACAAGCTTTAGCTATACTTCTGACATCACCACGAATACCACAAATATATTCTGGTACTGAACTTATGTTGATGGGCAAGGGTAAAGGTGACGGAGAACGGCGCGAAGATACATTTATTCAGATGGAATCTTGGAAAAACTTACAAAATGCCGATGTCGTGTCGTATCTGCAAAAGCTATTGCAGTTTAGAAAAAACTCTAATGCTGTAAGAAAGGGTATGATGAAACATTTTATTCCTCAAAATGGTGTATATGTATATTTTAGGCAATATCAAGATGAAAAGATAATGGTGTTGTCTAATGCAACATCGCATTTATGTAGCTTGCCATTGATGCAATATTCAGAAGAGTTAGATGGATGTAGTTTTGGTGTTGATGCGATTACTGGTATTAAATATCTTTTTGATGATAATGAAATTGAGATAAAAAAGAATAGTGTATTAATCCTTAAAATTCAATAGTATGTGTGATTGTGTTAAGCATGTTTGCCAAAAATGTTGTTGCAATTGTTCTTGTACAGACATAAATCTGTGGATTGTAATTATCGTAGGAGGATTGATTACTATAGGAATGTTTTTGTTATATAGCTATTTTAGCTCTAAGTATAAAGGTGAGGACGATATAGACCGAGCGATGTTAGGATTGCCACCTAGGTCTAAAAGACGAAATTAAATCTGGGTTTTCTAAGTTGGGACACGCTATGATAGATGCTTGTAATGACTACTATGAAGCAATGTGGAGGAACTTTTATGCATCATTGGGAAGATTATTAAAATAATTTGTTCAATGTAATTTCCCTTATGCGTGATAGATTATTACAAACTATTTCATCTTGATCGCTATAGGACAAGATTAAAACAGAAGTGACTATGGAAGGATTATTCGATTTTATCTACGACCATCTGCCAGACAGTTGGTTTGATAATTTTCATAAAGCGTGGGGTGATTCCCTTACCGACGAGATGGTATTGCAATCTGTGCAAGAGGCAAGTGCCTTCTTCAATATGAATGCGCCCATGGATGTTCATGAGGATTGGACCACTGGCGTGATGACTGGCATACCTTTTACTGAGAATGATGACATCTTGGTATTCAATCGGCAACAAATGCTTGATATGGGCATTACGGACAAGGAAGGATTTGACCTCGTGATGACACATGAGGGGGCGCACCGTGCCTTGCAAGGAATGAACACAGGGTTTGACTCTCATCAAGAAGAACTTTGCTGTGACTATATGGCTGGTGTGCGTGCAGGACTAAATGGTATGGATGAAGGAAAGATGGAAGCTTCGTTGGGGGGAACAGTTGAGAGCGAAACACATCCCGATGGTGCTGCCCGTGTGGCAGCTATCGAAGCAGGAGTATCTTTTGCTCATGATTATATGGAGGCGCACAACGGAACACCACCAACATTTAGTGATTGCCTTGACCACTTTAATCAGACTGATGTTTATGCTTCGACTATTACACCGCAAGAGGCTGAACACGTTAACTTGCGTCCTGATGTGGCCTATGCTGATGCAGATAATATGACTGCCGAACATGAACTCAAAGGTTATACGCAGCATGATGTGGAGTGGTATGAGCATCAAGCTCGCATCAGCTCTGGTACAGAACAAGCACATTGGCTGAAGGAGGCTGAATGGGCTAAGAACCATCTGCATGGTTTTGCTGCAGATGGCGTAGCCGAAAGTGCAGATGCTGCGAGTCAAGGACTTCATGAATTTCATCATGGTGGTGGATATGGCAACGCCACTGGTGACTATTGGGACGATTCACACTCTAATAGAGACGAATTGTATGGCTTTGTAAATGACAAGTCATATCATCTTGACAGAGCAGAATCTGCCCAGCACAATGCAGAATGGCATGAGAAGCGTGCTGAAGCTGCCATAGCAAGAGGCGACTTGAGTGGAGCAAAGGAACATACGAGCAAAGCGGAGTCTTTTCGTAAATGGGAGAAAGACCATATCCAATCTGCTCAAAGAAGTACTAAATGAAATTAGACAATGGGATTACTTTCAGATATATTTGGCTTTATAGATGATCTCACAAGCGGCGGTTCTTACTACAAAGAGAATAGCATTGAGTGGTGTGACAAGGCATGGCGACGTATGCGCAACGCTGAACGTGGCGAAGCACGCCTTTATCAAATAGGTAATAAGGTTTACGGACAACTGTACGTTGGGGTTGAAGATGGTATGGAGGGATATTTTACCGACACGAACGACCGAGGGCGTAATCCCGAAAATCTGCATTTCAAACGTGAAGACCGAAAGGAGTTGGAACGTGTTGGACATATCGTAATCAAGAAATATCGATAAATTTATTATGAACGGAATAGATTTCAAGAACTTGATGTTCTATATAGGTGAATACACCAAGAAAGTTGGACGTGTGGCTGCACGACCAGTGCTGCTTACCTATTTTGTGATGATAGACAGCAAGACACCTGCAAGCGATAAGTTGGCTTTAGCCACAGCCATAGCTTATGTGGTGCTGCCCATTGACTTGATTTCGGCAAAACGCTTCCCGATTATCGGGTGGTTGGACGAAGTGATGTCGTTGAGCGTAGCTTATAGCAAGGTGCAGAGCCATGTCACCAGAGAAATGGAGCGTAAGGCTGATGAACTTTTGGATAAATGGTTGCCTGAATATACGAATTATGAAATGGTGGAATAACATGAGAAAAATATTCTTTGCATTGTTGGCGATGTTAATGGTAACATTTGCATGTGTCCGTGCAAATATTCCTGTTGATAAGACCTCTTCATCCCTTATACAATCGCTTAATCTGCCCACAACGGCACGAGTTGCTGCAGAGTCATACAATCTTATTGTATTTGTAAACGTAGACAGCACATACAATGAAATGGATGTCGTGACATTATGGACATACAAGCCGAAAGACAAAACGCTATTGAAACTATTGACAACAAATCCTGGTAGCGATTATGAATGTCTTGGCTATGAAGATAAAGCGCAAAGGGTTTCATTCACATCTATTCCGACGATAAGTAACGTGTACATCAATGCGGAAGAGGATAAAATCTTGGTTGAGGGTTGTGACGACAGGAACTGCTATTCGTATATAATAACTCTCACCGACGGATTACCAACAATACTGTTGCCATGCAATGCAGGAGTCCTTGGGATGTCTTCAGAAGAAAAACTGCCAATTACGCAGTCATACACTTATTACAATGGCGGAGGAAGATACAACATCATATCAGTCTTTGATTGGAATGGAAAATGTTTGAAACATTTCAGTTTGAAAGGCATGGAAAGTCAATAAATAGGCATAAAACAAAAACAGATGGATAAAGATGCATATAATGATATATAGTCTCTTTGCCACGTAATATGAGATACTTTGTAAAGTGATCTATATATACTTATGAACACCGAATGAGGACAAGAATCATCACATACCTTCTCCTTTTGCTCTCTTTGTCTGTCACAGCACAGACAAAGAGAGCTTTGGTTATAGGGTTAGGTGAACAGCAAGATAAGGCTTGGAACAAAATCAATGGTGATAAGGATGTGCCGCTTGTTCTGGCAATACTGAAAAGTGCAGGATTCAAGTCGGTAACGACATTGGTGAATCGACAGGCAACAAAGGTTGGCATTGTTAGGGCATTCAAGAAAATGACGGCATCATGCAAACATGGCGATGTGGTATATATCCATTATTCTGGACATGGACAGCAGATGACGGATGTGCATAACGATGAGAAGGACGGGCTGGATGAATGTTGGATTCCATATGATGCCTATCGAAAAGCAAGCGCAACATATCATGGGGAGAAACATCTGACAGACGATGAACTGAATGTTTATCTTAATGCCATCCGTCATAAAATAGGTGCAAAAGGGAAACTGCTTGTGGTGATAGATGCTTGCCATAGCGGTGATGGTACTCGTGGTGATAATGACGAGGTGGTGCGTGGTGTGGAAGATACTTTGGTAGTAGATAGCCTGAATGGTCGTGGCTTATATGAGACTTTCGAAATGCTTAAATCCCTCTTTATGGGTGACTATGACAAGGAAAAGATCATTAATGCTAAGGCTAAGCCTTGGGCGGAACGATGGATTACTATCAGTGCTTGCAGAAGCGACCAAGTAAATGTTGAAATGAAAAGTCCTGCTGTTGGTAAACTGACATACGCATTGTGGACAGAACTGAAGAAAAGCGGGAAGGTAAGCAATGAAGAGTTTATGAAACGAATCAGAAAGTTTGTGTACCGCAATGCCAGTAGCAGACCACAACAGCCAGAAATGACTGGTGAAGACATCGGAAAATATAATATAACTGATATTTTGAACAAATAGAATGGCAAAGACAATACAAATGCGTACACCGCAACAGGAGAAAGAAGCCCGGCTTGTTGCAGGAATGTACGATAAAAACAGGAAGATACAGTCGGAACTGTATGCTTATTGCTCACAATATTTCTGGGCAAACTATCATGGCGTTTTCTTCGCTGACGAGGAATCAGCCACGGAAATTTTCCAAAACACATTCATTGCGATGTGGGAGAATATCGAGCGCAGGAAGATTTATGTGAGCGACGGCAGAGTGATGGGCAAGAACAATGAGCCTTTGAGCGGCAGCATCCTCACCTATTTTATGGGGATTGCTCGCATCAAGTATCTGGAATGGGTAAGAGAACATCCTGCCTATGCAGACCCAGAAACAGAAATGGGACGGAAAATCAAGGAAGAGGGATTTGATGCGCAGCAGTACATCAATATGCTATATGATTCGGAGGACAACAAGATGCTTGACATCATTGCTGACGTCATATCGCACATGTCGGAGCGGTGCTGCGAGATTTTGAGCAAGTTCTACTATGAAGAGAAGGACTTGGATACTATCCTGTTTGAAATACCGACAATAGATTCAAAGAACGCTCTCAAAACAAAGAAGCATAAGTGTATGGAGTCGTTGCGCACTTCGGCAAAAAACATTTATTGCAATTATTTGAACTCATAAAACGGCAGATGAATATGGACAATATTAATTTTCAAGACAGGATAGACGAGTTCCTGCTTCATAACGATGCTATGTCAGAAGAAGACAAGGCACAGTTTCTGAAAGAGATAGAAGATGATGTGGAAAAAAGGGAGCAGTATGAGTTTACGAAGAATGTTAAAATGGCGATGGTGAGCCGTGAAGAGAAGCTGAAAGCCATGACTGAGTTTCAAAAGGAAATGAAGTCTCACCATCACAGAAAGACTTGGCTTTGGATTTCAAGTATAGCAGCAATCTTTGTTGTCGGCTTCTTTGCCATCAATCCTCTGTTTGTAGAAAACTCCCCTACTGACAATGTGCGTGGCGATGAAAACGATGTGTTTGAAATGACAGCACCAGCAGATAGTATTGATACCGACTCAATATCTTCCGACACGATAACTTCATTACATAAATAAAACTAAAGATAAGATGATGAACCATAAACGTTATATAACAATTGTATTTATTTGGCTTTTATCCACCTGTAGTATATGGGCGCAGACAAATCCGTATAGATTTGGAAGCCCTCATTATTGGATGGCTCAAGGTTCTTTGGATATTAACGCAGGTAAATTTAATCTTGCATACGAACATTTACAAAAAGCCCAAGAGGGCTATCGGGAACTTGGAGATGTAGGCTTTCAGATACAGGCAACTGAAGCTATGGGAGCCTTGAAAGCTGGATTGGGGGAATGGGAAAAAGCCAAACAACACTATCTGAATGCTTTGCAAATTGCGACTGAAGCCAACGAGGATTTCGCTCAATCCAAAGTTATGGTTGACTTACTTGCATTATATAGAACTGTAGGCGACATTATTGGTTATAATCAGTATCTGAAAGCGTTGGACTCTCTGTATCATGTATCCAATTCTGCCAAACTGAAGACCATATATCATTTATATTGGTCAAATGAGTATTTGGCACGAAAGGAGTTTGCCATGGTCGAGACGCAATTGCTGCAATGTTGGGATGTGATGCTGGATTTGCCTTTCTCTGATCGGGAACAGGCAAAACTCAATTACTATAATAGTATGATGAACCTGAAACAACAGCAAAGGCAATACAAAGATGCTATCAGAGCTGCAAAGCACTATATTGAGCAAACTAAAATTTTGAATGGCAGGAATAGTGACCAGCAGTACCAGGCATACAGTAAGCTGTGTACACTCTATGCCCTGGACAATGACAGTACGAGAGCCTTTGCGTGTTTGGACAGTTTGGAACGTGGTGTTGGTCATTCCTATCAAGACAAGGAAGTGATAGCTAACTTTTATAATGTAAAAGGATGTTGTTATGCCGATTTTAAGAAATTCGACAAGGCAATAGCGTGTTTTGATAAAGCATACAATACTCTCTATGATAAGAGAACGGAAGATTCGCCTTCCAAATTCGCAAGCTTGCTGAACAAGTCTGAAGCCTATTTCATGCTTAAACGTTATGATGATGCTTATGCGACTTTTAGTGAATATGTAGAGACGAGCAGGAATAAATATGGAGAGACTTCTGGTACTTATAGTCAGGCGCTCTTCACATTGGCCAATATTGAAGGTGCTCGTGGAAATATAAACGAGGCAGATAGTCTGTTTCGTATGTCCATGAATTGCTTGCTTGTTAATATGAAACAACTCTGGCGATACTCGACTCCTTCGCAAAGAGAACAGTTCTGGATGGAAACGCTGAATAACCTTAGTGGGATGGCTGCTTTTGCCGTAAAATGCGGAAACTTCGATAGTGAATTAACTGAAACCTGTTATAATGCCTTGTTGTTCTCGAAGTCGTTATTGCTTGAAACCGAGAAGTCGGTTGTCGATATCATCAGAAAGGAAGGAACTAATGATGACATTGCCAACTATCGCAATCTCTTGGCTGTAAACAATAGACTTCTGGTATTGAGAAACAACTATGAATATAATAAGCTTGAAATAGACAGTTTGACGATACAACAAAGAGAGTTGGAACAACAGTTAAGTCACAAGTGCCAAAGTTACAACGAATATGAGACATACCTTGATATAAACTATGAAAAGGTTAGAAATAGTCTGGCAGATCATGAAGTAGTGGTAGATTTCTCTGATTATCAAACGGAAGATTCTGTACGTCAGTATGCAGCATATATTTATGATAAAGATAAAAGCCATCCTCTTTTGGTGAAGTGTTTTGACCAACAGCAGCTGGATTCTCTGCAGGATGGTATGCAAAACTATACTCTCTATAATTATGAGCAGTTACAGAATAGGGCTTCAAAATTAATCTGGAATCCAATCGAAGCAAGCATTGCTAAAGGAAGTACTGTGTATTATATTCCATCCGGCGTCATGCACGGCATCGCATTGGAGGCTCTTCCTCTTTCTGATGGAACGACATTAGGGCAGCATTATGATTTTGTAAGACTGACTTCTGCAAGGGAAATCGTGAATGCTCATCATTCTAGCAAAATCAATAGAACTGCTACGCTTTATGGAGGACTGCAGTACAGTTTAGATCCTCAAAAGATGGAAGAGGAGAGTAAGGCGTATGAAAAATCAGATTTGGCAGGACTGGTGCGTTCTGAATATGGTGTATCTGGATTTAAGGACTTGCGCAATACGAAAGATGAAGTCAAGAAGATTGAAAAAACTCTGGTGGATAACGGGTTTAGTGTTAAAGCTTACTTAGGTTCAAAGGGAAATGCTGAGTCCTTTGTGGCTTTAGATGGCAAGTCTCCATCTATTGTGCATATAGCAACACATGGTTTCTATTATACTCCGGATGAGGCGAAAGACAAGGATTTCCTTCGTGGTTATACTGATGCGATGTCTTTATCTGGATTGGTGTTTGCTGGAGGCAATGCTGCTTGGTTAGGCAAGATGAATGTAGATGGTGTGCTTGGTGGTGTGCTGACTGCTAAAGACATTGCAAATCTTGATTTCAAAGGAACTGACTTGTTGGTTCTTTCTGCATGTAAGACAGGACAAGGTAAAGTGACAGCAGAAGGAGTGTTTGGTTTGCAGCGTGCCTTCAAAAAAGCTGGTGTTGGTACCATCATCATGTCGCTGTGGAATGTAGATGATAAAGTGACTTCTGAGTTTATGATTGCTTTCTATGAACAGCTTACGGATAAGGCTAATAACTGGAACAAGCGCAAGGCGTTTGAACAGACCAAAGAAATCATCCGCAAGGAGCATCCTGATCCATATTATTGGGCTGCATTTGTGATGTTGGACTGATAGTGATCAAGTACAAAGTACAAGTGTATTTAAATATTTTCTGATAGCAAAGGGTTACTTCTATACTCTATATCTCATAAACAGACAAATAACAAATTTAGAAGTTGTGCCCGACACGGATAAGGGTTATATAAACAATGGAATTAAATCCTTTTAACATATTAAATGTTTATGCCTATTGGGTATTGTTGTTTGGTATTTCATTCTTCAAATTAAAAAGAATGGAAAATCATGTTGGGAACAATTGTCATGAACAAACAAAAGAGTAATTATTATGGGAATATTCGATTTTTTCAAACACAAATGTGGCTATACCCGAAAGGGACTTACTCTTGAAGATTGCATCGTAAAGATGTTTTCTTCGTCAGGAATCAGCCCCAATCGAGAGGGAAACAAATTTGCAACAGAAGTAGAAGGCAAACATTGTGTGTTCAATGTCGCATTAACCTGTATAGAAGGTAATAGCCTGCTTGTGTATGTTCCTTTCCCTATACCAGTAGATGCTAATGTAGCATTTGCTGCTAACTACGAGGTTAAAAGAATTGGTAAAGAAGCTGCTGGTGTTTTGCCTGAGGCACAGGTTTATTTGTCAGAAAAAGAAGACGGTTATAATATTATTGTGGCCACAGTGAAAGAATTTGAAGAGTTGTCAGACAACACTTCAGATGAAATTCGAAACTTAATGATTCGTTCGGTCGATATTCTCGATGACAAAAACTTCGAATCGTTGGCTGCCACTATATTCGGATATGAGTCATACGAAGAAGCAAAGATGAATATGCACGCAAAATCTACAGGTGGAAATAATGTGTCAATCAAACTGAAAGATGGATATAACGAAGTTTTAGGTGATGCCCCCAACCTAAGTAACTCACGATTTGCTGGACGGCTTATGGCCTGTGCGATGAACATTATTGCCAAGAAAGGTAATGATGAAATATTGGAGCAAGCAACCGAAGCGATTCAAAAATCTTTTGACAGTTACATTCAAATTGCTTATGATATTGCGAATGAAGAAGAACGTGATTTGATAAGAAAACTCCGATATCTTGCTAAGGCTAAGAATAAAGATGATACAGATGAAAATGATTTTGTACAAGGTAAGATGGAGGGGCTAGTAATCTGTAATGATAATCCATGGGATTTGGTGTATGAAGAGGGAAAGTCAAATGATATAGATATGTCAGAAGAGGAAAAACTATATAGGGAATTATGTTTATCACAATATCAAGGTCTACCACTTGTACAAAATGATTTGGGGGAAGATATGGCATTAGTGACTCAGGTGATTGGGCGGTATTGGAAACCACGTTACTTGATGGACAAAGAGGCAAGATGCGCATACGAGTTCATGTCTATTGATGAGGTACTGCAAATCGTGACAGATGAAGATATTGACTGGGATAGTCTGAAAGGGCTTCCACAAGATGCTTTTGAAAGAGCAAAAGCGCATTCGTTTCATTTCCCTGGTCATGTATATCAATATAAGAATGGCGTGGCAGAAGTGGAATGGCAGCTTAACCCTGATGGTATGTACTATCGTGATGACGATGGATTTGGTATGACAGATGATGAAGAAATCAATCTTTATGGTGCTATTGACAGAAAAGGTAAGGTTGTAAAGAAGTTCACTTTGAAAAGATAATCAATCAGCAGGATTATTCTGAAAGTATAAGAGAGCAGAAGGCTATGTAGTTTGTATTCCATGGTCTTCTGCTTTTTGTTTTCCAATGCAGTTTTTTTCTGATAGTAAATGGTTACTTCGGTACTCTATATCTCATAAACAGACAAATAACAAACTTAGAAGTTGTGCCCGACACGGATTAGGGTATTGAAATATGAAGTCATTAGCAAGTATCTTTGTAGTATTGTTCTGCATTATAGTCGCTTCTACAATTGTAAGTTGTGACTCAAAACCTTCAACTGCGAGTGATTCATACGCAAATGAAAACATATATGAGGAAGAAAGTCAGAAGACGTTCCCATGTACACTATGTAGCGGATATGGTGTTTATGCAGGATATACATGTAACAGATGCGGAGGAACAGGAGAGATTGTGGCTGATTATGTAGAGACACGTTCTAACTCTGATGTCTCCTGCAAAGGACGGTCTTTCTTTTATGGAAGATGTAACAGTGGGTGCGGTTGTCAAATTTATGAGCACAAGCCTGGGCATACAGAGTGTGTTAATTGTGCTGCACATGGATGCTCTACCTCCAAACTCTATCATAAGAAAGAATATTGATACATCTGAAATATGAAGCATTTAGTGGTTATATTGTTATTTTCCATGTTTAATCTGGCAATTAATGCTCAGACTTCAAGTTTTTACGTTCGCCAAGCCCAATCGTATCAGCGTGAAGCTGCATATTATCTGCGGCAAGCGGAAAGCTACCAACGAGAGGCGGATTACTATAACAGACAGACACAAAATAATTTAAGAGAGGCCGAGTATTATGTAAAACAGAAAAAATATGACAGGGCGAAGATATATCAAGACAGAGCGAGAAATATGGCAGACAAAGCTTTGGTATATTCTCATAAAGCAGTCAAAGCAAGAGATAGAGCTGCTGACTATACCCAAAAGGCCAATGCTATGTTGAGTAAGAATAAAAAATAAGAAATTTAAGATGAAAAATTGGTTCGTATATATGATAATGATGTTGTTCTTTGCAAGTTGCTCTGAACAACAGATAATTGAAGAAACGGCTTCTTCTACAAAGTTGACAGAGCATAAGAGCTTGACTGATGCTCCCCAAGATACAATCATGTCATTACTCAATCAAGCTCGCTGGGGCGATGGTTCGGCATATCTGAAACTGGCAGATTGTTATCGAGATGGTATTGGTGTAAAGAAGGATTTCTTTGGTATGATTACTATGGCTCACATGGCAGAGGGGCGTGGAGCAATCAATCGCATTGATGACTATATCTACGGCTTGCCAGATGGTAATGATTACAAAACATTATTTCTCCTAATGGATGGCTATAAGTCGTATATTCAAGAGGATTCAGACAGCATAGAGCATGTGCTACGTGCGAGCGACAGTCCTGAAGCAAAGACTCTCCTCGGAATGATTACTGTTGACCAAGGCGACACAATATCGGGGATAAATATGATTAAAGAGGCTGCAGATCAAGGTTGTTCCTTGGCTGAACTGCTGATTACCATACCTGATTGGAAAGGCAGACTGAGAGCAGATGCAACAAAACTTGCCATAATTGCTCATCGTGTACCTCTCGCCAATCTGATTCTTGGCGACCTCTATTATGAGCCTGATGAGAATGGCAAATCAAACAAGCAACTTGCTGTGGAATATTATATGAAAGCAGAAGAACATGCTGTATTGGGGCGCCATGGTGCAGAAAGAGTGCTCGACTATTACAGAAATGGAGGAAACATCCAACTGACAGAAGACGATATCAAGCGATTGGAACTGATTGTACAACCTAAAGGTGTAGAAACGGAATGAAAACAATAACACAAGCATTTAGAACATTATTGGTATTTATGCTAATATTCTATTGCGTAGGTGTCTATGCTCAGAGAAAAGAAGTTTCCTATTTCAACGATGGTGTTGAAATTTGTCCATTAGCAGACAAAGAACTTATAGACTCATGCTACAACCTATTAGATAGAAATATGATGTTAGAAACAGATGGTATATATGGGCAAATAGCCGTTATTGATGCCACAACATCAGAAGTATTAGCATGGGCATCATTGGAGAAACAATGGGATGACGAGTGTGAAGGGTGTGGTGATATGGTATATGTACCATTCAAAAAGAATATCTGGGCTATCAGTGGCACAACTATTAGTGGCACAGATGTCAGTGGCACCGCTATCAGCGACACAACAAAGACGAACAATGCCATAGAACTGGCTCTGTCTTTCAGACAAAGAGGTGTAAAACAGGCTGGTAGGTACAATATCCTTCAGCACGACAACAATAAAAGATGTTTTGATGAATTTACGTTTGTGGGCTGTTTTCCAGCTGATAACCCAAAATATTCCATCGGTATGGTTGTCATTCGCCCCCATAAGCTTCCGGCAACTGCTGGAATGTTGAGCAAGGAGGTGAACCTACTGATTGAATGGTTGATGACTAGAAAGAAGTAACAATCAAAGTTGTGCCCGACACGGATTAGGGGAAATCGATATGAAGAAAATTAAGATTACAGAGCAAATACATGTTCTCGGAACTACGTTTAAGGATATTTACGAGATTGCTGACTATTCGCATAATGGAATATCCAAGGATGGTGTATATGTAGGGCAGCTCGTGAGACATCATCTTTGGTTTGATGAATGTGATTATCTCAGCGACAATTATTGGTGGCGTTGCTTTGTATTTGCAAAATCAAAAGATGATGTTGAAAACAAATTGGAGAAGTTGAGAGAACCAGAATTTAGAGAAGATTTAGCTCCAATGATATACTGGGACGACGAATACGATGATATGAAAGTAACAGATGATATTACATTATGAAAAAACTATTGTTTATAATCCTTATGCTTGCAGTTCTTACTGGCTGTCATAGTTTGCGTATGGGAGTCGGATTAAAAGGGGAAGTCGTTGAAGAAGATACCCTTGTCTTGGATGGTGATACGTTCACCATTCAAGAACGAATTGGTGACAGTCTGTTTATCGTTTGGAACTATGAACATTCTGATGACAAGACGCCATGCTACCTTCTAAAGTATGAACGCAATGGTTTCTATTATCCACAAATCGAAGCATCAGATATTACATCAATTGATAACACGACTGAATATGTTTGTATAGACGAGAAGGATGTTTATGACATTAAGAACAAAAAGGTGTTGTTCGCACCTCCTTGTAATGCTTCTGGGCTGTGTTATCTTGGTGAATGGAATGACTTGTTTCTTTTCGCAAGTTCTGATACGCTATGTTTCTCTGATGGGAAATGCTTTGGACTTCAGGATGATGTGTATTGTCGGATACCCAGGAAAAAGGGATTCTTGAATTTAGTGGCTGGTGCCCAAACGATAGATGTTCCATTTGGCGACTTATATCATTCGAGACAGATAGCTGAATCAAAAGATATATCTGTCGAAAGGACGATAAAGGACTATCATATCAAGCCAAGAAACAAGTACGAAAGTATGGATGCCGGTTTTACTGTGGATTTGGAAATTCCTAAGGGTAATACTGGTGCTGACAGGTCAATCCGTGAATGGATGATGACTGCTGTAAGGGATGATGCGTTCTTCCAGCTGGAACGCTATAAAGATATTCCGGTAGGCAAGTGTACATCACTTAGGGATATGCAGCATTCGTTGGATGATTATGGCGTGTTGTGGGAGAAGCTCTGTCGGGCAGAGTACCAGATAGAAGATACGTTGGACGTGAGAATGACTTGCGATATCAAGGTGAAGAAGGTTGTGGATTGTCAAGACTATACCACCTATTACTATAGGGCGAGCCTTTACAATGGGGGCTTTCATGATTTGCCTCGTGAGTATTACATCACATACGACAAAAAGAAAGGTGTATTTGTGGATGTTGGCAACACTGTGAAACCAGCTATGCTGCAACGGTTCCGACATCTGGTTTTGGAGAGTTTGAAGAAAGAATATGATTTCAACTATGAACGGGAAAGTTCATGGGAGTATTTTACCAATAGCATATTCTCCTTCCATTGTCCTATGGTTGATACAAGTGGTATGGATGAGGTGATGCAGTCATTTCTCGTACATAACTACTCCTGTGATGAATGGGCAGGATGGACGGGATACACTGAAAAGGCATTTACCGAAAAGGATTTTCCTCTGACTCATTTCGCAGTACTTCCAGAAGGTATCGTCTTGACCTATCATCCTTATCAGATTGATTATTTTGCTGCAGGCGAATATCATGCTGTTATCCCTTTCAAGGATGCTAATAAATGTTTGATGTTCGACTATTCCCCATATGAGGATTTGAAGCCAAAGTTGCAAAGATTCATCAAGTGGTAATGAAAAAACAGAAAGAGGAGGGATGCATAAAAAAAAGGTCCCGACGGGGATGCTACTCCCCAAAGGAACCTATCTTATATAATAGAAATGATAAAAATCTATCTTTTAGAGATTCTTGAACTCGATGCCGTTTGCCTCTGAGTAGTCAATGGTGATTGGCTTCTCGCGACTTACTTCCTCGGCAAGAATCTTCTTGCTCAAATCGTTCTGAACGTAATCCTGAATGGCACGCTTTACTGGACGGGCACCAAACTCTGGGTCGTAACCTACCTTTGCCAGATACTGGATAGCTGCAGGAGTCCAGAGAAGTTCAAAGCCCTGAGGCTCCAACATCTTCTTTACTCGCTTCATCTGAAGTTCTACAACCTCGGCAATCTGCTCCTGGGTCAACGGCTTGAAGGTAATGATATCATCAATACGGTTCAGGAACTCAGGGCGGAAGGTCTTCTTCAACATCTCACGGCTTGCGTTGGAAGTCATGATGATGATGGTGTTCTTGAAGTTGACTACACGGCCCTTGTTGTCTGTCAGACGACCATCGTCCAATACCTGCAACAGGGTATTGAATACATCAGGATGCGCCTTCTCAATCTCATCGAAGAGAACCACACTGTATGGTTTGCGGCGTACAGCCTCGGTCAACTGACCACCTTCATCGTAGCCGACATACCCTGGAGGCGCACCGATCAGACGGGATTCGCTGAACTTCTCCTGATATTCACTCATATCAATTCGGGTCATCATCGACTCGTCATTGAACAGATACTCAGCCAGCGCCTTGGCAAGTTCCGTCTTACCTACACCGGTAGTACCGAGGAAGATAAAGCTGGCGATAGGACGCTTAGGATCCTGCAAACCGGCACGGCTGCGGCGAACGGCATCACTTACAGCGGTGATAGCCTCGTCCTGTCAGATGACTCTCTTGT
>OGEE01001033.1_pt1 | contig 16103 bp, 17 predicted proteins | sample 1570571 | NCBI WGS metagenome assembly OGEE01 (sample SAMEA2582169, study PRJEB24529) | metagenome | biome: Human gut stool | place: China | collected 2011
AGGCAAACGCCCAACTTCTTGATTTTCAATCAAAGTCCAATTTAGAGCGAGTTAGTAATTTTAACCAAATTCCGAATCAAAGGTTGCTGAAAATCGGGCCTTATCGCCACCCGAAATTTGGTGGTATCAGAAAAAAGCCGTATCTTTGCACCGTCATTCAGAAGAAAGGCTGCTGATGACAAAGAGAACAATAATCATTAATCACTAATCATTAAAAAAAACTGCCTATGAAAAAGGAAACTTGGAAAACCGTTATTCAGATTTTGATCTCGATTCTATCAGCCGTAGCTACTTCGCTCGGCGTTACGAGCTGCATGAGCTAAAAAGCAAATAACAAACAGAAAGTGGGTGTGCCATGGTCTTTATCCAGACTTATGACACACCCGCTTTCTGTTTGTTTTAAAACCATCTTACAGATTGAACCTCAAGCCAAATTGAAGATTGAAATTCAGCTTCTTATCCTTGAATGTATTCTCTATATCGCTTCCGTTGTCGAAGTAATACTTGGCGCCCGGCTCTATGTATAAGCCCACACTTGGCGAGATGTCATATTGGGCGCCGAGCGAAGCCTTTCCAGAGAATTGCACCCTGTCTCGCTTGGCATCCTGCTTCCTGGTTCCATCTTCATCGGTATCATTCTTCACGTTGTAAGCTGCCTCGGCACCAGCCATCACGTAGGCATGGAAGCCGCCACTCCTCCACAATTCATAATTCAAGCCTACAGGGATGCCTACATAATGAAGCACCTGATGAACATTGTAGTCATTGTTTGGAGCATACGGATAGAAATCGGAAGAGGTGCGGGTATAAACCACGCCCGTGCTCAACGACAAGCGAGGAGCCACGCCAAAGGCTATCTGCATACCCACGGATACCGGAGCATGATGCTTCGCCTTTCCCTGCGGAGATTTCTGGAGTGCCTTATAGGCTGCCGCCATCAGATAATCCACGTCGTTGCTTCCACCCACCGAAGGGTCGGGATATACGCCTGGCATCGGATCTGCCATCACTCCCGAATCAGAATAACGATTGACGATGTTACTGCCGGAATTGACATTCCCCATTCCTGCTCCGAAGTTCTCGGCATAGAGTTTCATCGATACTCCCGCCACTTCGCTATTCCTGGAGAAATGATAAGAGGATGAGTTTGGTTCAGCCTGACTCTGCGCTGATTCTGCTGATTTGTATTTCGAAGCAACCAGCGGAGCCTTATCCGAAGCAACAGTTACCATTGTTTCGCCTTCATCATTCATGGGTGCAGCTGATTGAACTGGCACAGAGGCGTAATCGGAAGAAAGCAGAGAAGCTGCCGAAGAAGCAGCCTTTTGCCTGCTCTTGGAATCTGCGGATTTGTTATCAGCAGCAAGCAGCGGAACTTGCTTCGAATGAGAGGAAGATGATGCTGACAGAGAGGAAGATGATGCTGACAGAGAGGAAGATGCTGCTGATGATGCAGATGAAGCTTCTGATGACGCCAGGGATGCCAACTGTGCATTGCCCTGCTCCACATCCTCCTGATGCAGATAAACATAGCTTCCGCCTATTCCAAGCAAGGCTACGGCGGCTGCGGCTGCCGACCATCGTTTCAACGTGACAACCCGGGCTTTCGGTTCCTTCTCCTCCCTTTTGGCAGGATGATTTTCAGGAACCCCATTCTCCCCTGCTACAGGCTGATTCTGAGCAAGCGATTGTGCAATGCCAGCCCACAAGTCGTGCTTGACAGGCTCCTGATAGTCTGTCATCTGATCTCGAAGTTTGCTTGTCCAATCCTTGTTACTCATATTCTTTCTCGTTTAATGTATTCAAATAATCGTTTATTTTCTTTGCCAGGAGCTTTTTGGCTCTCAGATATTGCGAAGCTGAGGAGCTTTCCTTGATGCCTAGCTGCTCGGCGATTTCCTTGTGGCTGCGCTGCTCAAACACAAACATGTTGAGCACCAGGCGATAGCCCTCGGGCAATTCGCCTATCATCCTCGTTAATTCTGCAGGCGGCACCCGTTCTACCTCAGGATCCTCGTCTGGAACCTCTTCCGGAACTTCATCCACAAAGGTGAGTCGGGACTGCTTCCTCGTCATGCTGATGGCTTCGTTCACCACGATGCGGAGGAGCCATGCCTTCAGCGAACCTTCGCCCCGGAAATCGAAACTGGCGATGTTGGAGAAAAACTTCACGAAACTCTCCTGCACCACATCCTCGGCATCATCACGCAAAGGGACATACCTCAGCGCTACCGCCATGGCATATCCTACGTAGCGCTCATACAGTCGGTGCATTGCTGCCTGACTGCCGCCTTTTACGTCATCCAGAAGTTGCTTTTCTGTTTCCAATTTTTCTCTTTTTTACTGATAAAACGAATATCATAGCAAAACCTTGCACCAAAAATCAAACTTTTTTTGATGCAAGGCTTTTTTCATCTTATTTCCTATACAGATTTTCTATACAGAAATCACCATTCCCTCATTGCTCAGATAGCTTTCCCCGAATACCTCTTTTGCTTCCTTGAGCAACACTTTCTCGTCGTTATACCGGGCACTGTAATGCCCCAGGAGCAGCTTTCCTACCCCGGCATCCCTCGCCACCGTCGCCGCCTGACGGGCGGTGCTGTGGTTGTAGATTTTGGCACGGTCTTCCTGATCAGAAGTGTAGGTACTCTCGTGATAAAGCAGGGTAACGCTCTTCACCTTCTCCCAGAGATTCGGGATATAGCGGGTATCACTCATGTAGGCATAGCTGCGGGGCTGGTCGGCAGGTGTCACTAATTTTTCATTCGGAATCACCTCGCCCTCCTCGTTGGTCCAGTCAGCCCCATTCTTGATATTGTTGATCTGGCTGATAGGAATGCCATAGTAATCTATCATGTCGCGGCGGATATGAGGCAGCGTAGGTTTCTCGCGGAAGATGAAGCCGCAGCATGGCACGCGATGCTTCAGGGGCACCGTCTCCACCGTGAGCGAATGGTCTTCGTAGATAATCTGCTGCTTCTCGGTATCCACCGGAATCATCTCCATTTCATACTCCATGGTCTGCATAAAATACTCCACCTGCTGCTTGAACAGGGGTTCATAATCCTTTGGGGCATAAACCCTTAACTTAGATGTTCGACCGAGCATTCCAAGCGTAGAAAGCAGGCCCATCAAGCCGAAGCAATGGTCGCCATGCATGTGGGAGATGAAGATGGCATTGAGCTTGGAGAAATGAATATGGGAGCGGCGGAACTGCATCTGTGCTCCTTCTCCACAATCCACCATAAAGCACTTGCCTCGCATCTCTATGAGCTGCGAGGAGGCATTATGCTTAAGGGTGGGCAGCGCACTGCCACACCCCAGAATATGTATCTTAAATGGTTCCAAAATTTTTATTGCAATCTTATAAGTTAGAAACGGTGTACATTTTTTTTATGATGTACTGCCGCTAAAAAATCATATTCTTACTCCTGGCGCTTGAACACGTAGATGCCCTGCGTATTCTCCAGCGTCAGACTATCCGGACCCAGATTGTCGATGGCGAAGGTATCCTTGTTAAGCAGGAGCTTTCCGTTCAGAATCTTCCATGAAGTCCAAGGGTTGGTTTCCGCCTTCACATTGTTCTTCACCTCGCCACCTTCCAGGATATCGAAGTTCTTGTCTATCGAAGTCCACTTGCCGAGGAGCGAAGTAAGATTGATAACTTTCTGGGCAAGCATCTCGCCATCCTGCGCCTTGTAGCCGATGAGGGCGATGCGGTCGCCAGCCAGGAGTCCGCCCTGCACGATGCCAGGCTGCTCATCGTCGATGAAGACGGTGAGGGTATCACCTGCGTCTGATATCAATTCGAGGCTGTGCATAGAGGTTCCCTCGCCACACACGCCATAGATGGTTGAGTCGTTCTCCGCATCCTCCAGCGCTACAGAATCGTTGGTGCTGATCACCGGCACGGTTTTCTTATCCTTACAGCTATTGGCAGCGAAAAGTACTACCAAAGCCATCATCACATAAACTAATCTTTTCATAATCTCTTATCTTTAAAATATATTTCAAAATATGATTACTCCTCACCTTGAAGCTTTTCCTGCTTCTTGGCTTCATCCCAGAGTTGATTCATCTCTTCCAAGCTCATGTCTTTCAGATTCTTGCCCTGCTTGAGCGAGTGATCTTCCACATAGTTGAAGCGGCGGATAAACTTCTGGTTTGTCTTCTCCAGCGCATTGTCCGGATTGAGCTTATAGAGACGGGCAGCATTGATGACTGAGAAGAGGAAATCGCCGAGTTCCTGGGTAGAATTCTCCTTATCTCCCTTGGCAAGTTCTGCCTTGAGTTCCTCTAGTTCTTCGTGTACCTTATCCCATACATCCTCCTTCTCTTTCCAGTCGAAGCCCACGTTTCGTGCCTTGTCCTGAATGCGATAGGCCTTGATAAGGGATGGCAGGGAATTTGGCACTCCGCTCAGAACGCGCTCGTTGCCATCTTTCTCCTGCTGCTTAATCTGCTCCCAGGTTTTCTCTACCGAGGCAGCATTCTTGGGTTTGCTGGCACCAAGAGCCAGGGTTTCTTCGGCATTGGCAGTTTCTGCCTTCCCGTTTTCTGCTTTTTCAGACTCCTTATATACCACCTGTCCCTCATCATTGATATACATATCAGGATTCGCCACAGTCCATTCGCCCTCTTCCTTCCAGTTGATGAAAGGATGGCGGAACATCAGTTTGTCAGCTTCCTGATTGCAGACATCGCAGATATCGAACTCGCCGTCTTCTCTGCCGATGATGCTATAGAACATCACGTGCTCCAGCACATCGCCCAGCTCCTTCTTGATATCCTTGTAATCGCGCTTCATCAAGGCGTCACAAAGCTCGAAAGTTTCCTCGATGGTATTCGGACGAAGACTCTCGAATGTCTGCTTCTTATCCCATGGACACTGCAGGCGCAAACGGTCCTGCACATCCAGCAAGCGGCTGAACGCCGCCATTTTCTCTTCTTTCGTATGCATAATTCTAACCTCACATTAAAGATTATCTTTCCATTTCTTGCCAGCCTTCGTGTTGAGGAAAATGACAAAAGACAATGCAAACACAAACATCATTACATTAAAAAACAAATATGCCTCCATAACTATTACTTTTTATACTTCAACAAATCATTGGCACCATATGCAAGTAAAAAACCACATATTGAACCAACAAAAAAACACACTATATTAAGCCAACCGAAATCACCTCCAATTATCAGAGGCGACAATCCTCCCACGGCAACGCTGCCAAACATCAGCTTCGCCATATCATAGAGAAAACCGGCTAGCAGCTTTCTTCTATCTTGCTCTGAAACTTCTTTTACTGCATTACTAACCATCGTTTTGTGCAAAAATTAATAATTTTGATGCAAAGATAGTATTTTTCGCCCAAAAATTCGTATCTTTGCACCGTTTTTTAAGGAAAAAGAAAGAAAAAGAATAAAAATTAGATAGAAACAATGGAATTAGCAAGTAAATACGATCCACAAGCAGTGGAAAGTAAATGGTATCAGTACTGGCTCGACAACAAGCTTTTCAGCTCTAAGCCAGATGGTCGTGAACCTTATACAGTGGTTATCCCTCCACCAAACGTAACAGGTGTGCTCCACATGGGTCACATGCTCAACAATACTATCCAGGATATTCTCGTTCGCCGTGCACGCATGGAGGGCAAGAACGCTTGCTGGGTACCAGGTACCGACCACGCCAGTATCGCTACCGAGGCTAAGGTGGTTAACCGCCTCGCCCAGCAGGGTATCAAGAAGACTGACCTCACCCGCGAGGAGTTCCTCAAGCACGCTTGGGACTGGACTCACGAGCACGGCGGCATCATCCTCAAGCAGCTCCGCAAGCTCGGTGCCAGCTGCGACTGGGACCGCACAGCATTCACCATGGACGAGACCCGCTCTCGTGCCGTTATCCACGTATTCTGCGACCTCTACAAGAAGGGTCTCATCTATCGTGGCGTGCGCATGGTTAACTGGGACCCTAAGGCTCAGACTGCGCTCTCTGACGAGGAGGTTATCTACAAGGATGAGCACTCTAAACTCTATCACTTGAAGTATTATGTAGTAGAGCAGGACTGCCAGCAGGTGGATGAAGAGAACGTGATGCACAAGGATGAGAAGGGATACTATGCAGTAGTAGCAACCACCCGTCCTGAGACCATCATGGGCGACTCTGCCATGTGTATCAACCCAGAGGATAAGAAGAATACCTGGTTGAAGGGCAAGCACGTAATCGTGCCTCTCGTAAACCGCGAGATTCCTGTCATCGAGGATACATACGTAGATATCGAGTTCGGTACCGGATGTCTGAAGGTAACTCCAGCTCACGATATCAACGACCACGCCCTCGGTTTGAAGCACGGTTTGGAAACCATCGATATCTTCAACGACAACGGTACCATCAGCGAGGCAGCAGGTCTCTATGTAGGTATGGACCGCATGGACGTGCGCAAGCAGATTTCCATCGACCTTCAGAACGCCGGATTGATGGAGAAGATTGAGGACTATAATAACAAGGTGGGCTTCTCTGAGCGTACCAATGTGCCTATCGAGCCAAAGCTCTCTACACAGTGGTTCCTCAAGATGCAGCACTTTGCCGACATCGCCCTCCCTCCAGTGATGGACGACGACATCGAGTTCTACCCTAAGAAGTACAAGAACACCTATCGCCACTGGTTGGAGAACATCAAGGACTGGTGTATCAGCCGTCAGCTCTGGTGGGGTCACCGCATCCCAGCCTACTACTTCGACAATGCCGGCAAGAAGGATTTCGTGGTAGCAGAGACTGCAGAGGAGGCGCTGAAGCTCGCTCAGGAGAAGAACGCCAGCATCAAGGCTGAGGATCTTGAGCAGGAGAGCGACTGCCTCGACACCTGGTTCTCTTCATGGTTGTGGCCTATCTCTCTGTTTGATGGCATCGAGCATCCTGACAACGAGGAGATTAACTACTACTACCCTACTTCCGACCTCGTAACAGGTCCGGACATCATCTTCTTCTGGGTAGCACGTATGATTATGGCTGGCTACGAGTATCGTGGCAAGATGCCATTCAAGCACGTATATTTCACTGGTATCGTTCGCGACAAGCTGGGCCGCAAGATGAGCAAGAGTCTCGGCAACTCACCAGACCCACTGGATCTGATTGATAAGTTTGGTGCCGACGGCGTTCGTATGGGTATGATGCTCAGTGCTCCAGCCGGCAACGACATCCTCTTCGACGAGAGCCTTTGCGAGCAGGGACGTAACTTCAACAATAAGATTTGGAATGCCTTCCGCCTCGTGAAGGGTTGGGAGACTGCTGATATCGAGCAGCCTAAGAGTGCAGAAATCGCCGTGAAGTGGTTTGATGCCAAGCTCAAGGAGGTGAACGAGGAGATGCAGAAGCAGTTTAAGGACTACCGTATCTCTGAGGCATTGATGACAGTATATAAGCTGTTCTGGGATGAGTTCTCATCCTGGTACCTGGAGATGGTGAAGCCAGCTTACGGCCAGCCTATCGACCAGAAGAGCTACGACGCTACCCTCCGTTTCTTCGATGCCCTTCTGAAGATGTTGCATCCATTCATGCCATTCATCACCGAGGAATTGTGGCAGCACATCTACGACCGCAAGGATGGCGAGAGCATCATGCGCGAGAAGCTGGAGATTCCTGCACCTACAGATGAGGAGCAGAAGTTGGCAGCCGACATTGAGGCAGTGAAGCAGATCATTGCCGGTGTTCGTACCGTTCGCAACCAGAAGAACATTGCCCAGAAGGAGCAGTTGTCTCTCCAGGTAGTAGGCAAGAACGATTTCGAGGCTTACAACGACGTAACTCTGAAGATGGCCAACCTCGACAAGATTGAGGTCATCGACGAGAAGAGTGCCGATGCATCCAGCTTCATGGTAGGCACCGACGAGTTTGCCGTACCATTGGGTGACCTCATCGACGTGGCAGCCGAGATTGAGAAGGCAGAGGCCCAGCTCAAGCACCTGGAGGGCTTCCTGATGGGTGTACGCAAGAAGCTCAGCAATGAGAACTTCGTAGCTCACGCTCCTGAGAAGGTAGTGGCCCTGGAGCGCAAGAAGGAGAGCGACTCTGTAGAGAAGATTGCCGCTCTCAAGGCAACCATCGAGGAGCTCAAGAAGAAGTAATTATAGAAATAATTACGGAAAATAATTATAAATAATGTTTAGTGTTTAGTGTGTCATGCACTAAGCACTAAACATTTAACCTTTTTAAATATAAACATGATCAAGAAGCTTTTCACCTTATTTATATGCACGATTTCGCTGGCAATGACATTTACGAGTTGCAGCGAAGAGGCTTTTGATCCGGATAGTGTCAACAAGCAGACCATCCTGGTGTTCTATCCATGGACGGGAAGCAAAAGCAGCACGGGATTATTGGGCTATTTGCAGAACAACATCGACAGCATCTGCGATGGCATCATCGACAGAAAGGGACTCAACAATTCCCGCGTTCTGGTGTTCCTGAGCGATAAATATAACCACAGCACGCTCTATGACTTGCAATATAATGCTACTACCAAAAGCGTGGACCGTGTTTCCCTGAAGGAATACGAGGGTGCTTCGTATGCCTCAGCCGAGGGCATCGCAGATATTCTGAACGAGGTGAAAACGAAAGCCAGTGCGCTGAACTATGCCCTCATCGTGGGAGTTCATGGTTGCGGCTGGACTTATGCCAGCGACTGGAGCAGATACCCTTACTACGCACGTCCAAGCGTAACACGACCAAGGGATAATAACTTCAGCGGCATTCAGTTTGGTCCAGATCCCAACGCCCCTCTCACCCGCTTCTTCGGCAGTGTGAGCCTGGCAGAAAACGCCATGGATATCAGCACCCTTGCCGAAGGCATCAGAGAGAGCGGATTGAAGATGCAATACATCCTCTTCGACGCCTGCTACATGAGCAATATAGAAACCGCCTACGAGTTGAAAGATGTTACCAACTACATGATAGCCAGCGGAAGCGAAATCATGGCAGCCGGATTGCCATATCGCTCGATGTGGAGCTATCTGAACTCACCCACTCCCAATTATTCGAGCATCGTTTCAACCAGCGTAAACTTCTACAAGAACTCCTCTGCCCCATTCTGTAACCTGGCAGCCATCGACTGCCGACAGGTAGAGAAATTAGCGAGTGTAATGAAGGACATCAACGCAGAGAATCAGCTTCAAGCCAGCGTGAATCTGGATTCCATCCAGCATCTGGATGGTTTCCGTCCTAACCTCTTCTACGACCTGGAGACTTATGTGGATAGCCTCCGCCCAAGCGGATATCTGCTCGACCAGTTCAAGAGTCAGTTGAAGCTCACCATCAAGGCATCAGATCATACCGACGAGGCGTACACCTGCATCTACAGTTCCGACAGCTTCAAGATCAAGAACTATTGCGGCATCACCATCTCCGACCCAAGCCAGCACAGCGTGGCCATCAAGGGTAGAGAAAAGACAGGCTGGTGGAAGGCTACGCACTAAATGACAGAACTTTCGCATGTGGTTCAAGAACGGGCTGAAGGCCCAAAAGCTCCTAGCCCAGGGCATCGCCCTGGGTATAATGGCAATCAGCAAGGCGCCCTGTAAGGGCAAAAGCTTTATGTTTTGTCTGGAGTTTTAAAGCTTTTGCCCTTACAGGGCGACAGGTTTGCGTCCGTAATTACCCAGGGCGATGCCCTGGGCTAGGGGCTTCTGCCCTTTCAGGGCGTGTGGAGCTTACATGCGAAACTTGAGTAAATGATTTAAAATATAATAGGTTATGGAATTTTTTATAATTGATAATAATGGACAACAGGCAGGACCATTCAGTATGGATCAGCTTGTTCAAAAAGGTATCAGCCCCGAAACTCTAGTTTGGAAACAAGGCATGGCAGATTGGACGCCAGCCTGGAAAGTAGAGGATTTGAGAGCCGTATTGGAAGCTGTTGAAGCTGATAAGGTTAATCAGAATTCAAACCAGAGCCAGGGGTTCAATCCAAATTTTAACCAGAGCCAAGGGTTCAACCAGAATCACGGGTTTAATCAGAATCACGGGTTTAACCAGAGCCAGGGGTTCAATCAGAATTCAAATCAGGATTTCAACCAGAACCAAGGCTTTCAGCAGGGATCCCAGCAAGGTTTCCAGCAAGGCGCAAGCATGAATCAGGGCTTTAACACGACTCAGAACACAAGTCAAGGGTTCAATCCAAATTCTAATCAGGGATTCAATCAGAACCCGAATTCTGATTCGAAGCAGCCTAAAAAGAAGTCGAATCACTTCGTTATGAAGATAATTATCGGCCTCATCATCTTCATCTTCGCCATCTTCGCCGTTACAAATCCAAGCGAAGAAGAGCACAAGGAGAAGGTTCGCACGGAAGTAAGCAAGGCGATAGAGAAAGCTGTAAGCACTACGGATAACAACTTCTTTACCCAAGCCCTCCGTTCAGCAGCTAAGATGATGGCAGACAATATGATGGGCGAAGCCATGAACCAGCTCTTTGAATATCACAACTACATCGTGTGTTCCAAAGGTTCAGTTGAGTTTAATGGCAAGCAGCATACCATCAGTTTCGGTATCCTCGGCAAGGTTTATACCATGAATGCAGATGATATGGTGAAGGCACTGGAAAATACGGATAATCTGCAGATTGAGGAATCTTCCTCAACATCAGACGATAATACCGTCGGAGATAATTCAGCCTCATCGTCATCTGATAGCAATGCAAATCTTGATGAAAACGGAAATTCTGTTGATGAATCTGCCGATGGCAGCATCAGTTCGAGAGTTCAGAAGAAGCTGGAAGACAAGGCCAATGAGGCCATGGATAAGGCTGCCGACAAGGTTCAGAAAAAGCTGGAAGAGAAAATCAACCAGAAACTGGATCAAGCCACTGACTCATCAAAGATTGAAAAAATCATAAATACAATTTTAGAGCTCATCTAAAAGAGTTTATAAAAGAGCTATTTAAAAATAAAAGAAAAAGAGAGGGTGTGTCAAAAGTCCAAGACACACCCTCTTTTTATTTATTACTTCTTCTCCTCAGGTACTAGGAACTTGTCGCCACTCTGCTTGACAAGCTGCTTGGCAAACTTCTCTGGGTAACCAGGACGGGCTGGACGAGCACCCAAACCATAAGGGGTCTTCTCGAAATTACCATTCTTATCGGTTGGCTTGATAATCATATCATTATACTTCACCACCATGAACTCGAAAAGCTGGTTCCAGTGAGCCAACATCTGCTGTGCCTTCTCAACACTGTAGTCGTTGAGATACTTCACGGCAGCCTGTGGATTCTGAGCATAAAGCTCCTGAGCCTTCTTCTCAACACCTGCCTGAGCAGCAAAATAGCTGTTGTCCAAGCTATCACGAACCTCCTTCAAGGTTGGGAACATCAGGCTGTAACGAGGATAAACCATGTTGCTGGTCATGTTGCAAACCCAGTAAGCATTCTTCTTGCTGAAATGCACCGCATCAACACCAGGAGTATTATAGCACTCAGGACGCTGAGTCATTGAGCAGTAAACCGGTGTGAACGCAGCCATGTTGGCATCATCGTTGGCAAACCAGAACACGCCACCAATCTCTCTTGGCAACCATGAACGCATCTGGCTCACGAATACGAAACCACTCTGCTGGGTGCTAACAGGACGCTCGTTGAAATACTGCTTGCCATCCACCTTGTACATCAATGGTGTAGGACGATATGGCATCTCCCAGATACCGCCACCGATATCAGAACCGTCGGCTACAGAAAGAGGAGTACCCTCGTAATGGTCGCGCATCACATTCTCAACATCCTTCACGCTCACCTTCTTGTTAGGAACCACCCAGAGAGGCATATCCTGCGCATCAGGATTCTTGCCGAGTGCCCAATCCAGATAAGGACTCATGTCATAGAAATGGTTCAGCATCGCCCAGGCACGGGCATCGCAGAAACGACGGCCCGAGAAATCAGGCTTCGCATACGCCATCTTCCAGGAGAAATCAGCATCTTTGCCCTTAAACCAGCCCTTGCTGCGGGCAAAGGAAACCACATCCTTGGCATACATCACGTTCTTCTTGTCCTTCATGTTGAACTTGCCGATGCGGCTCTGGTTGGCATGTGCACAGATGGCATCATCCGGAATACGGAGAGCTACCCAGACAGCACCCTTGGAACCGGCACCCTTACCCATCATCTCCATGATCCAAGCCTCGTTAGGATCACAGATGGTGAAGGTTTCGCCTTCTGAATTATAACCATAGGTATTGGCAAGGGTGGTCATCACCTTGATAGCCTCGCGGGCCGTCTTACTGCGCTGCAAAGCCACGTAGATGAGCGAACCGTAGTCCATGATACCGGTAGAATCCACCATCTCCTCACGACCACCATAGGTAGTCTCGCCGATGGTAACCTGCCATTCGTTGATGTTGCCGATAACGTTATAAGTCTCGGCAGCCTCAGGAATCTCACCATGATACTTGTTGCTATCCCAGTCGTAAATCTTGCGCATCTCGCCTTTGGCGTGCTTAGCCGCAGGATAATGGCAGAGGTACTGGAACATACCGTAGTCGTCGGCACTGTAGGAACACATCACGGAACCATCCACAGATGCCTTCTTGCCCACGATGAAGTTGCTGCAAGCCTCAGCCTCAGAGACGCAGCCCATCATAGCCACAGCCATCAAGGCTGAAGCAAAAATCTTATTCATAAATATACCTTATTTATATATACAAAACTTATATATACAAAAAGAGAAGAGCATTTAGATTCTTCACTCTTCCCTTTTCATTCTTCACTTATTCGCAAGCCTTGAAGCTCATATCCAAGCCCTTAACACTGTGTGTCAAGGCACCTACAGAGATGAAGTCAACACCCTGCTCTGCATAATCGCGGATGGTATCGTAGGTGATACCGCCAGATGACTCAGTCTCATACTTGCCGGCGATGATATCCACAGCCTTCTTGGTATCAGGCACAGAGAAGTTGTCGAGCATGATGCGGTTTACACCACCGTGCTTCAACACCTGGTCGAGCTCGTCGAAGCTGCGAACCTCAATTTCAATCTTCAGATCGAGACCCTTCTCCTTGAGATAAGCATGGCAACGGTCGATAGCATTATCGATGCCGCCAGCGAAATCGATGTGGTTGTCCTTGAGGAGAATCATATCGAAGAGACCGATGCGATGGTTCATACCGCCACCAATCTTCACAGCCTGCTTCTCCAACATGCGGAGACCTGGAGTGGTCTTGCGGGTATCGAGGATGTGAGTCTTGGTACCTTCGAGGCGCTTCACATACTTGGCAGTCATGGTAGCGATACCGCTCATGCGCTGCATGATGTTGAGCATGAGGCGCTCTGTCTGGAGCAGAGAACGGGTCTTACCCTCTACGATCATGGCGATGTCGCCCTTCTTTACGTGGGTACCATCCTGCAACAATACCTCCACCTTCATGGTAGGGTCGAAGCGGGCGAATACCTTCTTAGCCATTTCTACACCAGCCAATACGCCATCTTCCTTGATGAGCAAATGGCTCTTACCCATGGCGTCCTCAGGAATGCAACACAAGGTTGTGTGGTCGCCATCACCGATATCCTCAGCAAATGCCAAGTCTATCAACTTGTCTTCTAATTGATCTACGCTTAACATATTATTAATGTTTTATTATTAAATGTTTTTTCCATTCCACAGGGCTCGGAGGATGCCTTCTTCATCCCGTTCAACTCGGATTTCGCCACCTAACCATTCGGTCATCGGCAACTCCTCACGAAACTCGAAGTAGTTCACCACCCTGCCCTCCTGTATTTCTACCACAGCCTGCTGCAGTATCGAGCCATCGGGCAATATCACCTGATGGGCTCCGCATCTTCTTAAATCTTCCATCACTTTTCCTATCGCAGATTGGTTGCCTTCAGCGGTTCGCCCTTCAGCTGCTTAGGTGGAAGCATTCTCGTTGGTCTTCCCGGAGGAAGCGATGAAGGAGCAGAGGATGCTGCTCCCATGCGCTGAGCACTATCCTTCTTCAAACTGTCAGTAGAAGATGTTCCGGCAGAAGAAGACGGAGTCTGAACTGCCTTTGGCTGATGCATGCGAACCAGCTTGATATGCTCTACGAACATCAGTTTGAGCGTGGAAGAAGACGGCATGTCCGAAGCAAAAGAACCATCAGACAGCATAAAGTATCCCTTCACACTCTTGATGCCAAGATTGTCATTATCAGCCACCTGGATAGAGCAATGCTGAGAATTGGAAATCTGGGTAACCTGCTGGGCAATGCTATCATTCTTAAACTGCACGGCGAGCAAAGCCACACCACCACGCATGCCATCCTGGAAGATGAACTGCGTATCGAAATCGAGCATCAGGCAGTCGCCCTTATGAAAGGCGGTATCCACCGGAATATCGAAGCTTACCGCATTAAACGGCGTTGTGGCTGAAAGAACCATGGCTGGTGCCAGATTCCACACGTTGGCAGTATCGCCCGTGGCAGAAAGATTATCAAACTGGCTGGCGTCTGCATTACCACCCAGGGCTACAATCTCGTTGTTCAGGCGGTCGCCCAATTCCTTATATACATCCTCCAGCAATTCGGTGTGGCGCATGTAATACACCATCGAACTGTCGAATTCTGCCGAGGTAACGTCGTGCTTTCTGAGCACTGCCTCGCGATATGTGATGCTCTGTCCGGTATCCCCTCCATCAGCCGTATGCGCCATTGAGAGCGCCACGTGATAATCGTAGAGGATATCCGCCATCTTGCCCTTCGACAACACATCTCCAGGCAGGGATGGCTTACAGGAAACCACGCCCAGAAGCAGGCATATCAATATCGAGAAAAACGCACTAATCTTCTTCATCCCATATTCCTCCTATCTTATGATTTCTGGGCAGATTCTTCAGAAGATTTCCCTGATGAAGATTTCTCTGATGAAGATTTCTCTGAAGAAGATGACTTATCAGAAGATTTCTTCTTTCCCTCTCCCAGTTCTTCCAATTCCTTACGGCAGAAGATGAGCATGGCGATGATACCGACGCTGACACATGAATCTGCAAAATTGAAAACAGGGTCAAAGAACGTGCCCTGCTGTCCACCCCATATTGGGAACCACTCCGGCCATGTATAGGTGAAGAACGGGAAGCGGAACATATCCACCACCTTGCCCATGAAGAAAGGCGCATAACCTTCACCAAACGGCACCTGGTAAGCCACATAATAAGGCGAGGAAGCCGTGAACATCATGCCATAGAACATGGAATCTATCATGTTGCCGATGGCGCCGGCGAGCACCAGTGCCACCAGGAAGATATAGACCAGGCGATGCTTGCCCTGCTTGATGATGCGGTGAAGATACCATACCAGGAAGATGATGGCTACCGAGCGCACGAGGCTCAGCCAGAACTTGCCGATGAACGACATGCCCCACGCCATACCGTTGTTCTCAATGAAATCGATAAAGAACCAGTCTGTAACACGAACAGACTCGCCAAGGCAAAAGTGGGTCTTGATGTACAGCTTAATCCATTGGTCGATGATAAGCAGCACAACCACCATTGCCGTGACGAGCCAGCCGATATGTAATTTACTTTTTTTCTCCATTTATTATTTCTTTCTAGCCTCCTTGGAAGCTACACTCAATGTGGCATGAGGTACAGCACGCAAGCGCTCCTTAGGAATCAGCTCGCCAGTCTCGCGGTCGATGCCGTAAGTCTTGTTCTGGATGCGAACCAACGCTGCCTCCAATCCCTTGATAAACTTCTGCTGGCGCTGTGCCATCTGGATAATCTCCTCCTTGCTCTGCGCCTCGCTTCCCTCCTCCAGGGCCTTGTAGGTTGGTGATGTATCTACCACATCATTACTGTCTGAATGGTTCAGCTGAGCCATACACTCGCGGTAAGTCTGCTTTGCCACTTTCAATTTCTCTTCAATGATAGCGCGGAACTCCTCGAGATCCTTGTCGCTATAACGTGCCTTTTCGTTAGCCATAGATGTTTCTTTAAACGTTATAAAGTTATTAATTTTTAAAAGGTTAAGGAATAGAAGTTAGAAGCAAGTAGCTTCGGATAACTCCTGACTCCTAACTTCTAACTCCTATTTATTTAATTCTTCTCTACGAGAATGTTCAACTTAAAGTCATCAAACTCGGTCTCA
>OGEE01001038.1_pt1 | contig 15973 bp, 9 predicted proteins | sample 1570571 | NCBI WGS metagenome assembly OGEE01 (sample SAMEA2582169, study PRJEB24529) | metagenome | biome: Human gut stool | place: China | collected 2011
TTTCCTTGTAAGGAATAGACAGGGTTGTATTGGAATTATTCAGCATGAAGCGTTTGCGTTCCATGAATTTTTGATTGGAATATACTTCATATAATACATATACCTCTTTAGCGGACGAACCTATCAGAATTTTGGCATCTTCACCGGGAGTACATTCCGTTTTCTCTTGCACGCACCAATAGTAAGTCGGATAGGGAGGACGTTCGTCTTGAGTGGAATACAGATAGACGATTCTTTGATAAGTAATATCTTTATCGTTCCCTGTCCCTGTAAATTTCAGCAAGTATGCACCGGAAGGCAAGGATGACAAGTTCATTTCCAGTTTTTTGTCTTCTCCGGTAGTGAACGTTCCTTCTCTAACCTTTTTGCCAATGGGTAGATCCCCTTCGTCATATTGCTCTCCTAATTTCTGTAACGGTTTAAGAGAGAACAGTTCGTATGTGATATTTTCTGTCAAGGGATAACCGAGTTGGTTTTGGGTTGTAACCAGAATCTTACTTGGAATATCTTTATTGATTTCAGGGGTTATGAGGGAGTTTAACTGATAACGTTGATTTGTGATGATAATCGGGTATTGTGCTTCCTGAGTTTCCCCGTTGGACGTTGTAATCGTGACGGAAACTGTGTAAGTTTCGAATCCTCTGTATATTGTAGGTGTATTGGGTGATTCTTTCGTTTGGAAAGAAATTTCAAATTCTCCTTTTGCATTCGTTTGTGTTTTTCCTGTTGCAATCGTATTTTCCTGGAGACCCCAATCAAAAGTACGGGCTTGTACGGTATAGGTAACCTTGCTATTTTCGATGTTGACACCGGAATAAGTTTTGGCAATACCGGAAACGGTAAGCTGATCCCCTAACTTATAGGCATCTTTCAGCGGGTTAAACGTGATCTCGAATTTCGGACGTTTGTATTCTGCCACGGTGATCATTTGGCTACCTCCATCGGTAGAGATGATAAACATACCATTCAATACTTCTTTGGGCAAGGTGAACTTTCCAGCGAAGGAACCGAACTTGTTTGTCCGGACTTCTTGTTCCGCGATAACCTGTTGATTCACGTCTTGTAAAGTTACCGTGTAGTTTTTCCCGACAATCGCTTTGGATGCGTTTTGGGTGGCTTCCCAACTGATGCCGCTGAAATATACTATTTGTCCGGGGCGGTATATTGCCCTGTCCGTGAAAAGGTTTACCGATGATGATCGCTCATCCGTACGGCCAAAGTATTGGTAGGGAAGGCGATTTATCGTGCCGTGATTATCTTCTCCCAAGGTTACTTGGTAATAATTGTCAGGATTGGATTCATTCAACGTGGCAATCCCGTTTCTGTCGGAAGAAAATTCTCTCGCGAGACTGTCCTTTTGTCCGTTTCTCTTGTAGATTTTTACTTTTGCGCCTTCGATGGGTTTCCCGCTGATGAGATCACAAACGAGGACATTATAAGTTGTTTCTCCCGTTTTACGGGCAATGGTAGATAGATGGCTGGAACTGAAATAGGATGAGTCCGCTTTGGAATTATTTGCGTAAGACACGGTTAACTGGTAGCGTCCCGTGTTAGGTACGGGAAGTCGTAGAATCGTGTCCTGAGAATCCAGTCGCTTGGGAAGACGATACGTGTGAGTCGATATTTTTTCCAGTTTCGGAACTCTTTTGTTCAAATTCAAGTATTCCAGAGTGGGTTCCGTGATTTTGTACAGTGAGATTGAAATCTCTGATAAGTTTTTGAAGGATAGGTTCACCTCTTGTTTGTGTCCCGGGTACACGTTGGGATTTATAGAATAAGATAGGGTAGTTTGGGTGATTTCCTTGGCTAATTGTTTTAAAATGTCTATCCGGAAATACTTGGGAAACTGACGAATACCGCTATTACATATATCTAAGGCTTTTTGAGTATCTCTATTACTTGAAATATAATTTCCTTGGTAATAATATTGGGCAAGTTTGTAAAGAATTTCAACTTTGTAAGGGTTCTTGCTATATTGTTGTGATAATTGTTCTAAAGCCTGAATGTATAAGGAATCGTTCAGACTTAAACCGATGATATTGTTTGCGTACTCCAAACGGTCCAGATCGGAAATAAGAATGGCATCCGTGCGTTGAGCCGCAATTTCAGATTGTAATAACGATTGATAAAGTTTGAGCGTGTTTGAATAAGCATCCATCTTTTTTACCTCGATGGGCATTTGGACAAATTCCTTTACCGGGGCGAACAGTAGTTGCTTGTTCGTGAGCAGTTCCTGTCTATCGTAACGAGAAATAGTGTTTAGAATGTCAATACTGCGATACACGAGAAAATCGTACATCGTTGGGCGAAGTGCCGGAGAGTTTTTCCCGAGTATAAGAATTTCTTTATAGGTAAGACAATTTACCTCGGAGAGTTGGGCTTGGGCTTTTACCGCGTCCAGTGCATGTTGGAATATTTTTTCTCTATATATGTTACCTGTCCATTCTGCCATATTGCGAGGTATGTAACCCGTGATTGGTGTCCTGCGATTGATCTTGCCTCGCTGGGTATCGAAGTACATTTGATAAAGTTCTGCCAATAACGAGTGGAGAATGCTTTTTTCAACAATATTTTGGTCTGTTTCAATGTATTCTTCCAAGTTTTGCAACATGGGAGGAATACTGTCCATGTCAATCAAAGATTGGTATTTGATCTGGCGGATTAATGATTGAATCAGTAGCGGAGAGTTTTTTTCTTTTATTGCTTTCTGATAATCCTTTTGTGCCTCGATTAAGGCTGTTTTCGGTGCTGCCTCGTTCTCTTTGTCGGAAACATCTCGTTGTCCGAAAGCGACGAGTGCGCCGAATAATAATACCGTGATAATAAGTAATCTTTTCATCATATCGTGATCTGTTTAATTATACTTTTCCTTTCTATGTTTATTCGCAATTCCCGGAGGAAATGTTATTACATAGATGCGGGGAGAACAGAAATTCCATAAATGTACGAATAAAAAATGTATGATGAATTTTAAAATAAACAAAAAAGAGAGGGAGACCCCTCTCTAATTTTAGATTTTTAGATTTAAGATTTTAAATCACCTAATTTTTAAATCCTTCAAATTCTCCTTGTTTCAAGAATTCAACGGCAGCCTCAATGTCTTGGTACATTACCCGGTCTTGGCTATTGAACGGTACGATGGTACGGAATTCTGCCAAGAAGTTTTCCAGATATTCAGATGTTTTCGTCGGACGTTGCATATCGATGGCTTGTGCGGCGTTCATCAATTCGATAGCTAACACGCGTTCCACGTTCTCGATTACTTTCACGGTCTTGGTTGCGGCATTACCACCCATACTAACATGGTCTTCCTGCTCGTTGGATGACGGGATGGAGTCCACGGAACACGGGGAACATAATTGTTTGTTCTTGCTGACGATAGCGGCAGCGGCGTATTGCGGGATCATGAAACCAGAATTCAAGCCGGAATTGGCAACGAGGAATTCAGGTGTTTTACGATCTCCGGCAATCAAACGGTATACCCGTCTTTCTGAGATACTACCCAATTCAGCAATAGCGATGCTCAAGAAATCTAATACCAGTGCTAGCGGTTCTCCGTGGAAGTTACCACCGGAAATGATCAAATCGTCCTCCATGAAAATCGTCGGGTTATCGGTTACCGAGTTGATTTCCCGTTCAACGACAGAGGCCACGTAAGCCACGGTGTCTTTCACTGCCCCGTGTACTTGCGGCATACAGCGGAAAGAGTACGGGTCTTGCACGTGAGTTTTTTCCATTTTCTGGAATTCTGAACCTTCCAGTAAGGTGCGAATATTGCGGGCTGTTTCAATTTGGCCCGGATGAGGACGGGCTTCGTGGATTTGCGGCAAGAACGGGTCGATACGTCCGTCGTATGCTTCCAGTGATAACGCCCCGATAATGTCAGCGTATTTTACCACTTTGAAGGCATTCAATAAAGCGTAAACAGCGTGAGAACTCATGAATTGAGTACCGTTCAACAAGGCCAATCCTTCTTTGGCTCCCAGTTGGATGGGTTCCCAGCCAAATTTGGCATTAATTTCTTTTGCCGGATAGATTTTTCCCTTGTAGAATACTTCACCCTCACCGATCAACGGCAAGAACAAGTTTGCCAGTGGGGCCAAGTCTCCAGATGCACCCAAAGAACCCAACTCTTTCACCACGGGAAGAACGTCATGGTTGAACATATCAATAATACGTTCTACTGTCACTTGTTGTACCCCGGATTTTCCTAAAGAGAGAGCATGAGCCTTCAACAACAGCATCAAACGGATAATATCTTTATGCACGGGTTCTCCCAAGCTGCAAGCGTGAGACATTACCAAATTAGACTGTAATTGGCTTAAGTCTTCTTGCGAGATAGAAATTTTGCATAGAGAGCCGAATCCGGTCGTGATTCCATACAACGGTTTGTCTGAAGTTGCGATCTTGTGATCCAAGTAAGCCTTGCAATCATTGATCAGTTTTTTGCTTTCGTCTGATAAAGCTAACTTATACTTTTTAGTTAAGATTTTTTCGATTTGCTCGAAAGTTAATTTCTCTGGGGTTATATAATGAGTCATAATTAATTGAAAATTGAAAATTAGAAATTGAAAATTGCGCACACACATAATAAGTTACAGGTTGAATCTTCGATTCTTCAGGTTGCAAGTGATTTAAACTTGTAACTTGTGAACTTGTAACTTGCAACCGTTAGATGCCCGATCACGGGAATCTGACATCAAATCCGTGGCTTTTCAGCGGACGTTGTTCTTTGCGATAGAGTTGCATATTTTAATTCTCGCTTTTTAGTTTGTCAACCAAGCTGGAAACGGCTACACTTTCTTGTTCTCCGGTGAGCATATTTTTCAGCGTGACCACGTTATTGTTTATTTCGTTTTCACCGACTAAGGCCACGTAGGGAATACTCTTTTTGTCGGCGTAAGTCATTTGCTTCTTCATCTTGGCGGCTTCGGGGTATATCTCGGAGTTGATTCCTGCGGCCCGTAGGGTTTTCAAGACGGGAAGACAGAAAGTCTCTTCTTTTTCCCCGAAGTTCACGAAAAGTACACGGGTAGTTGCCGTAGAATCCTTGGGGAAGATGTCCAGTTGGTTCATCACGTCGAAGATGCGGTCGGCCCCGAAGGATATGCCGACACCCGACATATTTTTCATCCCGAAGATTCCGGTCAAGTCGTCATAACGTCCCCCCCCGGTGATACTCCCGATCTCCACGTCCTTGGCTTTTACCTCAAAAATGGCTCCGGTGTAGTAGCTCAAACCTCGGGCAAGTGTTAGGTCCAGTTTTACTTCTGTTTGGATGTCCAGTTGATTCAGATAACGGAACACGGTGGAGAGTTCTGCAACTCCTTTTAATCCGGTTTCGCTGCCTTTCAGGACTTCTTGTAAGCGGGTCAATTTCTCCTCGTTGGAACCTTCCAAGTGTAGAATCGGCTGTAATTTCTCGATGGCCTCTTCTGACACTCCTTTTTCCCGGAGTTCGGCGTTCACGTTCTCTGCACCGATCTTATCCATCTTGTCAATGGCAACGGTGATGTCAACCAGCTTGTCGGGATGCCCGATCGTCTCGGCAATTCCGGCCAGCACTTTCCGGTTGTTGATCAATAAGCGTACGTTTATTTTCAGCCGTTTGTACACCTCGTCCACGATTTGAACCAATTCCACCTCGTTCAGCAAGGAATCACTTCCCACGACATCCACGTCACACTGGTAGAACTCGCGATAGCGTCCCTTCTGCGGACGGTCAGCCCGCCACACGGGTTGAATCTGGTAGCGCTTGAACGGGAATGATATTTCATTTTGGTGTTGTACCACGAATCGGGCGAAAGGCACGGTCAGGTCGTAACGCAATCCCTTCTCGCAAATCTTGTTGGTCAACCGGGGAATATTGCGTTCCTCCACTTCGCTATGGGTGACAGGAGCCAAGAAATCCCCGGAGTTCAGTATCTTGAAAAGTAATTTATCCCCTTCCTCGCCGTATTTCCCCATAAGGGTCGAAAGATTTTCCATTGCCGGAGTTTCCAGCGGCAAGTAACCATAGAGTTTGAATACGGATTTGATCGTGTCGAATATATAATTCCTTTTCACCATAACTTCCGGTGAATAGTCTCTTGTTCCTTTTGGAATAGATGGAGTTTGTGCCATGTCTTCTTTTTTAGCTTTTATCTTAATAGTGATGCAAATATAAACGATTCTGATTTCTTTTGAAACTCTTCGGTGGAATAAATATTGATGACCGATGGGGTGTTGCTGTATTTTCAGGGTAAAACCATTGAAGTGTTTGGGATATATATCTGTAATAATCTCCTCTAGGCCTTGTTTCAGGTTTTTCTCCCTCTTCATCGTGTATGGTAAAAGGGCGATGAAAGGGTGATGAAAGGGCGTGAGATGGGACATGGGAGATTATTGCTTTGTGAAAGGGCTGGTATTACGATGGCTTTAAACTATGTTTGCCCGAAATTCTATAGAGACTTTGCTATAAGTTCATTTAGACCACGAAGCATTCATCCTGCATTCATCTAGCATTCACCTTCGATAAAATTGATTTTTGATACGATTATATTTGAAACAAGGGTGTGTCGTGTACTATATTTGTTATATGGTAAAATAGGTTCGGATGTCGTGGGAAGGGGGAGAAGGGATAGTTGAAAGCGGGAGAAGGGGGAAGCGATTATATACGAATTTTCGTATTTTCCTGTCATGGGAGCGTAAAATATAAAGAGAATCATTATTTTTGCTATCAATAAGAATATGTGGTTTATGCAGGATGAGTTAGTTTTGTTCCGGAAAATGCAGGAAGGAGATTGGAGTGCGTTCAATTCTTTTTTCGAGTCTTACTCGGAACAACTGTATCTTTACGCTTTGGGTTTTGTCGGGGACCGGGCAGAGGCGGAGGACATCGTGCAGGACACGTTTATTTACCTGTGGGTGAATCGGGCGAAAATTTCCCATTCTGGTTCTCTTTATGCTTATTTAAGTCGTTCCGTCAAAAACTCTTGTATCGATCGTAAGCTTCATGCGGAGGTGGAGCGACGCTACCAGCGAGAAATGATGGCGTCCGGAGAAGAATCGAGTGAGGATTCCGAGAATTTCGAAGAGTTGTACGAACGGCTGCAGATCGTGATGGACAGTTTGCCGCCCAAGTGCAAGGAGATTTTTATTTTGGGATGTATCGAGGGATTGAGTTACAAGGACGTGTCCGAACAATTGGGCGTGTCCGTGAATACGGTGAAGACACAGGTCAAGGTCGCTTACAAGAAAATTAAGTCCGAGTTTGGCGATCGGGATAAAAATTTCATGTTAATCCTGTGTAATTCTTTTTTCAAGGAAGAGGCGGGACAATAGGTCTTGATCATTCTTCAGGAAAAGAACAGGTCACTGATCCTTTTCCGGGGATGGCGCCTTGTCGTCTTTTTCCTTTCCAAGTTTCATGCCTCTTTGGCTTAGGGGTTGTGCCCAGAAGTCGATAAAATCCCATCGCCAAGCTGAATCGGCAAGATCTGTTTCAAATAAGTTTTCGTCGTCCATAGTGTTTTTAGATGATAAATTCTTTCCGGTAAAAATAGGTTAAAGAAGAAAACCGGGATGTGCAAAGTATATAAATCGACCGTTCAAATCGTTCAAAAGTGAAAAAAGATAACATGACAAATCGTTCGAAGTGGGCTTGCAGTGTGTGAATCTTGAACGAAATGCACGAATGATGATAATTAAAGTATCTGTTGTACAGGGTGCTATTGCACGTTTTTTGATATATTTGTGTGATATGAGTATGCAAACATGGATATCGATTCTCACGAACCTGTTTCCGGTAATCTCGGCCCTGACCTGTTGCTTGTTAATGCTCCTTACTTATAAGGATAGCGTGCAGGAGGAAGAACGTTACTTGAAACGAGGGCTATTCTTTTTCTATTTTTCGGTTGCTTTCGGGTGGGCCTGCGTGATCGTGTACACGTGGTTGCCTCGTCTTTTCGTTTATTTGAATAGCTTGTGTTATTGTTCGTTTATCATGATGTCCGTGACCTTCTATCATGTTGTTTTTTGGTTGACACGGGTGGATTCTTCCGAGCATTTTTCCACGTGGCATTACGGGTTGCCCGTGCTGATCCCGTTCGCTCTTCTGGTATGGAGTCTTTTCGTGCCTTTGGACGTGCAGGTTGCGATTGTGGCCGTGGATAGTCCGCTGGAAGATGTTTATTTTTATTTTACTCGTTTTTTCACGTCCCAATTGATGGTGGCGTTCCTGTTTTGTCTTTGTTATACTTTGCTGGGGCTGAAACGCTTGTTCCGCTACTGGCATGTTACGCGGGAGCGGTCGGGCGACATGGGAGAGCCTCCCTTGCGTTGGTTAGGGAGCGTGTTGCTTTTGTTTCTCGTTTCTTTGTGTATGCCACTATTGGAGCCTCTTTTTGCCGAAAGTTATTGGGTCGATTTTCTCCCGATCGGTATTTTGTTGTTGCAGTTCTCGATTATATCTTATAATGTTATCGTGGGGAATTACGTCTTGTGTCCTTGCGAGAGGGGGGCGTCCGGTGATCGTTTGGTTATCAAGAAACCACCGCTTTTGAATAAGGAAAGGTTCGAGAAATATATGCGAGAGGAAAAGCCTTACTTGAACCCGGAATTGAAGATAACGACCCTGACCGGGGGATTACAGACCAATCGCACGTATCTTTCCACGTTTATTAACCGCACGTACGGGATGAATTTTAATGCTTATATTAATGATTGCCGTCTTCGAGAGATGGAGTCTTTGTTGGCCGATTCGACTTACGCGGGAGAGTGCATGACGGAGTTGGCGATTCGTGCCGGTTTTGGTTGCTATCATAGCTATCGACGGGCAAAAAAGAGAAATATTACAAATTTCTAAAAAAAATCACGATTTCTTTTCACCCTAATTGATCTACTTCTCGCTTTACGTGTAGAAAGTCGGATGGGAAGGCTTTACGTTAAAAAAACGAGATAGTATGAGTACAAAAGACGAAAAAGATTGGTTACGGGCGATACTGGAGGGTAAGGTCAAGCCGGGGGATGCCGAGTGGGAGGGGATATGGAAGGAGGGGGATTTTACCGGGGGGAGGCGTGTGCTGAAAGAGGTCGGGATGCGGAAAAAAGACGAGCTGGTGGCGGATCGAGAGAAGATGTGGCGGGTCGTTAAGCAATACCGGGGAGAGGGGAAGAACCGGAGGCGTGTGGCTGCATGGCGTTGGGGGGCTGCCGTGATGTTGCCTTTGTTATTGGGCGGAATTTTATGGATAAACTCACGGGAGAAAAAGGATGTTCTAGTGGCGGGAGTGGTCCCGGAGATAGAAGCCGGAACACCTCGTGCCGTGTTGCTTATGGAACAAGGGGAAAGAATCGATTTATCCTTGCTTGCCGGCGACACTATCCTGAATAAAGGTGATGTTCGCATCCGGCTCGATTCTTCTAAAAGCGTGACGTATGAACGGGTGACCGGGACACCCGCTAAGATCGAGTACAACACGATCATAGTGCCCCGCAAAGGGGAGTATCAATTGATCTTGGCTGACGGTTCGAAAGTGTACTTGAATTCGGAATCGAGACTTCGTTTCCCGACTCGTTTCGAGGGAGAAGAGCGGCGAGTGTATCTGGAAGGGGAAGGGTATTTTGAGGTGGCGAAAGATTCCACGAAGCCTTTTATCGTGGAAGCGAAGGAGGTGGACGTGCGGGTGCTGGGAACAAGTTTTAACGTGAGTGCTTATGTTGCGGAACAGGCTATCCGGACAACGCTCGTGAGTGGTAAGGTGCGAGTGGGTGATCGGTTGACCGGGGTGGGTGAAGTGATTTTACCGGGGCAACAAGCGGAATGGAAAGACGGAACTTTTACGACAAAAGAGGTCGACACGTCAATTTATACCGCTTGGATCAACGGGAAATTCTATTTCGAGGGAGCCACGTTGGAGGAAATCACGTCACAACTGGAACGTTGGTATGACATCGATTTCTTCTTTACTTCCGAGAAAGTGAAACGTTTTGCTTTTGCCGGGGTGATTAACAAGGAATATTCGGCAAACAAGATATTCTCGATTATCGAGAAGACCACGCGGGTACGCTTTAACGTGAACGGCCGAGTGGTGACGGTGAGTGAAATAAATAATAAACAGGAATAATTAAAAACAAACCGGGAATTGCAGCAACAACTCCCGGTGTGGTAAACGTCCCGCGGGGACTCGCGATCCCTAAAGGATGATTGTTTAACTCTTATTACAAAAGTATGAAAAAAAATCGAACGGGCACGTGGATTCCGTTAAGAAATCGATGCGCCAAAATTTTGATGATTATGAAATTGACTTTTTTGATGATGTGTGCGTTTGTTTTTTCCCTATCGGCGGGAGTGAGGGCGCAGGATCAGATGGTGACGTTGAAAGTGGAAGGAATGCCTTTTACCAAGGTTATTTCCGAGTTGAAACGTCTGACGCAACTGGATTTCTTTTATAGTTTTGACGAGGTGGACGTGAAGCAAACGATTTCTCTGAATGTTAAAAACACGAAGATTGATGAGGTGTTGCAACAAATGTTTGGAGATAAATTTACGTGGGAATATATCGACCGGATGGTGATCATCAAGCCTGCCACTCCCGATGAACCGGAAAAGAAATCATTGCGGGTGAAGGGGTTCGTGTACGATATGCAAAGAGTTCCCATGCCCGGTGTGACGGTGAAGGTGGCGGGAGTGTCTTTGGGTACGGCAACGGATACAAGGGGATGGTTCGCCATGGATCTGCCTGTAACGAGTGGGACGTTGGAATTTTCTTTCGTGGGCTTTAAAAAGAAAACGGTCGCTTTTAACGCTCAAAGCGATACCTTACGGGTGATCATGGAAGAAGATATACAGGCATTGGATGAAACGATTGTCGTGGCGTATGGAAACACGACCCGTCGAAAGAGTACGGGAGCGATCTCCGTGGTGAAAGGGGAGGAGTTGCGAGGTATCCCGGCAGCCAGCATCGCCACCTTATTGCAGGGACGTGTGGCCGGAATGGATGTTACGCAAATGTCCGGTGCTCCGGGAGGTGGTGGAACGGCAGTTACAATTCGGGGTTATAACTCGTTAGACGTGGAACAAGGGCGTCGATTTTCGAATCCCTTATGGGTGGTGGATGGTGTACCGATGAATTCTTTTAGTTCTCCGATTACCGGAACGAACCTGTTATCGGATTTGAACCCGGATATGATCGAATCGATTCAAGTTTTAAAAGATGCATCTTCTGCAGCAATCTACGGTAGTCGTGCCGCAAACGGTGTAATCCTTGTTACGACAAAGAAAGGGAAACAAAATCAAAGGGCGACATTCTCGGCGAATGTTTCGTATACTTGGAGTATGTTGCCGAAATTACCGACCGTGACAACGGGACGGGGGGAACGGTTGCATCGTTTGCGTGTTGCCCGGGATTTTTCTTTGGCTTATGTCGATCCGGAAACCAATCGATACAAATATCCCACCACGCTTCGGGAACAATACGATCATTATGCTAATGGGGCTAAATTGGATGATAATTTTATAGAAGAACCCAATAACACAAGTAATGGTAGTATGTTACAAGATAGTTTGAACTCTTTTTATAACAATTCTACTAATTATTTCCCGATTTATTACGTGAAAGGAAAAGTGATCAATGCCAATATCCAAACCTACGGAGGGTCGGAAAAGATGACTTACGGCATCGGGTTAGGGTATTATAATGAAAAAGGTATTTTCCGGGGAACGGGGTATAACCGGGTGGATTTGAATTCTACGATGAACGTGACTCCCGTAAATCGGCTGAACGTGGATTTGCGTTTAAATGCCTCTTTGTCGAATCGTGATAGGACGAGCGGGGATGGGGAATTGCAATCAGCTTCTCCCGTGGAGACCGTTCCGGGGAATCCTCAAAAATTATCATCCTTATTACCCGGTGAAGGATCTGTGGCGTGGAATGCCGTTCTAGATGCATTAAAAGGTACAAAAGAGAAAAATCGGGGAGTACGTTTACGAACGAGTTTCAGACTAGGATATGAACCGATAGACGGACTAAACGTCTCCACTTCATTGGCGGCGGATTATTCCATCGATCGCCGAAATTATTTTCAGCCTTCTTATATGAGTGATGACGATTATTCTATGAGCGTCGGGGAAACGGGAATTAACCTGATGGTTCTGAATGAGAATCTGGTATCATATAATCGCACGTTCAAGGAAGAACACATGGTTAATTTCGTGGCGGGATTCTCTTACCAGTATGACCAAACGGAATACAACGGGGGATCGGCGCAAAATGCTCCCAGTGATAAAATTTATTACGCTCCTTCCGGAATGCCTGATCTTGGGATACGGGATTCTTACGGAACAAAGGAAACGATCGCCTTGCAACATTACCAGTCAGACATGCAGGAAAAAATATTATTATCCTATTTCGCTCGCTTGGAGTATGGATTTAGGGATAAGTATTTGGTTTCACTCAGTTTACGCCGGGACGGGAGTTCTACTTTCGGGGAAGATAACCGTTGGGGAACTTTCCCTTCGATGGCTGCAGGGTGGACTTTTTCAGAAGAATCTTTTGTGAGAGATAATCTCGGGTGGCTCTCTTTCGGGAAGATCAGGGCTAGTTGGGGGCGTTCGGGAATGCATTTTTCTCAGAATTACTTGGCACTTGGGATTATGAACGTGGGGGCGACTTCTTATCGGGGACAGGCAACGATAGAACCCGAGTGGACAAGTGGATTATATAATCAGGATCTATCTTGGGAGGAGACGGATCAATATGATTTTGGTTTAGATATGGATCTTTTCAATCACCGATTAGGTATTACATTAGATTATTATTATCGGTATACTGATAAATTGTTAACGACGATATGGTTGCCTGGCAATCATAATGGTTATGATTCACAGTGGCGGAATGCAGGAGCTATATCCAACGAAGGAGTCGAGTTAATGATTAAATATGATATTTTTAACCGGACGGATTTATACTGGAAAATTTCAGTGAACGGGGCGAAAAACTGGAATCGTTTCGAAAAATCGTATGACGGGAAGGATTTTAGTAATAATATTATCGGAAAACCTTTGAACGGAATATATGCTTATAAAACAGACGGTTTTATTGACAAGCAGGACGAAATGAAAATATTTTATAATCAACAAGGTGTTAGTAATTATTTGTCAGGATCCAGCAAACAAACATTTTTCAAACCGGGAGATCACAAGTTTATTGATGTTAACGGGGACGGAACAATAACTGCTTATGATCAAGTATATTGTGGAAGTGCTTTGCCAATAGTCAGCGGGGGAATCGTGAATGAATTTCGTTGGAAAAATTTCGATTTAAATATGTTAATGGTATACTCTTTAGGACGTCACATTGTGAATAATATACCAAAAACAGTTCTGGTAAATGCAGATTATGCCCTTATGATTGATTTAAATGATGCTAGTTTCTGGGAGAAGCCGGGTGATCACCCCGATTATCCTAAACTAGAGATCGGAAGAAAGTGGGATTACGTTGACCGGGATGTGGAGAAGGTAAATTATTTAAAATTAAAGACGTTGACCATGGGATATAGTTTCCCCCAAAAATGGAGCCGGAAGGCAGGAATTAATGAGTTGAGAATATTTGTCAGCGGTGAGAACCTGTTTACTTGGACAAATTATTCCGGGTTAGACCCGGAGACCGTGGATATCACGAGTGGAATAGACAATATGTTAAATTATCCTTTGGCAAGAAAATACACGTTGGGTTTAACTTTAAAATTTTAAATGATGAAATATTATTATCTTCTGGTATTATCACTGTCTTCCTTGTTTCTATCTTGCGAGGACACGTTGAGAATGATCCCGGAAAACTCGGTTACTTTCGAGAATGCTTTTGAAAACGAACACGAGATTGAAATAGGATTACTTTCCGTGGAAAGATATGTTCGAAAAGGTCTGTATGTAGTGACATCGCCAACAGATTACGGTGAATATACGGATTCCCGGGGCTCGAGGGATGCCGGATTATTACGTGAAAATAGCCCGGGAACTTATATGTTTACTTGGTTTCCTTATTATGATATTATTGCCATGGCAAATGTTGTATTGCCCTACATTGATAAGGTGAAAATGTCACAGGAACGCCGTGATTTTTACAAGGGACAAGTTTATTTCACCAAAGCACTGGCCTACTCTGAATTGGGACGTAAATGGGGAAATTGCCCGATTATACGTGATGAGGTTGAGTACAAGCCAATTGGTTCTTCTTCTTGGGTCGAAGTGATTGATTACGCTATCGAGTTAGCCCAGGAGGCTGCAAATTTGCTTCCAGAATATCCGAACTTGACAGATTATAAGGGAAATGCTATTACGTATAAATCAACTCCAAGTAAAGGAGCGGCACAAGCCTTGTTGGCTCACTTGTGTGCGTGGAAAGCGGGTTGTAAGTATATGGCACAACCTGAAGAGGCAACTTATGATGAACGAGCCTTGTGGGTGAAAGCCGATTCAGTTTGTACGGCATTGATTATGTCGGGCGTCTATGGATTGGCAAATAGCCCGGAGAAGATATGTACGAGCACATTGGTCGGAGGAGATCCCGAAAGTATTTACGAGATTGTACTACGAGATTGTTGGGATGAATTGGAAAGTGAAGATCCGATTTCCGTTCATGATCTTTCCTATTGTTTTGGGCGATACTATCAAACTTGGCCGGTGATACCAGGAGAGGAAGCCGGTGATCTTTGGATGCGCTCTTGGAAAATATTGAGTACCTCCGTATGTAAAATGTACCCGCAAAGAATTATTGGGAAAGACACGATAACAGATTTGAGAAAAGATGCTTATTTCTATAAAGTGGATTCTATGGCAAATGATACGTTACTGGATATAACGGAAGGATATGCGTATCCGCAGAAATATCGTTTGACAAGACTCGCTACTTCCGGCTGGCAAGCTGGCAGGTTTATTAATTTCGACCAAAACCGAATCGTGTTCCGGTTGGCGGATATTATCCTGTTGAGGGCAGAGTGTCGGGTTCGGTTGGGAAATAACGAGGGGGCTATTGCCGATTTGAACACGATACGGGAACGTGCGGATGCCGAGTTGTATAATTCTTCGGAATATGGTGGGGATTTGCGTTATGCCATATTCAAGGAACGGGAAAAAGAATTGTTGATGGAGGGATGTAGATGGTATGACGTGATCCGGAACGGGTATTACAAGACAGAACTATACGGGGGATTTCGCAACGTGTCCGAGCAAGATATTTTGGATGGCGTTTTCTTTAACGCTGTTGACGATAATGAATTTTCAAATAATCCCTTGGCTCGTCAGAACACGTATTGGCTGAAAAGGATGTAGAATAATTTAAAATTTAGAATTTAAATGAGAACATTAAAATATATATTAGCGAGTTTACTCGTGTCGTTTTACTTGACGAGTTGTGACACGGCGCAGGATTGGATCGATACGGGCGTTTCTTCTCCCTATCACGATTGTTCGATAATGGAATACTTGCGGGGGGATCAATATAACTGGGAATTGACGGTTCAAATGATTGAACGGGGAGGATTAACGGCCATGTTCGAGGGAACGGATCCCGATTACGAGGAAATCACGTTCTTTGCCATCCCGAGTTACACGATATTGCGTTACCTGTGGGATAATGATCTGGAAGCGGTGAGTGAGCTGACCCCGGAGTTTTGTCGGGAAACGATCTTGAACCATGTGGTGAAAGGCAAATATCTAAAAGCCGATATCGCTTACCGAACCCCGGACTATTTGATCACGGACCAGAAGCAGGATGGTGGGACTGCATTAACTACGGTGGGTGGTAGGAAATTGAAAGCGTACGTGGATAAATCGTCATACGGGGGCGTACCCGACGTGGGAGCGGAGACAATGTACCTGTATTCGTATTCGGCTCAAACACAAGTCCCCTTGGCCACGCCGGACATCCAGCCGTTGAATGGGGTAGTACATGCGCTGAATTATAATTTCGTACTGTGGAAAATTTAGGTTTAA
>OGEE01001043.1_pt1 | contig 15913 bp, 14 predicted proteins | sample 1570571 | NCBI WGS metagenome assembly OGEE01 (sample SAMEA2582169, study PRJEB24529) | metagenome | biome: Human gut stool | place: China | collected 2011
CGGCGATGCGGCTTGGGTGCTTGTGTGCGACGGTATGGGCGGTGCACGGGGCGGACGCGAAGCTTCGCAAAGCGCATGCAACGTCATTGAGCGCTGCTTCCAGGAGCAGTATGCCCAGTGTATGCCCGGCGAGGAGGAAGCGTTTTTAAAGCGTGCCCTCATCAGTGCCAACCGTTTCATTTTCCAGAAAGCTATGCACGAGGAAGCCTTTTCCGGCATGGGCACCACCGCGGTCTGCGCGCTGGTGCGGGCCGGGCAGGCATTCCTGTGCAATGCGGGGGATTCCCGCGCCTATCTCTACCGGGACGGCAAGCTCACTCAGCTCACCCACGATCACTCCTATGTGCAGGAGCTGGTGGACTGCGGCACCATCACGGTGGAAGAGGCCGAGCACCATCCCCAGAAAAACATCATTACCAAGGCTCTTGGCGTGGATTACCGGCTGAAGCCGGAGTTCACCACAGTAGCGCTGCAGGCAGGGGATGTTCTGCTGCTGTGCACGGACGGCCTGACCAATGCCGTACCCACAGAGCAGCTGGAGCAACTGCTGCGCAGCGGGTCTTTTTACGATCTGCCGGACGTTCTGATCCGTACCGCCAACGAAAACGGCGGCCCGGATAACATTACCGCCCTGCTGGTGGGAGTAGAGCCGATGGAGGTGCGCCATGGATAACCGGATCGGTAAAAGACTGGACGGTCTGTACGAGGTGCAGGAGCTGATCGGCTCCGGCGGCATGGCCAACGTGTATAAGGCAGTCATGCGGGGGCAGAACGGTCCTGTGCCCGCCGGGACTGTGGTGGCCGTCAAGGTGCTGCGGCAGGAGTATATGCACGACCCGGATCTTGTGCGCCGCTTTAAAAACGAATCCAAGGCCATCTCGCTGCTGAATCACCCCAATATCGTTAAGGTGTACGATGTCTCAGTCAACGACCATCTGCAGTATATCGTTATGGAATATGTGGACGGCATGACGCTGCGGGAGTACCTCAACGAGCGGGGCGGCAAGCTTTCCAGCCGGGAGACCGTGCACTTCATCTCCCAGATCCTCAAGGCGCTGGAGCATGCCCACGCCAACGGCATCGTGCACCGGGATATCAAGCCCCAGAATATTATGCTGCTGGATAACGGCCAGCTGCGCATGATGGACTTCGGCATCGCCCGTATTTCCCGGGCAGATAACCAGATGCTGGCCGGCAAGGCGATGGGCAGCGTGCATTATATCAGCCCGGAGCAGGCAAAAGGGGACGAGACCGACCGCACCAGCGACATCTACTCGGTAGGCGTCATGATGTACGAGATGCTCTCCGGTCATCTGCCCTTTGATGCCGATGATGTGGTGGAGGTCGCTATCAAGCAGATCTCGGACGAGCCCCGCTCGCTGCACGAACTGGCACCGGAAGTGCCCTATGCGCTGGTGGAGATCACCGAAAAGGCTATGGCAAAGCTCCCCCAGAACCGCTACCCCTCGGCACGGGCGATGCTGGAAGCACTGGACACCTATGTGCAGAACCCCTCCGTGCTGTTTGAATATCAGTATATTACAGAAGAAGCGCCCGAAAAGGTGGTGAAACGTACCATGAACCAGAACCGCGCGATCCGTCAGAACGAACAGCCCGCCACCCGCAAAAGCGGCAAAAACAAGCCGGGCAAAAAGCACCGCACCGTCTTTTTGCCGGCCTTGTTCGGCATTACTATTGCCTTTGCACTGGCCTGCATGGCGCTGTGCTGGCTGATCCTGAACGACTCCTCCAACCTGATGAACAACAAGGCAGATGTCACCCTTGGAGACTATATCGGCATGACCAAGGATCAGGCCATGGCCACGGATCAGATTGCATCCGGCCAGATCTCCCCGGAGTGGGAAGAAGAGTACAACAGCAACTACGCCGCCGGTTATATCTATAAGCAGTCGCCGGTGTCCGGCCGCACCGTCCGCGAGGGTCAGAGCGTGACGCTGACCGTCAGTCTGGGCACCCAGTATGTCACCGTGCCGGACCTGACCAACTATGTGCAGACCGATGCCGAGCAACAGCTCAAGGCACTGGGCGTTTCGGTGCTGGTCACGCAGGCTGTGGATACCACCGTGGCCTCCGGTGCGGTCATCCGCTCCGACCCTGCCGCCGGTACGCAGGTGGCGGCAGGCTCTACGGTCATCCGTTATATCAGCCGTCCGCAGGTGTCCACCACCACCAAGGTGCCCTCCCTTACCGGCATGAACGTGAATGATGCCCGCACCCTGCTGGTGCAGAACCATCTGGGTCTTGGCAGCCAGAGCGAAAAATACAGCGACCAGCCCGCAGGTACGGTGCTCAGCCAGAACCCTGCGGCAGGTACTACCGCGAAGCTGAATAGCCGCGTAAATGTTGTGGTCAGTGCGGGCGCTGCGCCGGCGCAGGAACCGGAGCAGCCGGGCGGCGAAGGCACTTCTGGTACGGGCGAAGGTGCTTCCGGCACCACAGGTGAAGGCTCTTCCGGCGGCGAGAGCACCGGCGGAAGCGGCGAGCCGGGTTCCAGCAGCTCCACCGGCGGCGGTATTCTGGACTGGTGGTCCTCGCTGCTGGGCTGATGGAGGATATGCATGAACGGTTATATCGTAAAAGGCATTGGCGGCTTTTACTATGTAAAAACGCCGGATGGCATCGTGGAGTGTAAACCCCGCGGCATCTTCCGCAAGCAGAAGATCACCCCTGTGGCAGGGGATGAGGTGACGCTGGAAACCGAGAACGGCGCAGCAGTCATTGCGCAGATCGCGCCCCGCAAAAACGTTTTTGTGCGCCCGCCGGTGGCAAATCTGGATGTGCTGTTTCTTGTGGCAAGCACCACCCAGCCTACCCCCAGCACGCTGGTTCTGGATAAACTTTCGGCCATTGCGGTGGATAAGGGCGTACAGCCGGTGGTGGTGTGTACCAAAAGCGACCTTGCCGAGGCGGATTTTCTGGCAAATGCCTATGCAAAGTCCACCCTGCCGTTTATCCGCATCGACTACGAAAGCGGTGCAGGTCTGGACGAAGTAAAACAGTGGATCAACGGCAGGCTGTGCGCCTTTTGTGGGAACTCCGGCGTGGGCAAATCCACCTTGCTGAATGCGCTGCTGCCAGACGCAACCCGTGAGACCAGTGCCATCAGCCAGAAGCTGGGCCGCGGCCGCCACACCACCCGCGAGGTGACGATCTTTGAAGCCTACGGCGGACGCATTGCCGACACCCCGGGCTTTGCCAGCCTGGAGGCGAATCGTGCCGGGTTCATCCCCAAGGAGAATCTGGAGCACGCCTTCCCGGAGTTCGGGCCTTATCTGGGGCAGTGCCAGTTTACCGGCTGCTCCCACCGCAGCGAAAAAGGCTGTGCTGTGCGGGAAGCGCTGGCAGAGGGCAAACTTTCCAAGACCCGGTACGACAGCTACTGCGCCATGTACGACGAGGTAAAGGATGTCAAGGATTGGCAGCGCCCGAAAGTGTAAAACGGAAGGAAGAATAAGATGTCCCGTTGTGTGATCCTTTCCGCCTGCCCGGTGCAGCCGGAACTTAAGCGCTTGCTGCGCAGCGATGATTTTATCATTGCCTGCGATGCGGGCTACCGCAACTGCGAACGGCTGGGCTGCAAGCCGGATATCATTGTAGGCGATTTTGATTCCGCTCCCTGTCCGCAGCAGAATGCGGACGATATTGTCGTTTTACCCCACGTCAAAGACGACACCGATACCGAGTATGCTGCAAAGCTTGCTACACAAAAGGGCTTTGACGAGGTGCTTTTGCTGGGCGCACTGGGCGGCAAGCGGGTGGAGCATACCCTTGCAAACCTGTGCACCGGCCTTGGGCTGGAGCAGCGCGGCATCCGTGCCGCCTTGCAGGACGAGCGCTCCCGTATCACCTTTGTGCTACCGGGCGAGAGCCGCCGCTATCCAAAGGAGGAGTTCTTCTACTTCTCGGCCTTCCCCATGGAAGGGCTCGCCGAGGGCGTGTATGAAAAAGGTTCCTTCTATGAGTTAGAGGATGCCGTGCTCACAGCAGGCTATCCGCTGGGTGTGAGCAACGAATATGCCGAAGGATCGGACTGCATCACCATCAGCACCCGGCAGGGCGCGCTTGTGGTGGTGGAGACCATCGCAGATTAACCTCTTCCCGGAACATTTTTGCCCGTCAGACGCTATAATGGGGTAAACATGAGCGAAAGGCGGGGTGGAGATGCAGGTAGTGGTCATTCGCAGCCCGAAAGCGCTGTGCGGCATTCTGCGCAAGCTGTTCGGCATCCGCAAAGAGAACTGAATCCATAAAAGGCCGGTGTGTGGCAAAGCTGCTGCACACCGGCCTTTTACTGCCGGCATACCGCCGCCTGCTGCCGCATACACTCTTACGGAAACGGACAGGGAAAGGAGCACACTGCACATGGAACTGAAGATATTCCGGGACACGCTGCCGCAGGGCGGGGCAGGCTGTACCGTAAAAGCAGAACTTCCGCTGGAGACCGATATCCGCATCTCGGATGACCTGCCGCCGGTGGGTAAGCTGGTCAAGTGCTTTGTCCGCCCGGTTGTTCTGCAGCGGCAGTTGCAACCGGGCAGACTTACCTTAGAGGGCTATTTGCGCTGCACGGTGTTCTACCAGAGCGAAGCAGAAAAAGACCTGTGCCAGACCGAGCAAAAGCTGCCCTTCACCCGACAACTGGAACTGCCGGAACTTGCCTTTACGGCATGGACAGCCGTGGTGGAAGGGCAGACGGAGTACCTCAACACCCGCGCGGCAGACCCGCGCCGCATCGAGGTGCGGGGCGCCTATGGGTTGGTGGTCACGGTGCATACCCAATGCAAGACCGAGGTGATCACCGCACTGGCAGATGGCGGCATCGAGCAGCAGCTGCGCACCCTGCAAGGCGTGCGCAGTGTAGCTGTGCTGGATAAGCTGGTTACCTTAGAGGGAGAGCTTGTCTTTGCAAAGCCCCCGGCGGCTGTGCTGGATATTACCGGCAACGCCTGTGTGGGGGAGGTAAAGCTGCTTGCCGGAAAGGCTGTGGTTAAGGGGGAACTGCGGGTGCAGTGTGCATGGCGGGCAGAAGGGGACACTGCCCTGCAAAGTCAAGCGGCGGCACTGCCCTTCCAGCAGGTGATAGATTTAGAAGGTATTACCGAGGACTGCCGTTGTCTGTGCGTGGCAGAGCCGGTGGGGTTTACCCTGTCACAGGCGGAAAGCGCCGCCGCCCAGCTGACGGCGAATGTCATGCTGCATCTGCGGGCATGGCGCAGCTATCAACTGCAGGTGGCAGTGGATGCTTTTTCTACCCGGTTTGAAACGGAACTCACATTGCAGCCGCTCGTCACAGAGCAGTTGCTCTGCACCCTGAACGATACCGCCACCGCCACAGGCTCCGGACCTCTTCCGGATGCAGGGGCGCAGCTGCGGGCCTGTTTTGTGCACTACGGCCCCCAACAGACCGTCCAAAAAGGGGAGGGCTGGGTGCTTGCCGCCAAAGCAGTGGTAACTGCCCTTGCAGAGAACACCCTCGGCGAGCTGGAAAGCTACGAAAAAACCTTGGAGGTTGCTGTCCCGCTGCCCATCACGCCACCGGAGGGAACAGCGCTTGCGCCGGAATGCTGGCTGAGTACCGAGAACGTGCAGTGCACCTGTGCGGGCGGCACACTGGAAGCTACGATTACAGTCCGGACAGAGGGCGCGATTTTAGGCTGTACCACCAGCCCGGTCATCGGCAGCATCACCCTTGGCGACCCGCTGCCCGATACCGACCCCGAGATCGCCTTGCGTATCTACTACGCACAGGCCGGAGAGGAGGTGTTTGCAGTGGCCCGGCGGTTCCATGTAGCCCCGGCGCAGATCCTTGCGGCAAACCAGCTGGAAGAGGAACTTGCCTGTCTGCCGCAGGCACAGCGGTTGCTGATCCCGGCCACCTGAGCGTAAGGCTGTAAATAATCGGAAAAACGCACTCCATTCCCGGACGGTACGAGCTGCCGCGCCGGGAATGGAGCGCGTTTCGTTCGTGTTGCGCAGAAAAACAATGCAAAGAGTTACCGAAAAGGCAAAGAAGAAAATTCGAAAAAATAAGACGTATTGACGTTGTAAAATGCAACAAGTATACACCTAGTATCTTTCGAAAGGGATTAAGAATCAACATAGGCGCCATACTGATATCGATTTCATTTCTGAAAAACATCTTAAAAATACGATTTGTATTTTACACTTTGCAGACCATCCATGGATGTGGTATACTGAAGTACAGTCTATAGAATCAGAATGTTTTCTGCCCGGGTAAACCTGCGCTCTGTAAGTCACATTGGGCACAGCAGGCAGAAAACAAAATCATATCGCGGGAGAGTGGAATATTTGGAACTGAAACAGGCAAAAAAGCGTGTGGAAGAGCTGCGCGCAACTATTGAGAAAAACAACCGGCTTTACTACGATCAGGATGCGCCGGAACTAGAAGATTTTGAATACGATGCTCTGACGCGGGAGTTGAAGGAACTCGAAGCACGGTTTCCCCAGCTGATCACAGCAGCATCGCCCACCCAGAAGGTGGGCGGCACCGCCAGCAGCAAGCTGCCCAAGGTGACCCATGCCGTCAAGATGGAAAGCCTGCTGGACGCATTTTCCTTTGACGAGCTGCGGGACTTCGACCGCCGCGTCCGCGAGGCCGGAGTAGAGCCGGAGTATGTCGTGGAGATCAAGATCGATGGCCTTTCCTGCAGCTTGGAGTATGAGAATGGACAGCTTGTCCGCGCCTCCACCCGCGGTGACGGTGTGGTGGGCGAGGATGTTACCGCAAATGTGCGTGCCATCCGCAGCATCCCCAAGACCCTTAAAGACGCACCGGAGTTTCTGGAGGTGCGCGGCGAGGTATATATGCCTCACGAGGCCTTTCAGCACCTGTGCGCTGAGCAGGAATTGCAGGGTGCAGCACCCTTTAAAAATCCCCGCAACGCAGCAGCCGGTTCTTTGCGGCAGAAGGATGCCCACATCACCGGCAGCCGGGGGCTTTCCATCTTTGTGTTCAATGTGCAGCAGATCCGGGGCAAGACTTTGACCAAGCACTCCGAAAGTCTGGATTACCTCAAAAGCCTTGGCCTGCCGGTATCGCCGCGCTACCATGTGGTGCATGATATCGAGGACGCCATTGCCGAGATTGAGAACATCGGGCAGAACCGCTCCAAGCTGGATTTTGACATGGACGGTGCTGTTATCAAGGTGAACGATTTTGCGCAGCGGGAGCTGATGGGTTCCACCAATAAATTCCCGCGCTGGGCCATCGCCTTCAAATACCCGCCGGAGGTCAAGGAGACCACCCTGCGCAGCATCGAGGTTGCCGTGGGGCGCACCGGCGTGCTTACCCCCACCGCCTGCTTCGACCCGGTGTTTCTGGCAGGTACTACGGTAGCCCGCGCCACCCTCCACAACGAGGACTTCATCCGGCAGTTCGGGCTGTGCATCGGGGACACCATTCAGGTGCGCAAGGCGGGCGATATTATCCCGGAGGTCATCGGGGTCACCCATCATGCAGAGGGGGCCGAACCCTACACTATGCCCACGGTCTGCCCCTCCTGCGGCGCGCCGGTGGTGCACCTGGAGGACGAGGCTGCCCTGCGCTGCGTGAACCCGGAGTGCCCGGCACAAGCACTGCGCAACATCATCCATTTTGCCTCCCGGGACGCTATGGATATCGACGGCTTGGGCGAGGCAGTGGCCACCCAATTGGTGGAAAAGGAACTGGTGCGTTCCGCAGCAGATATCTACACGCTGGCCCGGGAACAGCTGCTGGAACTGGACAAATTCAAAGAGAAAAGCGCAGACAATCTGCTGCAGGCCATTACTGCCTCCAAGCAGAACAATCTGGATAAGCTTTTGTTCGGCTTTGGCATTCGCAATATCGGCGATAAGGCAGCCGTGCTACTGGCAGAACATTTCGGCACACTACAGGCCATCCGGGAAGCCACCGCTGAGCAGATCAGCGAGATCGACGGCTTTGGCGGCGTGATGGCGCAGAGTGTGGTGGAGTTCTTTGCCAAGGAAGGCACCACCGATCTGGTGCATCGCCTTGCAGATGCCGGGGTCAATATGCAGTGGAAGGGCGAGCCGAAGGGAGATAAACTGGCGGGCAAAACGCTGGTGGTCACCGGTACGCTGGAGACCCTCTCCCGCAACGAAGCCGAGGCGCTGATCGTGAAAAACGGCGGCAAAGCCAGCGGCTCGGTCTCCAAAAAAACGGCCTATGTGGTGGCCGGTGCAGCGGCGGGCTCCAAGCTGACCAAGGCACAGGCGCTGGGCGTGCCGGTGCTGACCGAGCAGGAATTTCTTGCTATGCTGCAGGATGCTCCGGTAGAGCAGGAAACGACTTAAAGTGCCCTTTTAAATGCCGGAATACAAGTAATTTCAAAAGCTTCTGCAACGCTGTTGCAGGGGCTTTTTTGTTTACCCGTTCCCGGTTCCCGGTTCTAATGACGCACAAAGCGCATACAATGCTAGCACAAAGCTTTCGTGGAAGGAGAAACCAAAGTGGACGAGTATTACCGGGCCGTCAGAGCCCTTCCCGCTTGGCTTGCAGCGCCGCTGGCACAGCTGCCCGCACAAACGGCAGCACGCGTACAGGAGCTGCGGCTGCGCACAGGCTGTGCAATCACTTTTACCATACAGGGGCGGCAATGCCCTGCTTCGGCACTGCCGGGCTGCCCTCCAAAGCTGGCTGCAATGAGGCTGAATGCGCTGCAAATAGAAGAGATATTTCACACCCTTTGCAACGGCTCAGTGCACACCCACGAAAGCGAGCTTGCTGAGGGATACCTGACCACTGCTGTCGGCAACCGCGTGGGCGTGGCGGGGCAGTTCGTGAAGCGGGAAGGTCATGGCATCACCCTGCAAAAGGTCACTTCGCTCAACCTGCGGATCGCACGCAGTTGTGTTATCCCTTTGCCGCCCGCGCTGGACAAGCTGCTGGAACAGCACTTTACAGGGTTGCTGGTGGTGGGAGAGCCCGGCAGTGGCAAGACCACCCTGCTGCGCACTATCGCCCGGACGCTGGCCGAGCGGCAGCGTCTTGTGGCAGTGATAGACGAGCGGGGCGAGCTTTTCCCGCCGGAAGGGCCGCTGCCGCCGCTGGAGCGCATTGGCGGGGTGGATAAAGCCCGCGCCGTCCAGATGGTGTTGCGCACGCTGGCACCACAGGTGATCCTGCTGGACGAGCTGGGCAGTCTGGAGGAAACAATGGCACTGGAGCAGGGCTTTTTCAGCGGGGTGGATTTTATTGCCAGTATCCACGCGCCGGATGCTGCACAGGCGCAGTGCCGCCCGCAGGTGCAGGCTTTGTTGCAGCGCGGGATGCTGCGGCAGCTGGTCATCCTTGCCGGGCTGGAGACACCGGGTTGTATCCGGGAAGTGTGCGCCGTATGAGCAGCCTTCTGCGCGGGCTTGGCCTGCTTTTGCTCCCATTGTGCGGCTGGCTGGCGGGGGATGCGGTACAAGCCAGAACGACCCTGCATCTTGCTGCCTTGCAGGGCACCATCGCGTTATTACAGCGCATCCGGCAGGAGATACAGTACCGCCGGGCAGACCTGCAAAGCCTCTACCGGCAGCTTTGCCGCGAGGGCCTTTTGCCACAAAATCCCGGCGGTACATTGCAGCAGTTGCCTGCACCGTGGCAGCTTTCAGCAGAGGAGCGTGCCTGCTTTGCAGAGTGCTTTAGCGGAATCGGCCGCGCAGAGGCCGCACAGGAATGCGAGCGGCTGGGTTACTATACGGCGCGGTTTGAGGACTATTTACAGCAGGCACGCCGCACAGCACAGCGGCAGGCCGGTTTGCCGCACCGTCTGGGGTTGGCTGGCGGTATGATGCTGGCGCTGCTCTTTTGGTAAAAGCTGTACAGAACAAAGGAGAAACGGATGGATATCGAACTTGTGTTCAAAATTGCGGCCATCGGCATCATCGTGGCAGTACTCAATCAGCTGCTCATCCGCTCCGGGCGGGAGGATCAGGCCATGATGACCACATTGGCGGGGCTTGTGGTAGTGCTCTCCATTCTCGTCAAGCAGATTAGCACCCTGTTTGCCACCATCCGGTCTCTGTTTGCGCTATGAGCGCGGCGGTTCCGGTGCTGACGGCGCTGCTGCTGACGGCCTTTGCGGGAGTTCTATTACAGCGGTATTCCCCGGCATTTGCTTTGCTGCTTTCGCTGGGTGCTGCGGTGTGGCTGCTGCTCCGTCTGGCACAGCCGCTGCGCGGGGTACTGCAAGCAATGGTACAGCTGGGGCAGCGCACCAATGCGCAAGCCTTTTCCTGCCTTTTGCGCAGCGCGGGGATTTTGTTGCTGGCAGATTACGTCCGCACCCTCTGCGAGGAAGCCGGAGCAGATACCCTTGCATGGTGCGCTGGGCTGGCGGGGCGGTGTCTCGTACTGGCGGCAGTATGGCCGCTGCTGGAACAGATATTCCAGACGATCTGGGGGTTGGCGGGATGAAAAAATGCGGCCTTATCATTTGCGGGGCAACGCTGGGCTTTCTGTGCAGCAAAACCGCCCTGAAAGCTGCGGCAGCAGAAGCCACACCGTGGCAGACTTATCTCGACAAGGCACCTGTACAGGCCGAGCAGTTTGCGGCAGACCCGCTTGGCACCCTTGTGCGTTTGTTTGCCGCTGAACCGGTGCAATTGCTGCGGGATACGATGCAACAATATGCCGATGTTATGCTGTTTTTGTCGCTTGCAGCTGGACTTGCATTTCTCTTGCAGGACACTGCCGACAGAGTCCTGCTGGAGCTGGCGGCTGCCGGTGGCTGCGGCGTTTTATTGTGGCAGGAACTGGACAAGCTTGCCGCTGCCCTGTGCACCCGGATGACCGGGTGGAAAAGTTATCTGCTGGGCTTTTTGCCGGTATACAGCGGTGTGCTGGCAGCTGGCGGCGAATGGAACGCCGGAGCGGCTGCAAACGGCTTTCTGCTCACGGTGCTGTGCTTTATTGCACAGGCGGTCACCCTCTGGCTGCAGCCGCTGCTGCGCAGCTACATTGCCATCAGTATGGCCTGCGGCATCAGTTCCCGCAAAAGCCTGTCCGAGGGCTGCGCTCTGACCGGGCGGCTGCTGCGGCAGGCCATCGGCTGGGCGGGTAAAGCGTTCGCCGCCCTGATGAGCATTCAGCGCGTAGTCACGGTGCAGCTGGATCGTTCAGCCTCCCGTCTGGGACAGCTGCTGACCGGCAGCGTGCCCATTGTAGGGCAGGCGCTGAGCAGCGCGGCAGACGCAGTGCTGGCCGGGATGCAGTTGCTCAAAAGCACCCTTGGCATTGCCGCATTGCTCAGCATCGGGGCAGAATTTGTGCCATTGTATCTCGGGCTTCTGGTGCATCTGTTTTTACTGTCCTGCTGCGGCTGGCTTGCCGGGATCGGCGGGCTGGAGCATTGCCATAAGCTGCTGCAATGCTTTGCCGAAGCCGTGCGCTGCATGGCGGCTGTTACGGCCTTGTTTTTTATGTTGTTTGTGGTGGGCATCGCACTGCTGATGCTGACAGGGGGTGGTTAGATGCAGGCATTTCAGCGGGCCGCGGCAGTGTTCTGCATGGCGTGCATCGGGGCGGAGCTGGTCAGTTTTTTTGCTGGGCAAAGCTGGGCAGGCCGGTGCATAAAAGCCGCAGCCGGGTTATATATTTTAGCAGTCCTTCTTGCGCAGCTGCCACGGCTGCCGGGCAAGGTTTTGACCGCTTTTTCAGGGAGCACAGCCCCGGCGGCCACGTCCACTGCACAGCCGGATGCACTGGAAACGGAGATTCTGACTGAGACCAAGGCTCAACTGGAAGAGTATTGCACTGCACAGTGCCGCCAGCAGTTCGGGCTTGATGCCAGCGTGACGGTCACGCTGGAAAAAGCCGGGCAGCAGGTCGTGGTAAAAAAGGTTATTGCTGCCTTCCCGGCGGGCTGTACCGCCGCCCAAAAGCAGGCAGTGCTCAGCTTTTTGCAGCAGACGCTGGGCACCGCTCCCACGGCAGCGGAGGAGAGCACACCGTGAAGAAGAATGAATTGCTTTCCGCTTTACGCCCTTTGCAAAGCAACAAAAACCGCACCTCGCTGGCGGTGACGGTCGGCGTGATAGCAATGCTGCTGCTTTTGCTGTCGGAACTTTTACCCAGCGGCAACACGCAGAAAACCGCGGCATCTACTGTCCGGACTGCTGCCGTCAGCCAGTACCAGACCCAACTGGAGCAGCAGCTGGAAGGGCTTATCAGCCAATTGCAGGGGGCAGGACGCGCCACGGTCATGGTCACTCTGACCACCGGGGAGGAGACCGTCTATGCGGTGGACACCCAGACCGGAGATCTGCAACAGCAGGAGACGCACGTTCTTTTACAGGATGGGTCTGCACTGGCCGAGACTACCTATCTGCCGCAGGTCTGCGGGGTCGCCGTGCTGTGTGAGGGCGGGGGAGATGTCCGGGTTGCAGGCCGCATTACTGAGCTGCTGCATTCGCTGTTGGATCTGCCCACGAACCGCATCTGCGTGGAGCAACGCAAGTGCTGAGCTGCTGCTTTGATCGAGTACCAAAACTATTTACCAAAAAACAAAGGAGGAAGCGTTTTATGAGAGCACTTTCCAGAAACACCCGCAGGGTCACCGCCCTGACACTGGCGGCGGCGCTAGTCATTGCCGTCTACTTAAACTGGCAGTATGCCCGGGCAGACATTACCCCGCAGACAGAGGACGACACCCTCATGGTCTCGGCAGAGCCGGTGGAAGCAGATGCGGAGACTGCCATCACGGATGCGCTGCCCACAGAGGCGGAGGCCGCCTCCGGTGTCAATAAAAATTATGGCGAAGCACAGCTTGTCAGCGTAGCAAACGACAGCGGCACCCGCTTTTTTGAACAGGCTCGGCTCAAGCGGGAAAAGGCACACGATGAAGCAATGGACACCCTGCAAAAGAGCCTGAAGTCCTCCTCCCTGACAGCGGAGGAGAAAAAGGAGTACACCGCACAAATGGCGGCAGGGCTGGAGGATCTGAATGCAGAAAACGAGATCGAAACGCTGGTGCGCGCCAAGGGCTTTGCGGATTGCCTGTGCTTTTTGCAAGCAGGGCGGGCAGATCTGACCGTGATGACAGCGGGTGAGCCGCTCACGGCGGCGCAGGTGGCACAGATTCGGGATGTGGTGATGAACAAAAGCAGCGTGACCGCCCAGAATATCACGGTGGTGGAGGTAAAGTAAGCACGCTTTATCTATACGGATATCCCGGCGGCGCAGGCGCAGCTTTTCTTGCAGGCAGAAAGCCGTATGCGCTGCCGGGATGCCATTCTATGCTGATTTCCATCTTCTTTTCCAAACAAGTATTGAAATTACCCCCGCATTGATGGTATAATAACTCTATCAAAAATGAATGCTGCGCGCCTTTATGCACTGTACAAGGGCGCGTTTGAACACAAAAGGCAGGCACGGCAGACCGGTTTCAGGGTTTTGAAACCGCTGCCGGAGCAGCCTTTGGATGGAGGACAGCACAATGGATTTACAGAACATGGATCTTCAGGGCGGCAGCCTTCAGATTTCGACCGAGGTCGTGGGTAAGATTGCCCGCTGCGCCGCACTGGAAGTGGACGGCGTTGCCGAGGTGTCCTGCGGCGTGCAGAATAAAAAGCTGAAAAGCCTGCTGGAATCTGCCAGTATCCAGCCGCCTGTGGTGGTTGAGATGCGGGACGGCACGGCCAGCATCACTCTGCACCTGATGATGCAGTTCGGCGCACGGATTCCCTCTGTGGCTGAAAAAGTACAGGAGAACGTCAAGTCTGCCGTACAGAACATGACCAATGTGACGGTTAGCCGCGTGGATCTGGTCATTGCAGGCCTTGCCGAAGCGCAGTAACAAATTTAGCAAAAAATCATATCAGAAACGATCCTCCTCCCGGCAGGCCCGGCGGGGAGGGTTTGTATTGCGAAAGGAACATTATGGAAAACATTCTGCCCCGTAGAGAAGCCCGCGAAAACGCCTTTTTGCTGGCATTTTCGCAGACCTTTGGTGACATTCCTCTGGCCGAGGCACTGTCCAATCACGCCGAGAACGACGAGGAGCATCCTGTGGACGCGTTCAGCCGTCTGTTGCTGAACGCCTACTACGATCATTCCGCAGAGGTGGATGATGAGATCCGCGCTCACCTGCGCAACTGGACTATGGAGCGTCTGCCCCGCGTCAGCCTGACTGTGCTGCGTCTGGCCGTGGCCGAGATGCTGTTCGGCGGCGAGAACAAGCCCGGCGTTGCCATCAATGAGGCTGTGGAACTGACCAAGAAGTACGGCGCGGGCGAGGACTACCAATTTGTGAATGGCCTGCTGGGTGCTGTGGCACGCGACCACGGCCTGAGTGATGAAGCCGTCGCGGAGTCGGCTGAACAATGAGCCGTTATACGCTCGGGGTCGATACAAGCAACTATGCAACCTCTCTGGCAGTTTTTGATACAGCCGGGGAGGTTGTTTGTGCAAAAAAGCGCTTTTTGCCGGTAAAAGCCGGGCAGCTTGGTCTCCGGCAAAGCGATGCACTGTTCCATCACACAGCAGCTCTGCCGGAGATGCTGCAGGAGCTGGCGCAGGAATTCGACCTAACCAAAATAGACGCCGTAGGTGTTTCGCAAAAGCCGCGTCCGGTAGAGGGCAGCTATATGCCCTGTTTTCTGGCTGGTGTCAGTGCGGCGACCGCCTTTGCGGCGGCACGGGACATTCCGCTGATCCACACTACCCATCAGCAGGGTCACGCTGCGGCGGCGCTGTATGCCGCAAAGGGCGAGGCGCTGTTTTCCCAGAAGGTGCTGCTGTTCCATATCTCCGGCGGTACCACGGATCTTTTGCTGTGCGATCAGGTGCGTGCTATCACAACCCTTGGCACCAGTACCGATCTGTACGCCGGTCAGGCGGTGGACCGCGTGGGCGTGCGGCTGGGCTTTGGCTTCCCCGCAGGGGCAGAGGTCTCCCGCCTTGCTGCGCAGTGCGCCGAGGAGATCCGGCCCAAGTCCAGCGTAAAGGGGCTGCAATGCAGCCTTTCTGGGCTGGAAAACCAGTGTAATGCCCTGCTTGCGGCCGGAAAAGCACCGGAATACGTTTGCAAGTACTGCCTGCTCTGTGTGGCAGATACCGTTGTCCGCATGACAAAGGCCGCACAAAAGGAATACCCCGGTCTGCCGGTGGTCTGCGCCGGTGGTGTGATGAGCAGCGATATCATCCGCACATGGGTGCAGCAGCGGCTGCCGCAAGTCTATTTTGTGCCGGGGCAGTATTCCAGTGATAACGCCATCGGCGTATCCATTCTTGCTGCGCGGGAGGCCGGTCTATGGCTGATGTGATCTCGGTATCCGATCTGAATCATTATGTCAAAACGCTGCTGGATGTCAACGATGGGTTGTTCGATCTGGCCCTGCGGGGTGAGATCGCAAATTTTGTGCAGAACGCCCGCAGCGGGCACTGCTACTTTTCTCTGCGGGACGAAGCTTGCAGCGTGAAAGCAGTGATGTTCCGCACCGATGCCCGCCGTCTGGCGTTTCGCCCGGAGGAGGGGATGCGAGTCGTGGTGCGCTGCCGCGCTACCCTTTACGAGCGGGACGGCGCGTTTCAGGTCTATGTAAACGAGATGTTTCCGGATGGTCTGGGCGCGGCGCAGCTTGCGCTGGAGCAGCTGAAGGCCCGGTTGGAAAAGGAAGGCCTGTTTGACCCGGCACACAAAAAGTCGCTGCCAGCATACCCCAAATGTATTGGTGTCGTCACCAGCAAAACCGGGGCGGCGCTGCAGGATATCCGCAACGTGATCAGCCGCCGCTGGCCGTCCGTTCGGCTGCTGCTGTGCCCGGTAACGGTGCAGGGCTTTGAGGCTGCCCGGCAGATTGCCGCAGCCATCCGCACGCTGGATCAAAGCGGGCGGGTAGACGAGATCATCGTAGCCCGGGGCGGCGGCAGCAGGGAAGACCT
>OGEE01001057.1_pt1 | contig 15772 bp, 15 predicted proteins | sample 1570571 | NCBI WGS metagenome assembly OGEE01 (sample SAMEA2582169, study PRJEB24529) | metagenome | biome: Human gut stool | place: China | collected 2011
CTCATGCTCTTCCCATTCTTCATAGTCAAGAATGCGAGTCGATACTCAAACTCGTCCTTGAGTAAATTGTTCAATTGTGATAAAGACATGTTCTATCGTTTTATGAATGATGGCAACGTCAAGTGGCGCAAGTTACTATATGCAATGAATCTTCAGCTGATAAAGAAGATATCAAGCAGCACAACTGTTCATCATGACAAGCCAGTTTGTTTGATTATTGATGATACTGATGCACCTAAGAGTGGTATGACGACCGAACTCATAGGAAGAATCTGGTCTCATGTTCATCAAAAGAGCATCCTTGGTTATAAGTGTCTGACCATGATGTTGTCTGATGGCGTTAGCCAGCTCTTTCTCGATTTCTCTCTTCATGGTGAGGAGGGAAAGGACAAGCAAAAGGTTCAGGGACTTACTGCTAAGCAACGCAAAGCTCGCTATACCGAGGACCACGAAGGACAAGCGGTAAAAGAGCGTGTGGATGAATATCTGATGTAGAAGACAGACAAGGCCATAGATATGGTCAAGTATGCCATCAAGCGAGGTGTTCGCTTTGATTACTTGCTCGTAGATAGCTGGTTTACAAACACTAAGCTTGTACGTTTCATTTCCAGCAGACATATCAAGTGTCACCTGTTGGGCATGATTAAACTGGGCAAAACCAACTATGCAACGAAGCATGGCAAGATGAATGCCAAGCAAATCATCAAGCACTTGCAAAAGGAGAAGGCATGCAAACACAACAAAATACTTCGCTGTACCTATTGTACAATGGACGTTAAGTTGGATGGTGTGCCAGTCCGTTTGTTCTTTTGCAAACGAGGACGCAAGGGAAACTGGAATGGGTTGTTGACCACAGACCTTTCTCTTAGCTTCCTTGAAGCGTATCGTATTTATGCCAGACGATGGGCTACCGAAGTTGCATACAAGGATTGTAAGACCTTGCTGAACTTTGGCAAATGCCAGTCTGTACATTTTGCCGCTCAAATTGCTAGCTTCACTTTGACAATGATGCAGTATAACATCTTGTGTACAGTGAAGAGATTTGAAGCGTATGAAACCATCGGTGGTCTCTTTACAGAGGTTACCAATGACACTCTCGAGTTGTCCGTAACGGACAAGATATGGGCTATCATTTTGGACTTCGTTCTGGAAGCTGCAGAGCGTTACTCTATAGATGCTACAGAGTTGCTGGCAGATTTCATCGAAAGTAATCCTGTTGCCCATACGCTACGTAATATGTATATTTATAAACAAGCAAGTTGATATTTATTCACTTGCGAAACTTTAGTTATTAATAAATACAACAGAATATGAATGAGCAAATTAAAAGAATACCTTTAAGTGACTTCCAATTGGACAAAAAGCCGACAATGGATGACTATGATTATATTTCCAATTGGATGAAAGAAGCTTTTGAAAATGAGCTTGATGGGTATAGCCTTTATCGTAATATAAATGGTTTTATATATGATGCTTTTGAAGAAAAATCTGTTTTTGTACTTAGGTATAAAGGCGATGCTATTGCTTTCTTGACTTTTAGCCCGCCAACTGAAGATTCTATAATTATAATTTTTAGAATAGTATGTGTTCATCCAAATTTTTTAAGAATGGGGTTAGCTACATATTTGCATAAAATGGCAATTGAACATTTCAAAAAACAGGGATGTTTGGTTGCGGAATTATGGGATGTGAGCCCTAAAACGCACAGAATGGGCAAATCAATGGGGTTCATTGAGAAAAAAAAGATGAATAAGGATGGAATCGATGAAATGTTCAAAATATTGATTGAAACAAGAAAGCAAAATCGTAGGGCTAATATAAGATTTGCTGTATGGGATAACTGTTGTTATGATACTAGTGCTGAACCTATATTTAGCTGGTCGTTGAACTTTCAAAGAGATAAGAAGCCTATTGTCCAATATTGCGATGGTGATTGGACTGTGGGGATTATTAAAGACGGTCAATCTCTTGGTGGCGGACGTGCGAAACATTTTTGTGACATATTAAGAGGGGGAAATATCATATATATAAAAGAAAAAAAAGCAAAAGATATACTAGAAATATTAAGTCAGTATTAAAATATTAAATCATAATATTGTTGAATATATGTTCGTTACTGGTTGCTGATTTATGGCATAAATGTTTTTACTAGTATTCATTTAAAATGTAGATTTGGTGATATTTTACTTAAAAACATTTGGAGATTTAAGATTTTTGTTATACCTTTGCATTCAAAAGATAAATGAAGGTCCCGCCTCTGACGAGTTTTCACTTGTTGGAGACGGGACTTTTTTATGTCTGAGAATATAGAATTAACAAATAAAATATTAACGTAAAAACAAATAACTTATGAAAGCAAGTAAATTGAACGACGAAGAATCTGCAGAAAAATTGATGGAGGAATTTGGAGAAGAAGTAGAAGAGAAGCTTAGATTGGGACTGAGCAAGGAGGATCTCTTCTTTATTCATAATGAGTATTTTGAGGTCAACCCTATATTCAAGTACTACGAAAAGGTACTTCGTTGTGCTTATATTGCCAAAAGCGGGTATATATCTGATGATGTGTCTATGAGTGAAGATGACAGTTCTGAAGTAGCTTTCTATTTTATCATGAAATTTATTGATAAAATATTAGGTATGATACCAAAGGGAGAAAAGAATTCGGATTCTATTGTGTTCTGCATGCGAAAGGTACCCTTACAACTTTGCAACTTATATGAAGAGATATGGGGAAAAGATGAATCTGATAAATATGACAAGAACTCTATTCTATGCAAGAACAGAATACTGGCAGCTACCGAAACTATTTATATTGTACTAAGCTATGTTTATTTTACGGAAAATTTTAGTTGTGCCGTTTTTGACTCTCTCTCGTATAATCCTTATTTTCCAAATGAGTATGGTTTAACAGGAGATGATTTTCGTTTTATTGTTGCAGTGGGTGACCTGGACTGTTCTCAACAAAATACAGAGATTAAGAATTATATGAGAAAAACATACAATAGGCTGTCTCCGAAAAAACGCATTTCGAAAATCATAGATGATCATAAAATGAGCGGTCGTAACGCCCGCATCAATCACTCCAATATTTATATTAAAGATGGTAAGAAGACGGGAATTGTTGTTGTGCTGGAAGGTATGGCGAAAGCTGGCTGGCTGGTAGATCATAGAGGTGACAAAATCACAAATATTGGTGATAGTGTTGAGTTGATTCTTGAAAAATTGTTTAATGATAAAAACCCAAAAAATGAGGCGCAACTGTTGTCTCATGCCAAAAATGTGGGATTGGCAGATGTTACGCATTATATCGATGAGATAAAGCGTTCATTTTAAGATAGTTAAAGGATGCTATTGAAAAGTCCATAAATTCTGCAAGTAAAACTAAAACAATGCTTTCGCCGAATAGTCGTATATTTGCAGCGCATTCCTACGAAGGGGGTGCCCGATATAAATGTATTATTTCGGTGTGAGGCCTTATGCGGAACAAAACATCAAAGTCGGAATTTATTAATATAGAATTTCGATAATGAACAACAAGGAAACAATCTTGACAGGTATCAAAAACCTGAAAATGCAGATAAAAAGATTAAAGGCCGAGGTTTATGCCTTGGAGAATATGGTAGGAGATATGGAGAATTCTCTTGATAGTGAAGATACTAATGTAACTTGTACTGATGAGCCCGTATTGCCAAAGTCCTTAGACTTTCAAGAGATGAAGGACTTGCTGGATAAGCTTGCAGAAGCTGGTATCCTGAAGGCATCCTATGCCTTGAAGAACCAGTCGTGGACTGAGCGTAGCGTAATTGTTGCATTTCTGTCTGGAAAAGTACAGAGAAAGTGCATGTGGAAGCCTTTTGCAGACTTGTGGCATTGTGACAAAGGTGCAATGGAGAGTGCTTACCAGAAGCATTGTGATACTAAAGCTGCAAAGCTTTATTATAAGAAATTGGAGCGAAGTATTGGGTAATACCAGTTGGTAGCCTACCAACCGACTACCAAGCAGGAACCAAAAATTCGCCGTATCTTTGCCCCGCAATCAGTTGATAAAGCTGGTTGCGGGGCTTTTCTGTATCCGGAAACCTGGTACCACTTCTGGCGTATGGAATTTGGCGAATGGTCGCAGCCTCAATCATATAAAATAAGTATCAGATATGAAAGAACTGATTCCTTATATTTTTGAGCATCCGCAGTACGGAAAGCTCAGAGTGGTGGTGGAAGAGGACAGAATTTACTTCGACCTCTTCGATGTGAAGACTATCTTCCTGAAGGGGGCACAGCAGCTCTATCAGGTTATTGCCGACTCAGAAGGAGAACTGAAAAACTTCAATGTGGTGATGAAGCCTGCGAAGAAGAACCAGCACAACCTCTTCTACAGCGATGAGGTCATGGGTGTGGAAGCCGCACACAGAAAGAAGAACGTGGCTGCTAATTTCAACTTCTGCGACGAGAAGTTGGTTGCCGACATGGTGGATGCTGAATGCGCCACAGAAAAACTGGCTGCCAAGTGGGTGCTGGGGTATGTGAAGAAGTGTGTGAACGACCCTGTGATGTCGATGACTCATGCGGCACAAGGCGTGGTGATGATTTCAGACAACACCATCCTGGAGCCTATCAACATCTATATGGATGTGACGGGGATGCTCATCATCAACGACCAGCTTTTTGGATTAATACATGCTTTCTAAAACTTTTATATATATACTTTCTAAACTTTTGAATATATTTATTATGAGTAAGACTAGTTTTGACGCTGCAGCTAAGGCTGCAATGGCTAAGGATGCAGCTAAGGCTGCAAAGCAGGCGCTTTTGAACGCCCAGAAGGTAGATGCCAGTATTATTACTGACGAGAGTGGTAAAATTGCTATCCGCAAGTCGCCATGGAACGATGCGGAGATTATCTCGGATAATCCGAAGGTGATTCCGGGCAGACTGGTGTGCAGCGGTGGTGATTTCGGCGACCAGCTCGACTTCAAGCCTTATGCACAGACGGGCGAGAAGAAATACACCGAGATTATCCATACCTCGCATGGTGCCCTGAGAACATCGCCGCAGCGTGTGTTCGCTTCATTCTCCTTCCCGAAGGAGATGAACAAGGCAGACATCATGAAGTACCTTTACAAAGAGGTGCTGGAGATGAGAGGTAAGGTTAAGAAGTTTAAGGAGGACATTGCATGGGAAGAGTACAAGTAATGGCGCTGAACCCTGCACGCAAGGGCAACATGGGAAGAATCAACTCTTCCCAGCCCCTGGCGGTGTACGACCAGCTGATAGCCCAGCCGTGGTTGAAGGGGGTGATAGAGCAGATTCGTGGCGAGAAACCGATAGCTGGTGTGAATGCTCAGGATGTTTCGAATGCTTCGGATGAGAAGAATGCTCAGAATGAGAAAGCGCTGGCGAAGGCTAGGGAGGAACTGAAGAAACAGTTGCCTTTCAGGGCCATCCACTACTCCTGCTTCAGAAACAACCACCGTTCGCAGGGCGATGCTGATCCCGAGAGTTTCCTGTTTCAGACCACCGTGGATGTGGATGATGCGGAGTATGTGGAGAAGGCGCTGGAGAAGGCTCGTGAGCTGAACTGCAGTGACACCATCTGGAAAGGCAAGCTGCTGCATCTGGAGTATTCGGCCAGAAAGAAGCTGCACATTGATATCCGCATGCCGGTGGGGATGACCATCGAGGAGACGCAGCGTGCGTATTGCGAGGCGCTGGGCGTGCCTTATGATGAGAGCTGCATATCGCCTGAGAGAATGATTTTTATTACGGATAAGGATTCCGAGATTTATCGTTCGAAGGAGTGGTATGGGGTGCTGCCCGCAGAGGAGATTTCGTTGAGAAGAGAGGCCTTCGTGAAGAGGGGGCTGACGATTGATGGAAGAGGTGTGGCAGTTAATAGTTTAAAGTTAAAAGTTAATAGCCTTCAGAAAGTTAATAATTTAGAGTTAAAAGTTAATAATAATCATAAAGTTCAAAGTTCAAATCTCAAAGTTCAAAGTAATGACCATGTTCAAAGTGAATACAATCGATTTCAGGGCACTAACGGCGATAACGCTGTTTATGCTGGCACTGCTGTTCAGCCTGCCCAACCTGGTGATAGCCATCGTGTTAATGATTCTCATCTCAGCCCTGCTGGAGATAATCAGAATGCTGGCGGAGTGGCAATCCAAGAAGCTAGTGAGAAGAATCTCATAGCTTTCGAACTCTTCAAGGAGGCGGCGGGATTGCAGGGAATGGATATCGATACCATCGGTTCCCGTCATTCTTCCCTGCTCGCTATTATGAGCGCAGGAGCTTCTAGAGTAATGGGAGAGGATGAGCTGATGAAGGTGGTGGCAAAGAAGATGCCTAGCTATTACGAGGAGCGTGACTGCCATCAGCTGATTCATGATTTCTATGCAAAATATGGTGACAGTTCGAAGCCGTTCTCTCGTGATGTGATCCGCATCAATGCCACGGCAGAGAAACAGGCCATTCAGCAAGTTGACAGTTTACAGTTTAAAGTTAAAAGCTCAAACCTCAATGCTCAAGGTAATGATGGCGAAGATGAATATCCACCAGCTCCACCCATGCCCAAGAAACTTCCCAAGCTCGTAGAGCTCCTGGTATCCCAGTCTCCGGATATCTACAAGCCTGCCGTGGCTTGCGCCATCTTCCCTCCTCTGGCTACACACCTCTGGAAAACAAGATTCAGATACATTGATAATGTGGAGCATGAAGCTACCCTAATGTGCTGTCTGTTAGCTGGTACAGGTGCTGGTAAAAGCTGCGTGCAGATGCCGATTTCGATGATTATGGAGGATATCCGTAAGCGCGACATGGAAAACCTGCAGCGTGAAAAGGAGTGGAAGGAAGAGATGATGCGCAAGGGAGCCAACAAGGATAAACGCAAGCGTCCAGACAATCTCATTATTCAAGAGATTGATGCCGACATGACTAATCCGGCTTTCGTGATGCGTACAGCAGAGGCTAAAGAGCACTTCCTCTATACTTCGCTTAACGAAATAGATCAGTTTGATGCCTTGAGGGGTATTGGAAATCAGCACTTCCGAATTATGTGTCTTGCTTTTGACCCGGGTAATATCTATGGACAAACAAGAGTCGGACTTCAGAGTGTTACCGAGCGTGTTACCATCCGCTTCAACTGGAATGCTTCCACCACCATCGAGAAGGGACAGCGTTACTTTTCAAAAGTGCTGACCGACGGACCGCTGAGCAGAATCAATTTCTGTACGATTCCCGAAAGAGAAATCGGCGAGAGAGTTCCTGTGTATGGTAACTACGACGATCAGTTTAGAAAGAAGCTGAAGCCGTATATCGAGAACCTCTGTGCTGCCACGGGGTTGATAGAATGCCCGGAAGCATACGCCTTGGCAGATAAACTGAGTGAGGAGAATGCTGATTTTTCGCAGGTTATGCAGAACAGAATCTACGAGAATTTCACCTTCCGTGCCAATGTGATTGCCTATCTGAAGGCTTGTGTGCTTTATGTGGCAAATGGCTACAGATGGGAGGAGGAGATTGAGGATTTCATCCGCTGGAGCGAGCGTTATGACTTGTGGTGCAAGATGCGGTTCTTCGAGGAGGATATCCGCAATTCTGCCAACAGGGGTGAGCATTCCAACAAGCGCGGACCTTCCAATCTTCTCCAGGCGCTGCCGGATATGTTTACCGAGCAGCAGGTGGTGGATGCACGTAATGCCTTGGGGCTGCCGAAAGAGGGTACGGCTCATCTGCTGGCTACCTGGGTATACAGAAAATATATAAGACGTGGCAGCAATGACAGTCACAATAACAGTTATCACAGTTTTACGAAGCTTAAGTACAGACGCGACGGGCTGGATTTGAGTTAGTTTACTGGGTTTATTACACATAAAAACATAATGCTTATGGAAATAGTTTTAGAGCGTATAGCGAAGAAGAATTCTTATACCATCGGCCGCCTCTATATCCTATCCGATGCCGACGTGAAGCGCAAGGTGCTTTCGGGCAAGAAGGCGGGCGACAAGAGAAGTTTTCTTCATCAGTTTGACTTGCAGAAGTTGTCGAAGGACGCTTACTTCTGCGACACCCTGGAGCCTACGTGGCGCAACCTGAAGGGTGTGGAATTGAAGCCCGAGGAGGAGAAGGGCAAGTATGGCAGGGAGAGTGGCAAGGTGGCAAGAAAGATTCCGGGCCACACCGCCATCCCCGAGGGCAGTTATCGGGTGCTTGTCACGATGTCGCCGAGGTTCAAGCAGTGGCTGCCCTATCTGCAGGGCGTGCCGAATTTCGAGGGCATCCGCATCCATGCCGGCAACTATCCCGACGATACCCAGGGCTGCATCCTGGTGGGCGAGAACAAGCTGAAGGGCATGGTGGTGAACTCCCGCATCTGGCTTCATCGGCTGATGAAGCTGATAGAGGAGGCGCAGCAGAAGGAGGAATCCATCTGGATTACCATCATCTAGATTTCTGGAAGAATCATCTGATATAAAAAAGAGAGGGTGTGTCATGTACTTTTGACACACCCTCTATTTTTTATACTTTTTGCCCTTAGCAGGCTACAGACTTGCTGACAAAAATCCCAGGTTAAATTCCCCTTGCCTTGTAGATTTTTTCCTTGGCATCGTTGATTTCCTGGAACTTCTTCTCTGCGGCACGGCGCACATCCTCGCCCAGGGCTGCCACCTTGTCCGGGTGATGCTTCAGCGCCATCTTGCGATAGGCTGCCTTCACCTCGTCGTTAGAGGCATCGGGCGTGATGCCCAGAATGCGGTAGGCATCATCAAGCGATGTGTCGGATGATGCCGATGAACTGCTGTCGCCATGCATGCCCAGCATCTGGTCTACATCTGATGGCTCCAGACCCATGTGGATGGCTATCTCCTTCAGGGCCTGAACCTCTTCTGGAGAAACCACGTTGTCGGCCTGGGCTATCATCACCAGGAAGTTGAGCAGCTGCAGACGCTGCTCGTACATCATGTTGGCACGAATCTGATGGCAGCTGTCGTGTATCACGCTACGATATTGCTGCATGCCCATGCGCTTCTGCTGCTCAAAGAGCTTGAGAAGTATCTCCTCGCCCTGCTTCTTGGCCGATTCGCCGAAGTTCTGAAGAAGGAACCGGCGCACCAGCTCCATCTCAGAATGCATAATCTTGCCATCCACGGCAATGATATACGAAGACAATACCAGAAGCGAGAACATGAAGCTGTTGCGCTCGCCCTCGTAGGCGCGCTGCTGGCCGTAGCCCTGCTGGCTTCTTCCGTAGCCGCTGTAGGCTTCGTAGGCGTTGGAGTATTCATTGCGGTTGCCCCCGCCATTGCCCGGCTTGTTCACCTCGTCCATGCCATGGTCGAAGAGTGAGCCCAGGGCAAAGCCGGCAAGGGCGCCAAGAGGTCCGCCGGTGATGAAACCGAGGAAACCTCCTATCCATTTTCCTGCCGCCATGCCGGTTTAGTTCTCGAAATAATAGAGGAACTGGGCGATGCCTGAAAGGGCTGGCTTGCGCTGGCCTTCAATCTCGATGGTAAACTTGATGCTGGTCTTGCAGATGCCGCGCAGGTTCTGAATCTCATGGAGTGTTGCCACGAGGCGAACGCGTGAACCGGTGATTACCGGCTGGCCGAAGCGCATCTCGTCCATGCCGTAGTTAACGAGCATCTTGATGTTGTTCACCTCGATGATCTGCTGCCAGAGGTAAGGCAACACCGAGAGGGTGAGGTAGCCGTGGGCGATGGTGCTGTGGTAAGGGCTTTCTACCTTGGCGCGCTCTACGTCTACGTGGATCCACTGTGGGTCGAGGGTAGCGTCTGCAAACTTGTTGATACGATCCTGGTCGATCTGCAACCATTCTGACTCTCCTAATTTCTCACCCAGGTGAGAAGCAAATTCCTCATAGGAATTGATAACTAACTTTGCCATTTTTTATCTATTTTAATAATTTGTTATTTTCAGTCTTCCGCTTTTAACTATAAACTATTAACTATAAACTATTAACTATTAACTCAAATCAGTCTCTTCTGAAGATGTCGCGGGTGTATACCTTCTCCTTCACATCGTCCAGGCACTTGTCGTAGCGGTTGGCGATGATGGCATGGCTCTGGCACTTGAAATCCTCCAGGTTGTTCACCACGAGACTTCCGAAGAAGGTGCTTCCGTTCTTCAGCGTCGGCTCGTAGATAATCACCTGGGCACCCTTTGCCTTGATGCGCTTCATCACGCCCTGGATGCTGCTCTGGCGGAAGTTGTCGCTGTTGCTCTTCATCGTGAGGCGGTAAACGCCGATGGTGCAAGGCTTCTCTTCTGCCTCGTTGTAGTTGTTCTGGTTGGCGTAGTCGTAGTAGCCAGCCATGTTGAGCACTCGGTCGGCGATGAAATCCTTGCGGGTGCGGTTGCTCTCCACGATGGCCTGAATCAGGTTCTCGGGCACGTCGGCATAGTTGGCGAGCAGCTGCTTGGTATCCTTTGGCAGGCAGTAGCCGCCATAGCCGAAGGATGGGTTGTTATAGAAGGTGCCGATTCTCGGGTCGAGTCCCACGCCGTCGATGATAGCCTTGGTGTCGAGTCCCTTCATTTCGGCGTATGTATCCAGCTCGTTGAAGTAGCTTACTCTCAGGGCGAGGTAGGTGTTGGCGAAGAGCTTCACTGCCTCAGCCTCGGTGAGTCCCATGAAGAGGGTGTCGATGTTCTGCTTGATGGCTCCCTCCTGCAGCAGGGCTGCGAAGATGTGGGCTGCCTTGTCGAGGCGTTCGTCGCCCTCGGGTCTGCCCACGATGATGCGGCTAGGGTAGAGGTTGTCGTAGAGGGCCTTGCTTTCGCGAAGGAATTCTGGGGCGAAGATGATGTTTTCGCAGTTCATCTTCTTGCGGATGTTCTCGGTGTAGCCCACTGGGATGGTGCTCTTGATAACCATGATGGCATCGGGATTCACCTCTTTTACGAGTTCTATCACCTCTTCTACGTGTGATGTGTCGAAGTAGTTTCTCACGGGGTCGTAGTTAGTAGGTGTGGCGATTACCACGTAGTCGGCGTCCCTGTAGGCTTCGGCTCCATCGGTGGTAGCCTTGAGGTTGAGTTCCTTTTCTGCCAGGTACTTCTCGATATAGTCGTCCTGGATAGGTGACTTTCTGTTGTTGATGAGTTCCACTTTTTCCGGAATCACATCCACAGCCACTACCTGGTGGTGCTGGCTTAGCAACGTAGCGATGCTGAGTCCTACATAGCCTGTACCGGCTACGGCTATTTTCATATTGTCTGTTGCCATTACTTTTTTGAATTTAAAATTTCTGCAAAGATAATAATAAATAGGTAGAAAACAAAATGTAGCGCTGATTTTTATTAAAAAATAACTGTATTTGCAGCAAAAAAGCCCCTCCAAAATTTGCGTATTTCTGAGCAGCCGTACAGTTGCCCGGAAATATGCGAATTTTGAAGGGGGATAAATGGGGTGTTTTGTGGGTAATGATGGAAAAATGGGATGGAAACGGAGGGGATGCCTCGTTGCCCCTTTTACTTATATTGTCAATAAATCGGAGTATTCGGGGATGTCTTCAAGGAATACATATTTTTTACCCTCGTAGTCCATCTTGCAGATGTAATGCTCCAGCCCATTGCTCACCACCAGGAAGTCTACGTGGAGCAGAAGGTTATATACGGATATCTGGTCGAACACCTTCTGGGTGATGGGGATGTGGGGCGCCTTGTACTCGATAATCATCCTGGGGCGCAGGTCGCGGCTATAGAGCACGCTGTCGGCACGCAGCACCTTGTCGCCGCTTTTGAGCTGAATCTCGTTGGCAAGCAGTCCGGCAGGATAGCCCTTGTGCTCTATGAGGAAGTGGACGAAATGCTGGCGCACCCACTCCTCGGGAGTGAGCGCCACGTATTTTCTGCGCAGCACATCCAGGATTCTGGGCTGCTGTCGAGTGCCCGAAACCTTGATGTCGAAAGTTGGCAAGTTTAAGCGAATCATATCTCTTTTTTAAATTTCTCTACCTTATTATATATATAGTTCGATTTATTTTTGTACCTTTGCAGGTGGAAATGCAGACCTCCTGGGGCATGCCATGGGCAAACTCATGGGCTGACTCCGGGGCTGCATCTGAATAACATTGCAAAGATACAAAAAATAAATCAATGGCAGAAAAGAAAAGTGCAATAAGTTACGAGTCGGTGATGAAATCGCTGAAGGCTCGCGAGTTTGCGCCCGTATACGTGCTGATGGGCGACGAACCTTTCTATATCGACAAGATCTGCGACTATATTGCGGAGTCGGTGCTGCAGCCCGAGGAGCGTGATTTCAACCAGACGGTGCTCTTCGGCGCGGATACCACGGCGGTTCAGATAGTGGACCAGTGTAAGGGCTATCCGATGATGGCCGAGTATAGAGTGGTGATAGTGAAGGAGGCGCAGAACCTGAAGAGCCTGGAGGCGCTGGAGCGGTATCTGGAAAAGCCGGTGAAGTCTACCGTGCTCGTGATTTGTCATAAAAACGGCACGATAGACCGAAGAAAGAAGCTCCTGCCCCGAGCAGAAAAGGTGGGCGTGGTCTTTGAAAGCAAGAAACTCTACGACCGGCAGCTGCCTGGCTTCATCGAGACCTATCTGAAGGCCAGGAAGGCTACGATAGAGCCGAAGGCGGTGCAGATGATAGCCGACCATATCGGAGCCGATCTCCACCGTCTCACCTCGGAGCTCGACAAGCTGCTCATCTCGCTGGGCGCGTCCGACCGCAGGGTTACCCCTGATGTGGTGGAGAGGGAAATCGGTGTGAGCAAAGACTTCAATGCCTTCGAGCTTCGCAATGCCATCATCCAGCGCGACGTTTTCAAGGCAAATCAGATAATAAAGTATTTTGACAGCAACCCGAAGACGGGTTCGCTCTTTGCGATTCTCCCGTTGCTCTTTTCTTACTTCCAGAATCTGATGATAGCCTATTATGCACCCAACAAGCAGAATGAAAATGAGTTCGCAAAATTCCTGGATTTGAAAGGAACCTGGGGCGTGCGCGATTATCTGACGGGAATGAGAAACTATTCCGGCGTGAAGGTGATGCAGATTATCGAGAAGATGAAGGAGGTGGATGCGAAGAGTAAGGGCATCGACAATCCGTTTACTTCGGCTGGCGAACTGATGAAGGAACTCATCTTTTTCATCCTTCATTAGTGAAAAAACAACTTCGTTCCCGACTCGGTTTGCGGCTATTGACGAGTCGGCGAAGAAGGGTGGGAGGGGGAGCGATTTTTGCTCCTTCTCCCTTTTGTTTGGAAAATGAAATGATCTGGAATCGGGGAGGGCGTTTAGCCTCCAAAAAGAGATGGAAATAGCGTTCGTTGACGAGAAAACGGGCGCTATTTTTTTTGTTTTTCTCTCGTGTCGAGTCTCGTTTTCGTGGTTTTCTCATCTAGATGGCGATTTTCCTGATTTCGGTGAAATCATACCTAACTATGGTGTATATCAACTGGTTATCGAAAATAACCCCCTTCAATACTCGCAAATTTGCCAAAAACTCGGCCTGCGGGCTTGAAAACGCTCAAAATGGAAAAATTTGCCATCGTTTGACCTCTAAAATTTAGCGTTTGCATTCTTTAAGGTTTATATATCTATAATTTATAATTATAAATAGAATAAATATAAATCGGTGATTTAGTTTATAAAAGTAAATCGGAGAAAACTTTATATTAATAAATGGTGTCTAGATTTATAAATATAAACATGAATATTGTTATTTTATTGTGTAAATGTATAAATATACATTAATGATTTTGGACTTGGAAGTATATGAAACCCAGTGAGTTATATATTTTAGTTATTTCAAGCTTCAATCTGTTTTCTTGAAAATAGACATATCAAAGTGCATACGCCACTAAAATGCCTACTTTTTGGCTAAAATAGGCTTTGGGAATCAGCGATTTACTTCTTTTGCATCAAGAAAAGCTTTGTAACTAATTTAGAAAGGTAAAATCAGATATATAAATCTGAATCAGAAAACTTACATCTGTAAATGGTAGTTTATAAATTTGAAAACATAAACATAAAGTTTAAAAAACTAAATTTTTGCAGAAAAGTTTGGTATAACCAAATTTTTGCTTTACCTTTGTAAAATCTTAGAAAAATGGGGCAAAAAACGCCCTGTTCGGAAATAAAACATCGATTGAAACATCGTATAAACTGAAAATTTTGAGTGGCATGAAAGATAGAATCAGACAGATTATGGAGGACCAGAAACTCAACCAGCAGAGTTTCGCTCAGCTCATCGGAAAGTCGACAGCAACCCTGAGCAACATCTTCAACGACCGTACCAAACCTACGCTCGACATCGTGGATGCGATCAAGAAAAAGTTCCCTCAGGTGAACACCGAGTGGTTGCTTTTCGGTACTCCTCCTATGTATATTAATAAGGTGGAAGGTGGTGCCGCGGCATCATCATCCGGGGCTTCTGTGGGGGCGGGCGGCATGGACGCCGAGGATTCGCTGGATATGTATGGAGGTGCTTCTGCATCAGCGGGTATGGGTGCTCAGGGCGGCATGTCCGGGGCTGGCGGCATGGCAGGCGATGCCATGGAGCCTTCGCTCGATTTCGGGGCAGACGGACAGGATTCCTCTCCTGCTTCTCCCTCGCTCTTCGACCAGCCTCAGATGCACGGTGTAAAAAGGACACCTAAAAATATCGCCAATGCAGCGGTTAAAATAGTGGACAAACCGCAGCGCAGGATTACGGAAATCCGCATCTTCTACGACGATCAGACCTGGGAGACCTTTGTGCCGAAGAAGTAAGGCGGGGCAAAAAACTTCCTCTCGGATTTGTGAAATTCGATTTTTTGCAGTACCTTTGCACCTAATATATAATAAGGTTGCAATAACATGAGTAAATAATTGAAGTTTCGCAAGTGGTTCAAGTACGGGCTGAAGGCCCAAAAGCTCCTAGCCCAGGGCATCGCCCTGGGTATAATAGCAATCAACAAGGCGCCCTGTAAGGGCAAAAGCTTTGTAAATTGCCTGATTCTTTTGAAGCTTTTGCCCTTACAGGGCGACAAACTTGCGTCCATGATTACCCAGGGCGCTGCCCTGGGCTAGGAGCTTCTGCCCTTTCAGGGCGTGTGGAGCTCACTTGCGAAACTTGAGTGAATAACATTATAATATAATAATATCGAAAAGATGAAAAAGTATGTTCTCGACCTCAAGGTGGTTTCTGTGGAAAGCCTTAGCGACAAGCATGTGTTGATTAAGCTTACCGACGAGAAACCTTTGCCAGAAATGAAGCCTGGCCAGTTTGTGGAAGTAAGAGTGGATCATTCGGCTACAACGATGCTGCGCCGACCTATCTCTATCAACTTCGTAGACCGCGAGAAGAACCAGCTCTGGCTGCTCGTTGCCATGGTGGGCGACGGCACAAAGCAGCTCGGAAAACTGCAGGCGGGCGATACGCTCAACTGTATGCTGCCATTGGGCAACGGCTTCACGATGCCTACTCGCAAGGAGCAGAAATACCTGCTTGTGGGTGGTGGCGTAGGCGTGGCTCCGCTCCTCTATTTTGGTAAGATGATTAAGGATTTCGGTGCAGAAGTCACCTTCCTGCTGGGTGCCCGAAAGGATACCGACCTGCTGGAGCTCGACGAGTTTGCCAAGATAGGCAAGGTATGCATCACCACCGAGGATGGCTCTGCCGGCGAGGTGGGTTTCGTAACCAACCACTCTGTGCTGGAGAACGAGCAGTTTGATATGATTTCCACCTGCGGTCCTAAGCCGATGATGGTGAGCGTGGCGCGCTTTGCCAAGAAGGCTGGCGTGGAGT
>OGEE01001069.1_pt1 | contig 15613 bp, 14 predicted proteins | sample 1570571 | NCBI WGS metagenome assembly OGEE01 (sample SAMEA2582169, study PRJEB24529) | metagenome | biome: Human gut stool | place: China | collected 2011
GGTGAACATGGCAATACCTACATGCCAAACTTTATCACCTGTTTTAGTAGATGTATAACCTGCGATTATTTGTACGATTAAAGCTACAGTCATAGGAATAGCGATAGCGCCACCTAATAGAGAAGTTGACCAACCGGAAAGGCTTTTTAATACAGTTGGCATCCAGAAGTTGAAGCCCCAGAAACCAATTACCCACATGAAATAGATAAAGCAAAGTTTTAAAACTTTTTTATCAGTAAAAGCTTGCATAACAGTATATTTTTTTACTTTTTGTAAACGAGCTTGTTCAGCTTCAAAAGCTTCTGTTAAATATTTTTTCTCAGCATCATTGAGCCAAGATACTTGATCTGGTCTATCTTTAACCCAGAAGAAGAATACTACAGCGAAGAGGAGAGCAGGAACAGCTTCTAAGATGAATAATTCTTGCCAACCATGCATACCTAAAATAGAAGTATTTAATAAAACACCAGCTAAAGGAGCACCGATAATAGTAGATAATAATAGCGAAGTAAGCATTAAAGAAGTAGCACGAGCTCTTTCTTTTGGTGTGAACCAACGAGGGAATAATACAGAATAAATAACAGGATAAAGACTTGCTTCAGATGCACCAAGTAAGAAACGATAGATATAAAATTCAGTTTGAGTAGACATGAAAGCCATGAGAACACAAACGAGACCCCATGTGAACATGATACGGGCAATCCATTTACTCGCAGAATATTTAGAAGCGATTAAAGAACCAGGAATTTCTAAAAGTAAGTAACCCATGAAGAAGATACCAGCACCAGCTCCAAAGATTTCAGGTGTAAGCCATGGTAAATCTTCAGTCATAGTCAAAGCTGCATAAGCTATATTTACACGGTCGATACAAGCGATGATTGAAACTAAGAATACAGGTAAAATAATATGTAAATCACGCTTTCTTTTTAAACTTGCAAAATTGATTTGTTCCATTGTTAAAACCTCCTAATAAAATATTTTGTGTAAAACTAAGTATAAATACAAAAAACCTCCGCCCCATGAAGGGACGGAGGTTATATTTCCGCGGTACCACCCTGATTTTGTCTTAATTATAGACAACAGCTTTCAACGTACATCATAATACGCGTTTCTTATAACGTAGAACAAACGTTTTAGCTTACTGGATTTCAGCTAAAATCTTCAAGGATGATTTTCATTTTTCTTTTGGCTACCACTTTTCAGCAAAATAGTGGCTCTCTGTAAGCTTTAAGGAAAAATTACTTGTTCCTATCTCTAGATTTATACTTTATTTTATATTTACAAATTTACAAAACTCATTGTAAATTAATATAATCTTATATTGCAAAATTGTCAATAGTTTTTTTAAAATAATTTATGATAAAATAAATAAATAATAAAAATTACAGAAAGTAGGTTGAAAAAATGAATAGTAGAAATTTACAATTAGCACATAATCTCATAAATTATTCTGTGCGTTTACAAAAAGGCGAAAAACTTTTAATTGAATTGATTGATGAAGGTATGGAGCTTGCACAAGCTTTGATACAAGAAGCTTATAAAGTAGGCGGTATACCGTTTTTAACTATAAAAAATTTGAAAATGCAACGTGAATTATTATTAAATGCTACAACAGGGCAAATGAAGCTTTGTGCAGAATATGAATCACTTCGCATGAAAAACATTTCCCCATCCTCTTCCCTTTTTTCCAGTGAAAATGTAAGTCAATTGAGTGATGTGCCAGCAGATAAAATGGAAATTTATTCTAAATATTGGATGAAACCAGTGCATAGTGATATACGCGTGCCAAAAACAAAATGGTGTGTTCTTCGTTATCCAAATGGTTCTATGGCACAGCTTGCAAATATGAGTACAGATGCTTTTACTGATTTTTATTACAATGTTTGCAATTTAGATTATGCTAAAATGGGTAAAGCTATGGATAGCCTAGTTAAACGCATGGAAAATGCTGATAAAGTCAGAATTAAAGGCAAAGGAACAGATATAACTTTTTCTATCAAAAATATGCAGCTGTTAAATGTGCAGGTGATTGTAATATTCCAGATGGTGAAGTGTATACAGCTCCAATTAAAGACAGTGTAAACGGAACAATCACATATAATACACCATCAATTTATCAAGGTACTACTTTTGAAAATGTATCTTTTACTTTTGAAAATGGTAAGATAGTAAAAGCTACAGCAAATCATACAGAGGCTTTAAATAAAATTTTGGATACTGATGAAGGTGCAAGATATATAGGGGAATTCTCCTTTGGTCTAAATCCATATGTAACTTTCCCTATGAAAGACATCTTATTTGACGAAAAAATAAGTGGTAGTTTACATTTCACTCCAGGTTTTGCTTATGAAGATGCAGATAATACAAATCGTTCAGCTGTTCACTGGGATTTAGTTTTAATTCAGACTCCTGAATATGGTGGAGGAGAAATTTATCTTGATGATGAATTAATTCGCAAAGATGGTCTATTTGTTGTGGAAGATTTACTCTGTTTAAATCCTGAGAATTTAAAATAACAAGTAAAACATAATTAGTAAGAAAACAAGGTACTACAAGGGTTTTGGTAGTATCTTGTTTTTTTGCAAAAAATCAAAATATTATATATAGTACTTCTTTGTTTACATATTTTGACATTTTTTATTAGATATTGTAAAATTGCCAATAAGAAAAATTAAATCCTTAATATCTCTAAATCGGTCCAGCGTCATGGAGGTGTCGATGTTGTTTTACGATGGTATAAAAGTATACATGCAGAATGGTAAATTAGACGATGTAGAGATAGCTTATTATATTAATAAAATAAGGAAAACACATGAGGGTAAAATCCTAAAACGTATATCTTTTATTTTAGGCGAAGGCTATATTGATTTAAGATACATGTTCCAATCTTATCCTTTTGAAAGAATATGGCGAATTTCTACAGAAGATAGACTTATTGAATCTGTTGTATAAAGAGAAGAACTGCAAACAAATGATTGTATATTTTTCATTTGGTTGCAGTTCTTTTTTTATGTTAAGATGAAGTTAAAAGAAATAAAAGTAGGTGAGAAAAATGACAGAACAGAAAAGAATATTGATTGCAGTGATGATAACATCATTCATAGGTCCATTTATGGGAAGTTCAGTAAATATCGCTGTTCCAGCCATGGCTGAAGATTTTAACATGATGCCAGATGAGTTAACTTGGGCTGTTACAGCTTTTTTAATTGGTTCAGCAGCCGCTTTATTACCCTTTGGTCGTTTAGCTGATATAAAAGGACGCAGAAGAATATATCTACAAGGATTGGCTTGTATTTGTGCTACTACTTTAGTCTGTGCAGTAGTGCAAAACTTTTTAGCTTTTATCTTTGTGCGATTTTTACAGGGATTGTCCATGTCAATGATTTTTGGTACAAGTATGGCATTACTGGTCTCTTGTTGTGGTGCTGAAAATCGTGGCAAGACGATAGGTTTATCGGCAGCGTGTGTATATTCAGGTGTTTCATTAGGGCCTTTTATTGGTGGTTTTATCACAGATTATTTGGGCTGGAGAATGATTTTTTGGCTTACTGGTATAGCTTTATTGATAAATTTCTTTTTGATTTTTAAGGTGAAAACTGATTGGTATGGAGCAAAAGATAAAAAATTTGACTATATTGGTAGCATTATTTATCTAGTAATGATAGTTTTATTTTTATATGGATTATCAGATTGGACAAGACATGAATTTGTGCATTATATGCCATTTATAGCCTTTATTTTATTTTTATTATTTATATATGAGCAGAAAAAAGTTGCTTCGCCACTTGTAGATTTATCTATTTTTAGAAATACAGTGTTTACCATGTCAAATATAGCCGCTTTAATTCATTATAGTGCGACTTTTGCTTTAGGTTTTGTATTATCTTTATATTTGCAATTAGTCAGAGGTATGGATGCTTTTACAGCTGGAGGATTTTTATTGATACAACCATTTATTATGACGATTGTCTCTCCTAAAGCAGGAGCATTATCCGATAAATTCTCATCAAGACTTATTGCTTCTTTAGGTATGGGTATGATGATGATAGGATTATTTGCTTTTTCTTTTTTGGATAAAGATACATCATTTTATCTGATTGGTATAAATTTAGCCTTTATTGGTTTAGGCTTTGGTTTACTTGCTTCACCGAATAATAATGCCATTATGGGAGCTGTAGAGGCAAAATTTGATGGAGTGGCGTCTTCGATTTTGGCAGTAATGCGCCTTACAGGGCAAGCGATAAGCATGTCATTAGTAACCTTGCTATTGTCTATTTTTACTGCTGAAGCGATAGAAAGTAATTATGTAGACATAATTTTACACAGTTTTAAATATATATTTATTTTATTTGGTTTTTTATGTATTATAGCCCTATTTGCTTCTTTGATGAGAGGTAAAGAAAATGTTAAAGAATAGTTAAATAATAGCTTGCGTTAGCATTTAGACAATGATATAATTAAGAAGTTATGTTAATAACGAGTTCCGTTTAGCGGAATTAATCCCTGCCCATTTGTGGGCCGATAGTCCAAAGAGGAGGTGATTTCGTGAGAAAGTACGAAGTCGTATTTATTATTAGACCAATGGAAGAAGAAGCAACTAATGCTGTTATCGAAAAGTTCTCTAACTTAATCGTTGCCAATGGTGGTACTATTGACAAAGAAGATCGTTGGGGCAAAAAACGTTTGGCTTATGAAATTAAAGACTGCACTGATGGTTTCTACTGCTTATTTGAATACACAGCAGAACAAGCTTGCTCTGCAGAACTTGATCGTGTAATGAAAATTACTGATGAAGTATTAAAACATATGATCGTTAGAGAAGACGAAAAATAATTATAAAGATTTGCCAGGGAGGAAATTACCATGAATAAGGTAATATTAGCAGGGCGTCTTGTGCGTGACCCAGAAGTACGTTACACGCAGACAGGAAAAGCGGTGGCAAGCTTTACTTTAGCTGTGAACCGTAGATTTAGTAGTAGTGCTGATTAACAACAAACAGAAGATTTTATTCCTATTGTAGCATGGGATAAATTAGCTGAAGTATGTGGCAACAATTTAGTAAAAGGCAGTCAAGTCTTGATTGAAGGTCGCATTCAAATTCGCAGTTATGATGCACAAGATGGAAGTAAACGCTATGTTACTGAAGTCATAGCCCAAGAACTTGAGTTTATGGGTTCTAGACCAACAAGTGCTCCAGCACCAACACAGCAATTCGGTGGTGCACAAATGCAGACTTCATCTCCAATGATGGGTGGAGCAGCAGCATCTTTCGGTTCTGAAGTACCCCCTGACGAAGAAATACCATTTTAAGGAGGGTAACAACATTGGTTAAACGCGATAGAAACAGAAGACCAAAAAGAAAAGTTTGTAGCTTCTGCGCTGATAAAATCGAACATATCGATTATAAAGACGTAGCAAAACTCCGTCGTTTCATTACAGAACGTGGTAAAATTTTACCTCGTCGTATTTCCGGTAACTGTGCTTGCCACCAACGTCAAGTAACAGTTGCAATTAAAAGAGCTCGTAACATCGCTCTTTTACCTTTCACAGCTGAATAATTTAGCGATAATTAAGCCGATATCATTTGATATCGGCTTTTTTGCATTTAAAAATAATTTTTTAACATATAACTGAAATCGTGTTGAGCATAGTCTTGCCAAAATTGTTCATATGTTTCTGGTTTTTTTGTAGGTTTATGCAAGCGAGGGCTTTTTTCAATAGATTTTTGAAAATCTTTAGCAAAATAGATTAAATCTTCTTTAGCTTTAGTAAATAGTGATTTGCCATTTTGCGTATTGATTAATAACATAGAAATGCCTTTATCATCATCAATATCTTCGCTGTTTACATTATCAGAGAAGTAATTCCAAAAATCGCCAATAGTTAAATCGCTCACTCTATCTAAATTCGTATAAGCACAATTATAGCAGGAACTCCTGAGGAAATTTCCTTTTAAAAATCCTTTGATATATTCATTAGTATCTTTATAAGAAATATCTTTTTTGTTGTCATCAAATTTGGCGATTACTTGATAGCGACGCCAGCCGGGTTTTTCACGAAATTTAAAATCAATGACATTAGCATTATGTGTGGATTTTAAATGATTTAGATAATCTTTGAATATCTGTGGTGAAGGCACACCATGGCAAAGTAAATCAACTGTGAATAATTGACCTACATAGCGTTTTTTGAGAAAAGCATATAGACCAGCAACTTGGCAAGGTGTGCCGGAAAATAATACTTTTTCATTTTGAAGTAATAATTTGCGAATATCCTTATATGTTGTTCCAATAAAACTCTGTACATATTTAGAGCCAATTAATAAAGGATAATCTTCGATTTTATTGATGATGATGTGTTTAGCTTTTAAATCATTAGTCAAAGTTGAGCCACAAACATAAAAATTTTGGGATAGTGCTTGTAGCATTAAAGCGGTAAATAATCCTCCTGAAGCTGCCTGTTGACGCTTTTGCGGATTTTTATGCCAGCAAGCATAGATTTCAGTTAAGTTTTCTTCATTATGTGGTTTGAAGTATACGGGGCAAGATTTATGGCATAATCCACAATTAATACATTTTTCGTTGTCGATTTGAGGTTGCCAAAAACCTTGCTTGTCGGTGATTACTTGTATTGCATTTTTAGGGCAGATATTTTGACAAGATAAACAACCAGTACAACTATTTTTTGAGCACAGCATAAGTAAAACCTCCTTGTTATACCAAAATAGCCAAGATAGATGATGACTATCTTGGCTATTTATGTACACACAATTTTTAGTTATCAACACGACAAATGTCTGCACCTAATCCACATAATTTTTCTACGAGATTATCGTATCCTCTATCAATATGATGAATATAAGATACTTCAGTTTCGCCATTAGCAACTAAACCAGCAAGTACCATGGCAGCTCCAGCACGTAAGTCTGTAGCTTTTACTTGACAACCATTTAATGAAGGAACACCTTCAACAATAGATGTGCGTCCATCAACTTTAATACAAGCTCCCATGCGTTTTAATTCATCTACATGCATAAAACGATTTTCAAATACAGTCTCTGTAACAAGACCTGTACCATCAGCAATAGTGAGCATTGCCATAAATTGAGCTTGCATATCTGTAGGAAATCCTGGATATGGTAGAGTTTTAATATCGATAGCTTTGGGGCGCTTGTTACAGCTAACACGGATACCATCGATATCTTCTTCAATTTTAACTCCTGCTTCATTTAATTTTGCAATAACAGGTTTTAAATGTTCACTAATAGCATTTTCTATATAGATATCTCCGCCAGTCATGGCTACAGCCACCATATAGGTTCCAGCTTCAATTCGGTCAGGAATAATTGTGTAGTTATGACCAATTAATTTTGGCACACCTGTAATTTTGATCACATTTGTACCAGCACCGCGAATTTTAGCTCCCATGATGTTTAAGAAATTAGCTAAATCGATAATTTCTGGTTCTTGAGCAGCATTTTCGAGTATAGTTTGACCTTCAGCCATACATGCTGCCATGATGATATTTTCTGTAGCACCGACACTTGGGAAATCAAGATAAATACTAGTTCCTTTTAGCCCATTTGGTGCAGTAGCACTGATAAAGCCGTGTCCGATTTCGATTTCAGCTCCAAGAGCTTCAAAACCTTTGAGGTGTAAATCGATAGGTCTAGTACCAATAGCACAGCCACCAGGCATGGAAATTTTAGCTTTTCCATAACGTGCTAATAGAGGTCCCATAATAACAAAGGAAGCTCTCATTTTACGTACTAAATCATATGGTGCATCAACTGTTTTTAAAACAGTACTATCAACAAACAATGTATGTTGTTGACGATTGAAATCAACTTTAGCACCAAGCTGACGCAGAACTTCAGCGATTGTGCAGACGTCGTTTAAATAAGGTACTTCGTCTAAAACACATGGCTTATCCTGGGCCAGAAGAGTTGCTGCAATAATAGGCAGTACAGCGTTTTTTGCACCGCTAATTTTTACACGACCATGCAATTCATGACCGCCATGTATAATCAACTTTTCCAATTTTCATCCTCCACAAGACTTATATCTTTATTATTTTATCATTTACCTTTATGTATAGCAATAAGAAATTATATATATTATCTATAGACAAAGTGATTTAGAGTAAAAATAAAAAAGCTCTATTAATTTTTTGATAACTAATAGAGCTTTTAGATATATTTTATTTTTTAGCTACTTTTTGGCTATAAACGATAATTGCTCCGATAAAGAGAACAGGTAGAATATAATTCATATATTCAGTTAAAGATAACAAGAAATTACCAATGATTTTATCATGAAGTATCATACTAGCAGAAGTATAAGCTAAGATAGCAGAGCCAAGAGTGATGAGGATAGGTAATCTATCCATTAAGTTGGAAATGATTTGGCTACCCCATACAACGATAGGAATACTAATAGCCAAACCTAATAATACAAGCACCATATTACCATGAGCAACACCAGCGATAGCCAATACATTATCTATGCCCATAGCAGCATCAGCAATGATAATTGTTTTGATAGCAGTGGCAAAACCAGTAGAAGCACTAAGAGAATTTGTATCTTCAAGATTGTGTTTTTCCGGTTTTAACAATTTGAAAGCTATTGGCAATAAGATAAGACCGCCGATTGCTTGTAGAAAAGGAATGGTTAATAAATATGTTGCAATTAAAGTCATGATAGCACGAATTATTACAGCACCGGCAGTACCAATATAAATGGCACGTTTACGCATGTTTTCTGGTAATTTACGAGAAGCCATAGCAATGACTACAGCGTTATCACCAGCTAATACTAAATCAAGTAAGATAATAGAACCTAAAGCTAATAAAAATTGAGTAGATAAGATTTCCATAAATTGCTCCTTCCATTAAAAGTCTTTTGAACACAAAAAAAGACTTTTAATACACACATGAATTATATGCGTATTAAAAGTCTCACTTATCGAAAATAATCGACGTTATTGCCAGAAGCGATTGCTACAGTGATTGTTGACAATAACACAAGGAAGTTACTCCCTTTTAATATCGTTATTATTATAATAGATAAATATAAAATCTGTCAATGAGAATAGAAATAATTTATTTTAAAAAGTAATGATTATTTATTTGATGATAATTGTAAACATTCATCAATTACTTCTTGCATTTCTGGTGGTATGAATTTGTTTTTATGATAAACAATATTAAATTGACGTTTAAATACAAGTTCAGGCATAGTAAAAGTTTTTAATTTGCCTTCTTTTAATTCATCTTTGATAGCTTCAGTGGAGATTACAGAAACACCTAAACCGCTGATGACAGCTTTTTTTATAGCTTCCATACTATTGTAAATACCAGCAGTTTGATAATAAATATTATGTCTGTGCATTACTTGTTCAAATAATTCACGAGTTCCACTGCCTGTTTCACGAACGAAAAATCTTAGTTTTGTTAAATCTTCAAGAGTGATTTCTTTATCAGCTAATGGGTGATTTTGTCCAATGATAAAGACTAATTCATCATTCATAAAAGGTTTAGTAATCAAGTATTCAGAATGGATTTCACCTTCAACTAAAGCTAAATCTAAGCTATCATTTAAAAGCATTTCTTCAAGCGCAGAGGTGTTATGAATTTCGGAAAAGAGTTCTTTGCCAGAACCATTATGGGAAATATGCTGAATTAAATCAATGAGAAAATTACTGCCGATGGTGATACTAGCACCAATGCGAAGATGATATACTTCATTAAATGCACGCATAGCTTGTTCTGTTTGAGCGTTCAGATTGATCAAATTGCGAGAATAACGTAATAATCTACGACCTGCCTCTGTAATAAAAATGCGACGACCTAAACGTTCAAATAGAAGTGTTTGATAATGTGCTTCTAATTCTTGAATAACTTGACTAACAGATGGTTGAGTCATATGAAGTTTTTTGGCAGCAGCAGTAATACCATTTTCTTCACAAACTTTAATAAATATAGCTAAATGTCTAAGTGTCATTATTACTCCTCTTTGTATTTATAAAATCTAAAATTAAAAATGTTTCACGTGAAACATTTTATTTATCTACTTGAATACCAGCTCCAGGTCCATCAGTAGCTATGGCAACGCCTGCTTCAGCAAATGTCTTCATATCTTTCATCATTTGAAGTGATGCGTCAATTAATTTCATGCCCAAGCTACAGATACAACCACCGCCTGTAGTTATATTTAAGTCTAAATAATCAGGACATACAAACATTAGATAAGGATTGATAGCAGGAGCTAAAACTAAAGCGTATTTTAAAGCGATAGTGGATACTAAATCATCAGATAATGTCAATATGCCATTGCTAGCAGCACCTATGGCGATACCTGCCATAAAAGCGATTTGTTGTAAATCTTCTGTAGGTGTTAAGGAAAGAAAACCGCGTTTACCGTAACGTAAATCACCATTAGGTAGACATAATTGTTGTTGAATATTTAAGCTAAATGTACCACAAATTTCTTTAGGATGAGTTTCACAGCAAGCTATGCCTAAAACTTCAACATTTTTGATTTTAGAGCCATAACTTATACCTTGTAACAGACTGAAGGATAATGTCTTTTCTGTGAGATTGGATTGTGGAATAGCAGTGAAATGATAATCTGCATTAGCATGATGAGCAAATGATTGAGTGAGTCGATGTTGTACGATACTACAGCTTTTTTCAGATGTTAAAACAATGATTTTTTTGCGTACAGATGTAGGTTTCACTTTTTTTACAATACCAGATATATGTTCAGCTATTTCTTCTAATCTACCTAAACTATAAATAGGTTTAGTCAGATTATCAATGCGAAATCTACATTGTTTTTGGATATCCGCGTCTAAAGCTGGAATATTGCGAGTGCGTTTTAATAATGTGGTCTTTGTATTTAAATCTGCTTGAGGAATGTTAGGGCGGATTAATTTATCTGTTTCAGCAAGTGCTGCTTGATATACAGATTGATAAGCTTCAATAGCACAGTCTAAGATATTAACAGCGATAGATGAGCCTGTAGCTTCGCCTAAGCGGAATTGTAAGTCCATGTATGGAGATAGATTTAATTTCTTTAAAATAGCGTTATGAGCTGGTTCAGCAGCTAAATGAGATGCCATGAGATAATTTGTTATTTCAGGGCAAATAGCTTGAGCGACTAAAGCAGCTGAGCCTGTATTAAAGCCATCTAAAACGACAAAGCAACGATTAGCGGCAGCACCTAATATTATGCCTGTGATACAAGCAAGTTCAAAGCCACCTAATTTACTAATGACATCAATACCATCATTAGGGTCAGGTTTATTTACTTTTAAAGCTTGTTTTACTACTTCAATTTTAATGGCAAGTCGTTCATCAGAAATATTAGTTCCTCTACCTGTTGCTTGTTTAGGTGTTAGATTACAAAGACAAGCTACCATAGCAGCACTTGATGTAGTGTTAGCGATGCCCATTTCTCCAGGCAAAAAACAGCGATATCCTTGTTTAGCATATTCATTTACAAGTTCTATACCAGTTTCAATAGCACGGATTGCTTGTTCACGAGTCATTGCAGGACCTTTAGCACAGTTTTGTGTGCCATGAGCGATTTTGCGGTCGATTAATCCAGGAATATCATCAACGGGAGCTTTGATACCCATATCTACAACTATCATATCAGAACCACAAAAATTAGACATGCAATTGGCTACAGCACCTTTAGAAATAAGGTAATTTTTAGTCATATGTGCTGTTGTTTCTTGAGGATAAGCGCTGACATTCATTTCAGCAACACCATGGTCGCCACAAGTTATGATAGTGAATTTTTTAGGAATTTCAGGGTGAATTTGACCTGTGATACCTACATAGCGCAATAATAGATTTTTTAACTCACCAAGACCATCTGCATTTGTCATGGTTTGAGCTAATTTATTTTCAACAAATTTAATCGCTCTTTGATCTGGTGGTAAGATTTTTTTTATAGTTTGATTAAGCAAGGACATTATTGTTCTCCTTTGTTACTTGTTTAAGGCTTAAGCCAATGCGATTGCGTTTAGCATCTACACTGATGACTAAAACATTTAAAATATCACCAACAGATACAACATCTAATGGGTGTTTTACATGTTTATTGCTTAATTCAGAGATATGAATAAGACCAGCAGTCTTGATACCAATGTCAACAAAAACACCGAAATCAGTGATATTACGAACTGTACCACGCATGATAGTACCCACTTTGATATCTTCTAATTTGATGATATTTTGGCGTGTAAGTGGTGCTGGTAAATCTTCACGTGGGTCGCGGCCTGGTTTTGTTAGAGCATCTAAGATATCTTTAACAGTAAAAACGCCAGCATTTAATTTAGTAGCTAATTTATCTATATCTACTAATTTGATTTTAGCCTTAAGTAAATCTAATTTATTTTTATCGGTTAAATCTTCAAGGGAAAATCCTAATTCAGCTAATATTTGCTCAGCAAGAGGATATGATTCAGGATGTACAGGCGTATTATCAAGTGGGCAAGTAGCACCATTGATGCGCAAAAATCCTGCACATTGAGTATAAGCTGTAGGTCCAAGACGAGAAACTTTTAATAGTTCTTTACGTGAAGTAAATATGCCATGTTCATCACGATATTTAATGATATTTTTAGCTACAGTAGCATTGATACCAGCAATATGTTTTAAAAGAGCAGCGGAAGCTGTATTTAGTTCTACACCTACATGGTTAACAGCAGCTTCAATAACAGCATCTAAAGTATTAGCTAATTCTTTTTGATTGACATCATGTTGATATTGACCGACGCCAATAGCTTTAGGTTCAATCTTTACAAGTTCCGCTAATGGGTCTTGAATACGACGAGCGATAGAGATAGCGCCACGAATAGTTACATCATATTCAGGTAATTCTTCTACAGCTAATTTGGAAGCAGAATAAACAGAAGCGCCTGCTTCGTTAGTGATTAAATAATGAACAGGTAATTTATGTTCATTGATTAAATTAGCTACGAATTCTTCTGTTTCATAAGAAGCAGTACCATTGCCGATAGAGATTAAATTTACTTGATATTTTTGAATATAATCTAATAGCTTCTGTGCAGATTTTGCTTTAGCATCATCACTCATAGTGATATATAATACACCATGGTCTAAAACTTGTCCTGTATCATCGACAATTGCCATTTTACAACCTGTACGATATCCAGGGTCAAGTCCCATTACAGTATAGCCAGCTAGTGGTGCTTGTAAGAGCAATTGTTTGAGATTGGAAGCAAATACGTGGATTGCTTGAGTCTGAGCTGTTTCAGTAAGCTGATTGCGAATTTCTCTTTCAAGTGCAGGGAAGATTAGACGTTTATAGGCATCAATGATTGCATTTGTAAGAAATTCTTTGTATGGACTATTCTGTTTTAAAATAAATTTAGTGATGATAGCAATATCTTTATCTATATCACTGATTAATTTTACTTTTAAAATATCTTTACTTTCACCGCGATTGATAGCTAAAATGCGATGTGATGGTAGATGTTTAATTGGTTCTGTATAATCTTCGTACATGAGAAAAGCTTCATCACTGTCAGCTTCTTTATCTCTAGTAATGCTCAATGAAGAAGTTTGCCAGAGGTGTTGGCGAAGTTTAGCACGAATATCCGCACTATCAGAAATAGTTTCGGCAATGATGTCAGAAGCGCCAGCGAGTGCTTCATCGCTAGAAGTTACTTCATCATTTAAATATTTCAAGGCGATGTCTTCAAGTTTTTCAGAGCTATCTTCTTGTTTCAAGATAAATTGAGCGAGTGGCTCTAAACCTTTTTCTTTAGCAATCATAGCACGAGTGCGTTTTTTCTGTTTATATGGTAGATATATGTCTTCAAGTTCTTGAAGTTTTTCTACTTTATCTATAGCCAAGGAGAGTTCAGGAGTCATTTTTCCTTGTTCTTCAATGCTATTTTTTATTTCATTTTGACGTTTAATTAAATTACGTACATAAATAAGCTTATCGTTTAAATCACGAAGTTGTTCATCCTTCATATCGCCAGTTGCTTCTTTACGATAACGTGCGATAAAAGGAATTGTATTACCTTCGTCTATGAGCTTTATAGCAGCATTTATTTGACTTGTTTTTAGTTTAAGTAGATTTGCTAGATAAGCTGTGATATTTTGTTCAAGCATAAAAAGTCTCCTTAATAAATGTTATTAGTAATTATATCATATAATATGAAAAAAAAGTTATAGATAAAAGCTCAAGAGTCAAACTCAATCTTAATTGACGAGGTTTTATCGCTGTGATAGAATTAACGCCATAGCAAAAAGTTTTTAGATATTACATAAAATTTATAATAATAGTGGGAGGATAAGAAAATATGCCTATAAAAATACCAAGTACATTACCAGCTTCACAAATACTAGAGAGCGAAAATATTTTCGTGATGGATACCGAAAGAGCTTATACACAAGATATTCGTCCCCTCAAGATTTTAATTTTAAATTTAATGCCTAATAAAACTGTTACAGAAACGCAATTCTTAAGACTTTTAGGTAATACACCACTACAGATTGAAGTAGATTTTATTTACACAGAGTCTTATTTACCAAAACATACATCAATACAGTATTTATCTCAATTTTATGGTACTTTTGAAGATGTAAAAGATAAATATTATGATGGTTTTATCATTACAGGTGCACCTGTTGAACGTATGGAATATGAAGAAGTAGCATATTGGAAAGAAGTATGTGAAATCATGGATTGGAGCAGAAAACATGCTTGGTCTACTTTCCATATTTGTTGGGGTGCTTTTGCAGGACTTTATCATCATTATGGTATAAAAAAATATTATGAACCTAAAAAAGTATTTGGTGTATATAAACATCATTTAAATGTAAAACATGAAAAATTATTCCGTGGTTTTGATGATGAATTCTATGTACCACATTCTCGTCATATCGGTATGAAAAGAGAAGATATTGAAAAAGTAAAAGATTTAACTATCATGGCAGAAGGCGATGCAGGAGTTTATATTGTTGCTAATTTGAAAGATAATGAATTTTTCATTACAGGTCATGCGGAATATGATCCATATAGCTTGAAAAGCGAATACGATAGAGATATAAAAGCTGGTATGGATATGCATATTCCTATCAATTATTATCCTGATGATGACCCAACAAAATAGCCGATTGTAAGATGGAGAAGTGTAGCTAACTTATTATTTAATAACTGGCTTAACTATTATGTATATCAAGAAACTCCATATGATATTGATACACTTAAACAAAATCCTAGACGTAAATAAATTAGATAAAGAGAGAAGCGTTTATTTTTATGTGTTTAAAAAAGATAGCTATAATTTTTAGCTTATGTTTATTGATTTGCAATATAGCTTTGGCAAAGACCTTGCCTAACCATGATACAAGTGCAGTGTCAGCTTGTTTAATAGATGCTGATGATAATGGTGTATTATATGGTAAAGATGAAGATAAAATAATGCATCCTGCTAGTACCACAAAAATAATGACAGCCATTTTAGCTTTAGAAAGTGGCAAATTAGACGAGCCATTAGTGATAACGCCAGAAGCAGTGAATACAGAGCCTTCTTCTTTGGGTTTAAGATTAGGCGATAAAATAAC
>OGEE01001078.1_pt1 | contig 15470 bp, 12 predicted proteins | sample 1570571 | NCBI WGS metagenome assembly OGEE01 (sample SAMEA2582169, study PRJEB24529) | metagenome | biome: Human gut stool | place: China | collected 2011
TTAGTGAAACGCAACGATAACTAACATTTTTTCTGCTTTCTATACTTGTAAAAACGGGGTTTTATGAACCCTTATACAAGTGCGCCCTAAAATCTACTTTATTTTTCACTCTTTACGTTCTTCTCCTTCTCCACCGGTTCCCCGATTTTGAACGGAAGTGTCATGGTCACAGTAGTTCCGACGCCTTTTTTACTCTCTATGGCAATGTCTCCATCCAGCCTGTCCACGATTTTCTTTGCAATGGCAAGTCCCAGTCCTGTGCCTTCGTACCTGGATCTGCTGGTCTCATTCTCCTGCGTGAACGGTTCAAAAGCATGTTCCAGAAAGGTTTCACTCATGCCGATACCAGTATCGGCACAGCCGAATTCATAGACTACCCGCTCCTCGTCCGCATATTTTTCTGCACACCAGACACGCACACTGCCGCCCGGTCCGGTAAATTTAACCGCATTATCAGAAATATTGGTCAGCAGTCTCTCCACATAGATTGGATTCCCTGCCAGATCCATATGGCGGATATCACTCTGTTCCCAGTCAACAATATATTCCACATTCTTTTCTGCCGCCTGCTTCTGCTTGCCGAGGTTAACCCGGTTCAGCAGTTCTGCCAGATTAAACGGAATCTCCTGTTCCACTACACCTCCCGACTCCAGTTTGTTCATATCCAGAATATCATTCACGATAGAGACCAGATACTTCGATGAAGTCATGATCTGTTCCCGGCACTTTCTCTGTACCTCCAGATCATCCGGATAACGGTTTGCCAGATTCAGCGTGCCGATAATGCCATTCATGGGTGTCCGGATATCATGACTCATATTTGACAGGAAACGGGCCTTCAAAGCTGCTGCCTTCCTGGCTTCCTCCACCTGATACATCAGTTCATGTTCCCACTTCTTGGTATCGCTGATGCTGCGGATCAGGCAGAGCACATGGGTCAGTACACCGTTTTCGTCTCTCTTTTTTTCCACAAAACGGAGTCTGTGCCAGTCGCCATCCTTCATCCGGTATTCTAGGACTAACGTCTCTTCATTCTTCATGCGTTCCGGCAGGGTCTTCAGATCCACAAATTTGAAAAATGCCTCCTGATACTCCTCCGCCACGTATTGTCTGCATACCTTTTCATTGCTTTCCGACAGCTTTCCCGATTTCGTGAACTTCAGATGCTCGGTATCCCGGTTATTGATCTCTTCGAAATAATCTGCCTGAATATCGATCCGTGAAATATACTGGTAAGTTCTGGCGATGGAGGAAATGATCTCGTTACTCAGCTTCACTTTCTCCAATGTGTCCTGTAACTGCTTCTGGATTGCTTTTTCTTTGTACAGAATGCTGTCTATATTCCGGCAATAATTTATTCAGGATGTCATTTTCGTTCTGCTCATAGTTTAAAGACATCGTTTTCCCCTTCTACGGCACAATAAAAGCCGTCTGCCAAAAATGTGCACTGACAGACGGCTCACGATAAACATACTCCCCTACACTCAGGAATCTGCTGCAACCGGCTGTCATAGTCTGATTTTTCTCTATGTTCAGACCTTAGACCCATCTGGCTTTGTGTCCCCGTTTTTCAGCGGGTTTACTAAATAGATATTATTTTTATTACATTTTCTCCGGAGCTTCGAATCCCAGCATATCAATACAGGTCTCCAGGATATCTCTGGTCAGCACTAAAAGTGCTACCAGTCCCTGCTTACGCTCCTCATTCTCTTCACCTAAGATCTTGGTCTCATGGTAGAAGTGGTTGAACGCATTGGCAAGATCGTAAATATAGGCACATACCTTATGGGGTGCCAGTTCTTCTCCAGCGGTAGCGATCATGGTATTGAACTGTGCCAGTTCCATGGCAAGCTCTTTCTCGGACGCATTACCGGGCTGCTGTAATTTTACAGCGGTCAGGTCTCCGCCCTGCTCCTTGTATTTATTCAAAATAGACTTGATTCGCACAATGGTATACAGGATGTAGGGGCCGGTATCTCCCTCGAAGGAGGTGAAACGGTCGATATCAAAAACATAATCCTTGGATGCCTGATTGGACAGATCACCGTATTTTAACGCGGAGATAGCTACCACGTCCGCTACCTTTCTCGCCTCGGCATCTTCCATATCGCGGCCTTCCTTGATCTTTTTGTACATCTCATCCTGGGTATCCTTGATCAGGTTCTCGAGACGCATAACACCGCCCTGTCTGGTCTTGAAGGGTTTGCCATCCTTGCCGTTCATGGTACCGAAGCCCAAGAACTTCAGCTCGGTCTCGGGTTCTACCAATTTCGTCTTGCGGGCACAGCGGAATACCTGCTCGAAGTACAATTCCTGACGCTTGTCCACCACGTAGATCAGCTCGTCGGGATGATACAGCTTCATACGCTCCATAATAGTAGCCAGGTCTGTGGTATTGTACAGAGAGGCCCCGTCGGACTTTAAGATCATGCAGGGAGGGATCTCCTTGGTGTCGGTATCTTCCTTGACATCCACTACCAACGCACCCTCACTTAAGTGTGCATAGCCGTTGTCCTTCATATAAGCGACCATCTCCGGGATGATGTCATGGACATCGCTCTCTCCCTTCCACAGATCGAATTCTACGTTTAATTTGGAATAATTCTTCTTCAGGTCGTTCACAGACACATTGATAATGTGCTTCCACAGCGCACGATATCCTCTGACACCGCTCTGTAATTTGAAGGTTGCCTCCATCGCCTTTGCCTTGTACTCGGGATCTTCCTTGGACTTGGCACTGGCTGCGGGATAGATTTCCTCCAGTTCACTGATAGTAAAAGGTGCCTCTTCGGGATATTCCCCGGTGTAGTTCTCATCAAAATATACCAGATCCGGCTGTCTCTCCTGTAAACCGGTGATCACCAGACCCATCTGTAATCCCCAGTCACCGAGATGCACATCACCGATGACCTCATGACCCACATAACGGCTGATGCGCTTTACGCTCTCACCGATCACTGCGGAACGTAAATGTCCCACATGCAGAGGTTTTGCCACGTTGGGGCCGCCGTAGTCGATAATGATCTTCTTGGGATGTTCGGGCTTCTCCAGACCGAATTTTTCATTTGCCTCCATGCCCTGTAAATAGGTGAGCAAAAATGCCTCACTGACCTTCAGGTTCAGGAATCCGGGGGCTACTGCCACCACTTCGGAAAATACCTTGCTGTCTTTTAACTGCTCTGCCACGTCGTTTGCGATCATGATGGGGGCTTTTTTATACAGCTTGGCTCCCGCCATGGCGCCGTTACACTGATATTCGCACAGGTCAGGACGGTTGGAAAGCATTACTTTTCCTAAGCTTCCGTCATAGCCTGCTGCGGTAAATGCCTGCTGCATTTCCTCTGTCAGCATTTCTAAAAATTTCTTCATGTCAGTCAATCCTCATACCTTTCAGTAATCTGCCGGTATTCCGTTACTTCCTGTAATGTACCGGAATATCTTGTGCAGTCACAATTTCTATCTCTCACGCTTCTGCGCTGTTTTCAATATTTCTACTATATCCTAAAATTCCTCATCCCGCAAGACGCAATTACGCATTTGCAATCTGTGCTTCCCGCTCCGCCTTGGAAAAGGCACAGCCGCAGTAATTCTGCCGGTACAGCTCATACTCTGCGGACAGTTCGATGGATCTCTTATACCCGTTCTTTTTCTTGAAATCCGAGGGCAGCCAGGGGATACCATATTCCCCGGACAGTGCCTGCCCGATCTCATTGATCTTCGCCGCATTTTTCAGAGGGCTGATGGTCAGGGTCGTGGCAAAATAGTCATAACCGCCATCTGCCGCCAGCTCCGCAGTCCTGCGCAGCCGCAGGTCGAAGCAGCGAAAACACCTCTCTCCCCCTTCGGGACAGTTCTCGTAGCCCTTCGCCATCTCATAAAAACGCTCCGGTTCATAATCTCCCTCCACGATGTCGATGGGCCATCCCTTTTCTTCTTTATTATAAGCGTCGATCAGACGCTTCTGCTCCGCCACGCGCTTTCGGTATTCTTCCGAAAAGGAAATGTTGGGATTGTAATAAAATACCGTGATCAAAAAATAACGGCACAGATATTCCAGACAATAGCTGCTGCATGGTGCACAGCAGCTATGCAGAAACAGGCGGGGCGGTCGGTAATCCGACGCTGCCTCGCCCTTCTCCTGTAAGGTATTTAAAATTTTCTCTAATTCTTTCTGATAATTTACCTGATTCATACGGTTCTCTTTTCATTTATACTCTAGCATTACGCTCATTATAGCATATTTTTTTAGAGATGCCGCAATCATTTTTTCGAAAGCTCCTCCGCTACGCCAGACTGATCATCCACTTCTTTTAAAATACATTCTACCAACTACAACAGATAAAATCCGGCGCTGCCCCCGGGCACAGTAACCTTTCCGCCTGCAAATACAGCTTCACCGCCGAAGGTATATAAAGCTTCCTTTACCGCATAGTCTCCGTCGAAGCTGACCTCTCTGTCCGCCGGATTGATGATGACCAGAATCTTCTCGTTGTCATCACTGCGCAGGTAGGCCAGAGGATATTGTTTTTCCTCGGCATAGACGAACTCGATCTCTCCACGGCTCTGCAATGCACTGTGCGCCTGACGGATGTTAATTAATTTCTGAATCTCATGATACAGAGAATCCGGATCTGCCATCTGCGCTTCCACCGTGGGACGGTCTGCAGATTCATCTTGTTTGACATAGAGCTTTTCCTTCGGTGCTGCGCTGAAACCGGCGTTGGTGGTATGATCCCACTGCATGGGCGAGCGGGAACCGGTGCGTCCGTAACCGCCCTCTACGGAGTGCAGATTTTCCACATAGCGCATACCAATCTCATCACCGTAATACAGGAACGGTGCACCTGGCATGGACAGAAGGAATGCAAATGCCACCTTTAACTCCTCCCCATGGATGCTTCTCGCCAGACGATCCATATCGTGATTGCCGGAAGGAATACAGATCAGCCCCTTGCGCTGTGCCTTTTCATAGTTTTCCTTGTATTTTTCCACGAAGGCTGCCACATCGCCTTTACCTCTTCCGGAGAAGAAAGGCTCCTCGCAGCGGAACAGATCGTTATAATGAGACGGTCCAAAATGAAGTAAAAAGTCCATATGGAAGCCGCCCTGCAGGGACTTGTCCGGTTCTCCCCATTCGGATACCAGCACTGCCTCGGGGAACTCTGCATCCAGGAACGCTCTTACCTTTCTCCACAGAGCAATGTTTCCCTTGCTGTCCTCATCATTTTTCACCAGCGAACCTGCCATATCCACACGGAAGCCGTCACAGCCCATGCCGATCCAGAACCGCATGACATTTTCCATCTCTGCAAGCGTCGCCTTAGGACCCGGATCATCGGGATCCTGCTGCCAGTCCTGTGTCTTTTTATAAAATCCGTAATTGAGTGCCGGCTGGTGTGCGAAAAAGTTCACGATCACTGAGCCCTCTCTCTCGGAGATACCGCACAGACTTCCCATGTTTTCCAGCTGTCCCCAGGTGCTGTCGGTCCAGATATAACGATCAGTAAATTCATTACGATCTGCCTTACAGGACTCCTTAAACCAGGGATGTGCCACAGATGTATGTCCCGGCACCAGGTCTAACAGGATATGCATATTCCGCTTGTGTACTTCGTTAAACAGGCGCTTCAGGTCCGCATTGGTGCCGTATCTGGGAGCTGCCTGATAGTAGTCCGCCACATCATAGCCTGCGTCTCCGAAGGGGGATGCAAAACAGGGATTCATCCAGATCGCATTACATCCCAGTTCCTTAATATAATCCAGTTTTTCTATGATACCCTGAAAATCGCCGATACCGTCACCATTGGTATCCAGAAAAGACTGGGGATAAATTTCATAAAAGATTGCATTATCAAGCCATTTTGCCATAGTGTACTCCTTCCTGTGTGCTTTATTTTTATTATAAAAACGTTTTCCGTATTCTTTCTTTTACCATATCACAGAATGGCTACTTGTACAACTGCGAAAAACCATCTATAATAAAGTAGCTTGATGCCCCGATATGCGAATAGTACAAAACAATCCGCAGGCATCCAACTAGGATAAAATAAGAACGAGGTCTATCATGTTAACACAAAAAGTAAGCACCATCGATGAACTCCTGCAGTTCGTCAGTACGTTACGCCAAAAGCACGGCGTCCGCCTCTGGTTCCGCGGGGAAGAGAACGCGGATCTGACTCTGATCCCTTCCATCCAACGAAGCCAGAAAAGACTGGACTCCGAACGCTATATTGCCAATGATTTCTATATCCGGGCGAGACAGATCCTGGACAATCCTCCCGACAAACACAATTATGCCGGCTGGGTCTCCCTGATGCAGCACTACGGTCTGCCCACGAGAATGTTAGACTGGACCCAGTCTCCCCTGATCGCCGTATTTTTCGCCACGGAGACTTACCGGGAGACTCCGGACACCGATGCCTGCGTCTGGGTACTGACACCGGGTCTGTTGAACGAGAAGGAAGGCTTCGGCAACTGCATCTATCCCATTGATGCGGACACCACCCAGGAAATGCTGCTGCCCGCCTTCAAACACAACCACCACAATCCGGAATTGAAAAACAAGATCCTGGCTTGCAGCTCCACGGAAAACAACCTCCGCATGTACTCCCAGTACTCCAACTTCACCGTACATAACTCTCTGGAACGTCTGGAAGACATCTGCGATGAAAATATGCTGTATAAAATCATTATTCCCTCCGGGCGGAAACAATACTTTATAGAAAGCCTGCGGGTATTCGGCATCTCCGAAAGCTTCGTATACCCCGACCTGGATCATATATCCAGCGATTTGCGTGATTCCTACGGAATTTAAATCCACCTGGTGCAAATCGCTGTAGGATTTTGAAAGATTCCTATGGAATTTAGCGCAAAGGCGTGATAACGCGGCTTTGCGAATAGCGCGGACTGAACTGTTCGACTTATTTTGAATTCATTATCATTATAAGAAAGGAAATATACACATGAAAATCGTATTACAGCATCTGACCAAGAAATTCCCCGCCCGCGGTCCTGTCCGCGGCAGGAAGAACCGTGAGGATGTCATTGCCGTGAATGACTTCGACTTCGAGATCCCCGACGGCAAGCTGATCGGACTCTTAGGTCCCTCCGGCTGTGGCAAAAGTACTGCCCTGAATCTGATCTGCGGTCTGCTGAAACCCACCGAGGGCAAGATCTTTTTCGGCGAAGATGATGTCACCGGACTTCCGCCCGAGAACCGCGGTGTCGGCATGGTGTTCCAGAACTATGCCCTCTACCCCCACCTCACTGTGGAAAAAAACATTCAGTTCCCTCTGGAGAATCTGAAGGGTGCTGACAAGCTTTCCAAAGAAGAGATAAGTAAGCGCGTGCTGGAAGCGGCAAAGCTGGTACAGATCGATCACCTGTTAGAGCGCAAACCCAATGAGCTCTCCGGCGGTCAGCAGCAGCGTGTTGCCATCGCCAGAGCCTTAGTCAAGCTGCCTCGCGTTCTTCTTTTGGACGAGCCTCTCTCCAATCTGGATGCCAGACTCCGTCTCCAGACCAGAGAAGAGATCCGCCGGATCCAGCAGGAGACGCAGATCACCACCATCTTCGTTACCCACGATCAGGACGAAGCCATGAGCATCTCCGATATGATCGTCGTGATGAAGGACGGTATCGTACAGCAGATCGGCAAGCCCCAGAACGTATACGATGATCCCGTGAATCTGTTCGTTGCAAAGTTCCTCGGCACACCTCCCATCAATGTCTTTGACGGTGAAGTGAAGAGCGGACAGTTATACATCGGCTCCGAAGCTGTTCTGCCTGCTCCCGGGGTAGCGGGTCAGACTGGGCATGTCGGCATTCGTCCGGAAGGTTTTGTATTAAAAGAGGACGGACCGCTCTCCTGCGATCTGGTACGTCTGGAGGTCATGGGCCGGGATGTGAGCATTGTTTCCACCCATGAGAAGTCCCAGAACGTTACCATCCGTTCCATCATTGATGCCGACGAAGGGAAATCTCTTCCCACCGGAAAAGTGCATTTCGCCTTAAAACCCGCAAAAGTATTCCTCTTTTGCACCGACACCGAAGAACGCATCCGCTTTTAATATTTTATCCGATTCTGTAGTCCGGCGCTATTCATGGGCTGCAGAAAGAATTGAGGTTTCTTATGGAAAAACAAAATCTGAAAGCCTGGTTCTATCTATTGCCGGCATTCCTGTTTCTGGGTGCTTTTATGATCTATCCTCTGATCGACGTATTCGTGTACTCCTTTGAAGAGGGTTACAATTCCGCATCCCAGACCTTTTACGGCGTAGGAATGTACAATTACTCCTATGTGCTCCACGATCCGTACTTTTTACAGGCATTGAAAAATACCTTTATTCTGGTCATCATCACCGTTCCTGTCTCCACCGGACTGGCGCTTTTGATCTCCGCCGCCTTAAGCTCCATCAAACCGCTGCGGGATCTGTTCCAGACCATATTTTTCCTGCCCTATGTGACCAATACTCTGGCGGTCGGTCTGGTCTTCATGATTCTTTTCAAAAAAACTCCTTACTCCGACGGTCTGATCAATCTACTGATCCAGTTTTTCGGCGGCAGCTCCGTGGATTTCATCGACGGACCCTACTGGGCGAAAATGTTCGTGCTGTGCTTTTATACCATCTGGATCGTTATGCCCTTTAAGATCCTGATCCTGACCAGTGCTCTCGCCAGTGTGAACCCCATGTACTACAATGCAGCAAGAGTGGACGGCACTTCCCGTTTCCGGATGTTCACCAAGATCACGCTGCCCATGATCTCCCCCATGGTATTCTACCTGATCATCACCGGCTTTATCGGCGCATTCAAAGCCTACAGTGATGCCGTGGCGCTGTTCGGCACGAACTTAAATGCCGCAGAGATGAATACTATCGTCGGCTACGTCTACGACATGCTCTACGGCGACAGCGGCGGATATCCTTCCTATGCTTCCGCAGCGGCGATCCTGCTGTTTGCCATCGTCCTGACCATCACCTGCATCAATCTGCTGGTCAGCAAAAAGCATGTCCACTATGTATAGGAAAGGAGGTCTTTGTGATGTCTGATGTTACATCTGATTATGAAAAAATCGAGAAACGCACCCGGATCCGCGGCAATATCCGCAATGGGATCGTCTACTTTTTTCTGTGTCTGTGGGCACTGATCGTACTGTTCCCTTTTTACTGGATGGTACTGACCTCCGTAAAAAGCTACGGCTCCTATAATGCAGAATATATTCCGAAGTTTTTCACCCTGTCTCCCACTCTGCAGAACTACGTGGACGCTTTTACCACTGTTTCTCTGGGAAGATACCTGTGGAACACTTTGTTTTTCACTGTGGTCACCACTGCCATTATGCTGGTAGTCATCACCCTGGCGGCCTTCGCTTTTGCAAGGTTGAACTTTGCCGGAAAAGATCTGATCTTTACGTTATTTTTATCTCTGATGATGATTCCCAATGAACTGGTGGTCATTACGAATTTCACCACCATCACGAATCTGGATCTGCGCAATACCTTCACCGGTCTGATCCTGCCTTCCGTGACCAGCGTATTTTATATCTATCTGCTGCGGGAGAATTTCGCACAGATTCCGGATGAGCTGTATTATGCCGCCAAGGTGGACGGTACTTCTGATCTGCGATATCTGCGCAAGGTCATGGTGCCCATCTGCAAGCCCACGCTGATCACCATCGTGATCCTGAAGGTTATTGAATGCTGGAACTCCTATGTGTGGCCCAGACTGATCACCGATGATCCGGATTACTATCTGGTGTCCAACGGTATCCAGGAGATCCGTGAGAATGGTTTCGGTAGAGAGAACATCCCTGCCATGATGGCTGCGGTGGTCGTGATTTCCGTCCCTCTGGTGGTGTTGTTCCTCGTATTCCGTAAAAAAGTCATGGCAGGCGTTGCCAGAGGAGGTACCAAAGGATGAGTCGATTCAGCAAAAAACTGGCATTATTATGTGCCGTGGGCACTCTGTCTCTGTCCCTGACCGGCTGCCATGGTTCGAAAGGCCTGCCGGAATTCACCGTTCCGGAGGAATTCGATACTTCCAGAAACTATGAGATCACCTTCTGGGCGAAAAACGATACCAACAAGACCCAGACAGAAATCTACAAAAAAGCCATTGCAGATTTTGAAGCCTTGTATCCCAATATCACGGTGAACCTGAATTTATACACGGATTACGGCAAAATTTACAACGATGTCATTACCAATATTTCCACCAATACGACACCCAATGTCTGCATCACCTACCCGGATCACATTGCCACCTACCTCACCGGGCAGAATACCGTAGTTCCTCTGGATGACCTGTTTGCCGATGAAAAATACGGTCTGGGCGGCACGGAACTTGCCTATGACGGTCCTGCAAGAGAAGAAGTCATTCCCCAGTTTCTGAATGAATGCTCCATCGACGGTCATTACTATGCCGTACCCTACATGCGTTCCACCGAAGCCTGCTACGTGAATAAGACCTACGTGGAAAATCTTGGATATACTCTGCCGGATGTACTGACCTGGGACTTCATCTGGGAAGTCTCCGAGGCTGCCACAGCCCAAAATGTGGACGGCACCTATGTGGTCAACGGGCAGAATGTACTGATCCCATTTATCTACAAGTCCACCGACAACATGATGATCCAGATGTTAAAGCAAAAAAATGCGGGATATTCCACGGCTGACGGCAGCATTGAACTTTTCAACGATACTACCACGGATCTCCTGTATGGTATTGCCGGACATGTAAAGAGCGGTGCCTTTTCCACCTTCAAGATCTCCGGTTATCCTGCGAACTTCCTGAATGCCGGGCAATGTATTTTCGCCATTGATTCCACTGCCGGAGCCACCTGGATGGGTACGGACGCTCCGCTGTCGGATATCAGCGAGGATTCTCTGGTGCAGTTTGAGACCGCCGTGCGGATGATTCCCCAGTTTGACCCGGAGCATCCCGAAATGATCTCTCAGGGTCCTTCCGTCTGCGTCTTCAATAAATCAGACTCCCAGGAAGTACTGGCATCCTGGCTGTTTGCCCAGTATCTGCTCACCAACGATGTGCAGATCGCTTATTCCGAGACAGAAGGTTATGTACCTGTAACCTCTAAGGCACAGAACTCCGCAGAGTATCAGGATTATCTGTCCGAATGCGGTGCGGATAACAGTACGCATTATGCGGTGAAAATTGAGGCTTCCAAACTGTTGCTTGACAACGTAGACAACACCTTCGTTACACCGGTATTTAACGGTTCCGCATCCTTACGTGATGCCTCCGGACAGTTGATTGAAAACGTGGTGAAGTCCACCCGCAGAAAAGAGACTGTGGATGATACCTACATGCAAAAGCTTTACAGCGATGTAGAAAGCCTGTACCGTCTCGGTCAGGGAAGTGATGCCTCCTTCGGCAAAAAGGAACTTGGTGCCATGCCCCGGACTTCCGTGATCCTGTTAAGCACACTTGCAGTCACCTGGATCCTGATCCTGCTGTATGTAGGGCGAGAATATTTAAAAAACAGAAAAAAGTAATTTTTCAGCCCCATTCGTAAGATAGCTTCTGATGGTATTTCTCCTGCGGATGGGGCTCTTTTTGCAAAAAGCCTTGATTTATCTTGTGTTTCAGGTATAATGGAACTGTTCGGTGTCTGAGCGCACCGGATAAATTGAGGAGATGTCTGTGTATCTGCACAGACCCATATGCGCCACAAAGCGCAGGAATGGAGGATTATTATGAAAAAGAAGACACTTGCATTAACCATGGCTATGGCTCTGGTTCTGTCTCTCGCTGCATGTGGAAACAGCAATGCAGACGTTGCTGCTGAATCTACCGCTGCTGCCACCACTGAGGCTGCTACCGAAGCTGCTACTACCGAAGCTACTACAGAAGCTTCTACCGAGGCTGCTGAAGCTGTTGCTGATGAGAAGTCCGAGGGTGTTATGACCTATGAAGAGTACATGGCTGCTGATCTCGATTCCGAAGTTGTGATCGAGGCTTATGTTCAGGCTAAACAGTCCTGGTGGGAAGACAAGGCTACCCTGTACACCCAGGATCAGGACGGTGCTTACTTCATTTATAATGCCGCATGTTCCGAAGAGGATTATGCAAAGCTGGTACCCGGTACCAAGATTAAGGTAACCGGTTATAAGACCGAGTGGTCCGGTGAAGTAGAGATTGCCGAAGGTGCTACCTTCGAGATCGAAGAGGGCAGCTACATTGCTCCCGTTACCGATGTGACCGATCTGTTAGGTACCGATGATCTGATCAACTACCAGAACCAGTTCGTAGCTTTCAAGGGCATGACCGTAGAAGCTGCTGGTCAGGATGCTGACGGCAATGACGTTGCTTTCCTGTACAACTGGGACGGTTCCGGCGAAGACGGTAACGACCTGTACTTCAACGTATCTCTGAATGGTCAGACCTATACCTTCACCGTTGAGTCTTATCTGTGCGACAACACCACCGATGTTTACAACGCTGTAAAGAACTTAAAGATCGGTGACACTGTTGATATGGAAGGCTTCCTGTACTGGTACGAAGGTGTGAACCCTCACATCACTTCCGTAACTGTGAAGTAATTTCATCTGGTGAAAATCTTATTAAAATAAAAGAGTTGTCCTCATTATGAGGGCAGCTCTTTTTTTACTCTGCCTGTCTGAATTCTTCCGTTGCCTGCTATATGGCATCGTAATACACCAAAACCTCCGGCGTCGAAATCATCTCTCGCATGTGCTGCAATTCTGTCTGCCAGTCAGACCTGTAGAGACAGTTTAATTATCTTCTGCTCTCCCACCATTGTTTTGCAATCTGGAAGCCCTCCATAGGGACGCAGAACCTTTGGTCTCTGGGCGGCTGCAATGCGGTGTCCAGTTCCTCCATATCGAACCACTCCACGCTCTCCACTTCCTCTTTTTGCAGGGTAAGCTTTTTAGCATCTACAGGCTTGGTGTACATGTAGACGAATGCCACTTCATTGTCCCGGAACATTTTTCCATAGAATTCTTTTTCGTATTGAATATCAAAACATCCGGCGAATGTAAGATCCTCCTTTGCTGCCCGGATTCCCAGTTCTTCGTGAAGTTCCCGGATTGCGGCCTCTTCCGGCTCGTCCCCCGCCTGAATATGTCCGGCGGAAGAAGTATCGAACCTCCCCGGAAAGCTGTCTTTTTCTGCAGAGCGTTTCTGCAATAACAACTGTGCCTTCCCATCCTGTTCTCTTATGATCCAGATATGGGCGGTTCTGTGTCGGACACCTTTTTCATGCGCCTGTGTGCGTTCTATGGTCTCCCCTGTGGGAATGCCTTTTTCATCTACGATGTCAAATATTTCCATGGTGTTATGGCTCCTTTGTGTTTCTTTGCGGTTCTTGGGGTCACTTTGTATTTCTTTATATTTCTGTGTTAATGCATCTGTACTACGATCGTGCTGAGTTCTGCTCCGCTATCGTCGCTCCTTCGATGGTCTTCGCGATGACGGCCGCGGCGATAACGATAACTACCGCCTTTCCCTTCTCAGGTCTAATACCATCAGATCGAAATCATAATATGTTCCGTCCATCTTATAATACGCCGGTGAGGTCCCTATTTTCCGGAAGCCATATTTCTCATAGACATGAATAGCGCGTATATTATCGTTTCGGACTTCCAGATTGATCAGTTCTATCGCATGTTCTTTAGCATACATAATGCATTTCTGTAACAGTGCACTACCAATTCCCTGCCCCCATTCCGACTTGACCACAGAGATTCCGAATTCGGCGCGGTGGCTCATCCTTCTGGAGAATCCGCTTAGGCTGGCATCTCCGATGATCTCTCCATTTTTCCATACTACATAGAGAACGGAATGTTCCTCCTTATTTATATTCTGTATAAATTTCTCTTCCTCTTCTATCGAAATAGGAAGCCCTTCTTTTCCAAAGGACAGATAATCTGTCTCTCCACCTACCTGTGCTAAATATGCGATGATCTTCTCCGCATCTTTCGGCGTAGCTTCTCTGATATCAAATTCTTCCATAACTGACTCCAGCCCTTCTGTCATCTGTTAATTGATCTGACCTGCAATCATATTCTGGTTTTCTTTCATTCTCGTTTTCTCCTATCTCATAAAATTATATACTTTATTCGTAATCAAAAATGGTCTTAGTCTGAATATACTCCCCGTACTTTGCCTTCCATTCCTGATGAGCCGCGGAATCATCGTATACAGGCAGCGCCTCCGGAGCCATCTCCATCTCGATCATCAGGTCATGCCGGTTCGGTCTCGGCGTCACATTTTCATAAATATTCACTGTATGGACGCCTTCGATCTGCTGCGTCCGATCGAAGATTTCCCGGATATCCGCAAGCATCTCTCTGCTCGCCTCGCTTTCCCTGGCCCATACATTTTCTTTAAACTTTACAATGATCAGGTGCTTCATATCAATTTCCCCTTCCTTGGAATGTTTTCTTATAAATTGTACCATAATATCCTTTTCTATAGGAAATATTCTTTCACTATTTTTTCCACCTGATCAATTGACAAGGGATTCTCTTTTGTCTCATATGTCAGAATCAGATTTATCCCTGGTATAATTCCGTTTTCACAATACATTTTTATTTTTTGGCAAGCTCTGTTTATATACTCCGGCTGATCCATCAATCCAAAATGTTCCCAATAATATACCTGTCCCGTTTTAGGGTGCCTGGTTGTAAAATCCGGATACAAAAAAGTGTTCTCGAGGACGAGTTTATCTTCATATCGAAAGGGAATTCCATTTGTGTACAAGACCTTATCTATAATAGCCTCTGACTTCGAACGCAGAAATTTTCCCTGTGTTCCTTTTACAATGAGGTTCTCAGGATGACTGCCATTTTTCTCATATTTTTCATTCATCCAATTCTCTAGCTCTTTTTTAACAGAATGTCTTCGTCCTCCTAAAAGCCGTTCATATTCCGCATTGTCCAACATTTTTTCCAACATATCTTTCTTACAATCCGCCTTCTGCATATACATCTGGCATGCCTGCAACTCTCTTTGTAATTCTTCCTTACGCAACTGGTAATATTTTTTTAATGTTAATTTCTTAGCAAGTTCAATTTCTTTCTTCGGCAAATATATCGTGGTATTCTGATTATGAAAATACCACTTATAGTTCTTATTATTCTTTGCTACAATAAGTTCTCCCGCAGGCATTTCCTTTTCCACAGCTTCTATATGACTTAATTCTTCCTTGATGTACTTTACACGATTTTGTATCTCCCAATAATTCGCAAACATATGATTCTCCCTTCTATTGTTGTATTGCATATACCCATATTTTCTAAGAAGCGATGGTATTTCAGTTTCTTCCTGACTCTCATACCCACACTTTTCAAATGCCGTGGGTATCATGCCTTCTTCCTGCCTCTCATACCCACGCTTTTCAAGCACCGTGGGTATCATGCCTTCTTCCCGTCTCTCATACCCACACTTTTCAAATGCCGTGGGTATCATGCCTTCTTCCTGCCTCT
>OGEE01001102.1_pt1 | contig 15269 bp, 8 predicted proteins | sample 1570571 | NCBI WGS metagenome assembly OGEE01 (sample SAMEA2582169, study PRJEB24529) | metagenome | biome: Human gut stool | place: China | collected 2011
GTTTGCAATGCGTGTATATGCTCCGGCAGGAGCAAAATTTATCGATAAAAGAAATTGCCGAAAAGTTGGCCGTGTCTGAACAAACCGTTAAGAATCAATTAGGTGATATTACACGTAGGCTCCGATGCGAGGTGGGTCGTAAAAATTTTTTATTTTTCATATATTACCTTTTGTTCCCCGGAATTGTCTTTAAGGTAAATACGGCGAATATGGGGATAAATGAAATATACGATCTTTTAAAAAAGTACCGGGAACATCGATGTACTCCGGACGAGGAAGAGCGAATTGCCCGATGGTACGAGCAATTTGATGATGACGTCGAGAATTTACCGGAAGTTCCTGAAGGTAAACTAGAACAATTATGGTTTTCAATCAAACGCAAGATACATGTGTCTTGGAATCGGCGAGTGGTTGTGTTCTATCGTTATGCCGTGGCTATTATTATTTTAGCGATGGTGGGAAGTAGTGTGATTTATTTCCGAGGATCGGGTGAATCGGAACGGCAGGAGCTGACCCGACAGGAAATTCTACCAGCACAAGGTGTTGCAGTTTTGCAATTGAGTGATGGCCGGGAAGTGCCTTTAAATAGTACGGCCATTATTCAGGAACAAGAAGGCGTGGTAATAAAAAATGATTCTTCCCGAGTACTGGACTACACGTTGGCTACCACTAAATCGGAACCTTTATATAACACGATTACAGTTCCGGCAGGGGGTGAATTTCAAGTACTCTTATCTGACGGGTCAAGTGTGCGCTTGAATTCCTGTTCTGCTTTGACTTACCCGGTGCCTTTTACCGGGGACGTGCGAGAGGTGAAGTTAACGGGCGAGGCTTATTTTGACGTGACGAAATCGGATAAACCTTTCATCGTGAAAATGGCAGATATTGACGTGCGTGTATTGGGAACTTCTTTTAATCTTTCCGGTTACACGACGGATCAAGATGTTTCGGTGACGTTGGTTAGCGGGAAAGTCGCCGTGCGTAATCACCAGTTACAACAGGATTTCGATATTACCCCGGGGATGCGATTCGAGTATAATCGAGAGAATCATCAAGTGAAGATGGCTGAGGTAGACCCGGAACTTTATATCTCCTGGATGAAGGGAAAGTTCCGGTTCGAGGATATGCGTTTGGAAGACATTATGGTCACGTTGAATCGTTGGTATGATTGTACGGTGTCTTATTCTGATGACGCTTTGCGGGATTTACGTTTTACCGGGGCTGCAGAGAAGGATCGTCCTGCCAGTTATCTACTAGAACTTATCGAGATGATTACGGAAGTGAAATTTCAAGTAGATGGAAAGCATATATTAATTACCCGAAAATAAAATACAGGGAAATCTCACCTTCCCTGTATCTATGGATAACAACATTCACGAAAAAGTTTACCAGACGATGTTCGTGAGTGAGTCATTAACTTTAATTACAAATGTATGAAAAAAAATGGATCGGTAAAATTTTTAAGGTACATGCGAAATCTATTTTTTCTATTATTGATTTCAGCCTCCAGCGTTTGGGCGAAAGATGTTTATTCCCAAGGGGCGCAGGAGATGTTCAGCGTGAAGAGTGGGACTATCGAGTCGATCTTCAAGCAAATTAAGAAACAGAGTAACTATGAGTTTTTTTACAACACCGCAATTTTGGATGGGAAACAGAACGTGATGCTGACTTCCACTAGCGGGACATTGGATGAGATTCTGGCACAGGTGTTGGGCAAAAAGTACGAGTATCAGGTCAAAGATAACTATGTTCTTATTTCAGAAAGAAAGGTGAACGCGCCGGATGAGGTGAAAAAAGTTACGATTAAAGGCGTGGTGAAGGATAAAAAGGGAGAATTGTTGCCGGGTGTTTCCGTTTTACTGAAAGGGACTGTAATAGGTGTTGCTACTGATGTGAAAGGTGAGTTTACGTTAGTCATCCCGGAACAGGAGAAGATCGTGCTGATGTTTACTTTTATTGGAATGAAAACAAAAACAATAGAGTATAAAAAGCAAGAGAAACCAATCGTTGTAATACTTGAAGATGATGTTACCGAGAAGGATGAAGTTGTGGTAACTGGTTACCAAGAAATTAAGAAAACAAGAATGACGGGTTCCGTTGAGGTCGTGACTTCTAAAGATATAGCCAATAAGGGATATACGAGTATAGAAGATGTGTTGAAAGGGCAGATGGCGGGAGTTGCCGTTATGAATTTGTCTGGTAGGCCGGGGGCTCAGGCAACGATCCGGATTCGGGGTATAAATTCGTTGACCGGAGATACCGATCCTATTTGGATTATTGATGGAATGCCTCTTTCTGGTGATGTTCCGGAAATAAGTATGGGTGGTACAGAATTTCAAGAGACTGTATTGACGAGTGGTATTGGTAATATTCCTCCTGATGATATTGAAAGTATTACTGTGCTAAAAGATGCCGCTGCAACAGCGATCTATGGATCACGGGCTGCTAATGGAGTTATTGTTGTTACCACAAAGAGAGGATCTGTCGGGCGTTCGTATATAAATATTCAAGCATCCTATGGTTTGAGTGAAGCTCCTAGTAATCGTTTAACAATGATGAATACGAAGGAAAAAATTGCTTTTGAACGTGGTATTTATGAGGATTTCCCAGGGCTGAATATCGGGGGACGGGTATTCCAATTATTGAAAGATGTTGATAATGGAAAAATATCTAAAGTAGAAGCTGATGCCGAGATAGATCGTTTAAGCAAGATTAATACGAATTGGTTTGATGAAATTTTCAGAGTGGCTCAGACTCAAAATTATAGTATCTCTCTTTCCGGAGGAGATGAAAGAACACAATATTATGGTAGTCTTTCTTACCTTTCTCAAGAAGGAGTTATGCCGAATAATAAATATGAAAGTATGGGAGCTTCGATAAAATTAACCCATGATTTTAATAAATTCTTGCGAGTTCATTTTGATGTGCGTAGTACATTAAGGAATGATCGTAGTTCTGCTTCTCCGGTAAATCCGCTGGATTATGCTACTTATGCAAATCCATATGAACGTTTGTATGATGAAAATGGAAATTATGCTTATGACCGTAGTTCTTATTCAACCAAAAGTTCGATCAAAGATGGTTACATGTATGATTTTAATATTTTAGAGGATTTAAATAATAACACGACGAAATCAAGGTATTTGAGTAACCAGGTAAGTTTGAAGTTGGAATTCAAAATCATAGAAGGTTTGATGCTTTCTTCCATGGGTACGTTTGCGAATTCAAATAATCATTCTATGCAAGAATTGGTACCGGGGTCATTTGCTTCTAAATATAATTCATGGTTAGGAGGAATTTATTCGGAGGAAGAAGTTCCGGATGCGATGAATAATGGAATGATGAAAGAATCAACGTCTCGCTCTCAACAATGGACGATTCGTAACCAGTTGGAATTTGCCCGTGGATTCTCAGACGGAGATCATTATATTAATGCTTATTTGGGGCAGGAAGTTTCTTCAACAAAAGGATATGGTTTTTCAAGTATGATTCCTGAATGGAGCGATATTTATGGTGTGGCAAGTTATCCTGATTTAACTGGAATGACGATAAAATCAGCGTTTAAAAGTTCATTGTCCAGTCTAGGAGGGCATTCAGAATCACAAGATAGAAGTGTTTCCTTGTTTGTGACAGGATCTTATAGTTATAAGGATCGTTACGTGGTACAGGGAAGTGCTCGTTTGGATGGTGTTGATATTATTGGAACAAAGAATCGTTTTTCTCCTCTTTGGAATGTGAGTGGAAAGTGGAACCTGCATAATGAACCTTTCATGACTCGATTCGGTTTTATAAGCCAATTGGCAATTAGAGCTTCTTATGGTTTTGTTGGAAGTATTGACCGTAATGCCCTTCCTTTCTCTGTTTTGAGGAAAGTTGGTAATTTAACATATGATGGCGAGAAAATCATGGATCGTTATGATCCTTCGAATCCTTCGATCAAGTGGCAGCGTCAGGAAAATCGGAATATTGGTTTTGATGCTTCGTTATTTAACAATCGAATTAATTTAGTCGTCAATTATTATAATAATGATACTCGTAATTTGTTAGATGATAAGAAAATTGCGGCATCAACAGGACGTCTTTCCGTTGCAGCGAATGTCGCTTCCGTTAATAATAAAGGTTGGGAAATCAGTTTGAGGACATTGAATATTCGTACTGATGATTTTAGCTGGGTGACTTCGGTTAATTTTACTAAGAATAAAGATAAGGTTACGGAAACGTATTATCAAGATTTGAGTGAAATCTCTGCAAGTACCAATTCTACGTTTGAATCGTTGTACAGTCTGTATATTCAAGGGCAGCCGGTAAGAGCCTTTTATGGATATAAATTTGCGGGAGTTGATCCGTATACAGGGAACACGTTGGCTTATGTAGATGGTTTTGATGATGATGGAAATCGATTGGGAACGTTAAATACTGAGGGAAAATATGTTTATAATATGGATAATGATTTGACAACTCAGTTGGCAAATGCTTCTCGTGGTTATCTAGGGCGGAGTGATCCACCTATTACCGGAGGTTTTACAACACAATTTAATTATAAGCGTTTCAGTCTTTTTGCCCAGTTTACTTATATGACAGGGCATTTGGCTCGTTCTTTCCAATATTATTCCGGAGGAACAGCTTATGCATCGGCCAAAAATGTACTTAAGATCGAAGCAAATCGTTGGAGAAAACCTGGGGATATAACTGAAATACCCAAGTATGGTTCGTCACGAACTGAATATTTGTATCAATTGTTTGATTTCCGTTTTGAAAAAGGGGATTATTTGAAATGTAATAATATTTCATTAGGATATAATTTAGAACAAAGTATTTGTGATAAATTACATATTACTCGGGCTCGATTGAATTTCAATATGACAAATGTATTCACATTGACTAAATTCCGGGGGATAGATCCTGAAACAAAAGGAGCCTTTACTTATCCGAGTGCGCGCTCATATACATTCTCTTTATCAATAGGTATTTAATTCTGGGATTATGAAAAAGAATATATTATTAGTGCTTGTTGTATTTTTATGTGGGGCATGTTCGGATTTTTTGAATATGCCTCCTAAAAATACGAAAGTTGTTTATACGATGGAAGATGTACGAGGGGCAATGTCTACCTTGTTGTTTGCAACTACTTCATCAAGTTATTGTAAAGGATACGTAAGTAGTCCGGTTATGTTTAACGGTGAGTACGTACAATATCCCTTTACGGGACGTAACAAGGGTTCTTCGATTTTGTAGACAAATGATTTGGATTTGGAAAATTTCTTGTTTGATGATTTTGCGAATCCGTCTCGAGGGGGACAGAACTTTATTAAAGAGTATGGAGAGATAAAAAATTGGGAAGGATATTTATTCCCAAGCGATCTGTGGAAGGAAGTGTTTGTTTCGATAGGTTACATCAATATGGTCTTGAAAGATCTTGAAAATGTACCAGATTATAACAAAACAGATTATGAACGGATAGCAGGAGAGGGTAGAGTGATGCGAGCTTATTATTTGTTGAGATTGAATCAATTATTTGCTCCTTATGATAAAAATGACTATGGTATCCCGTTTAATTTTGATGCTGATGTTGTGCAAGGAGGAAAAAGATGGAAACAAACAGATTTGTATAAGAAGTTGATCGGGGAGATCACGGATGTTCTAGAATATGAAACTGTTCCAGAGGAGTCTTGGAATATCTTTTTTAACAAGAGAATTATGTATGCGATTTTAGCCCAGACTTATCAATTTAAAGCCGGGTCTTGTGCTGCTGAGGAGGAAGATTGGAGTAAGGCAGAATTTTATGCAAAGGAAGCGAGGAAAGGAGCTCGTGTGGAAAGTACTATTGACGAGCAAGCTGAATTGACAACGGTGCCATTGACGAAATCCACGACAAAGCCTCATAGATTTGCTTTGTTACGTTTCTCTTTATATGCTTACGGTGGGAATGATTATGCTCCTTGGGGAAGACCGGAACAAATGTTGGTTCAGCGTCCTTCCAAAGAATTGTATGACCTTTATGATGAGAATGATATTCGTCGAGAAGTTTATTTTAAAGAGATAGATGGTAAAGTATATGTTACAAAATGGCAATGTACAGATGAACATGATATTAATGATGTACACATTCTTTTCCGTTTTTCTGATTTATTATTGATTGAAGCAGAGGCCTTGGCTAGACAGGGGAAAGACGGTGCGTTAGATTTGTTAAATGAATTCAAGAGTAGTAAAATTCCGGGATATTCTGGTTATACTGGTAGTGATATTATCGGTGAAATATTAAAAGAACGTCGTAAAGAATTTGTCTATGAAGAACAGATGAATTGGTTGGATATGAAACGGACTGGGGCTAGTGTTTCCCGTACGGCAAAAGATGAAGAAACTGATGAAATCAAGACCTATACGCTGGAAGGTAATGACTATCGCTATACATTCCCTCTTCCTGCTGATTATGAATTGATGTATAATAATGTTCCCCAGAATCCTGGTTGGAAGTAATGTAAATATATATATTATGAGATATATAATAGTTATTTTTGTCACACTGCTTATGCTAAGTTCGTGTGAAAAAGAGGAGAGTATAATTCATGATTTGAATATTTCTCCAGATGAGATTTCAAAAATTGAATTGCGTGCAGATCATAAGACGTTAGTCCCTAATGGAGTTAGTAAAATGGGATTCCATACGTTTGTATATGCCAAAAGAAACGTGATGTCTTATGGCCGGGATGAAGAGACAGGAGAGTTTTATGGTAAAGAGATTGAAGAGGAGTTTTTAGTTCCAGACGATCAAATTCCTGCTGGCTATGTAAAAGTGTATGACCAGAATGGTAATGTGTTGGAAGATGGTTATTATGCAACGACGAGTGATGCTCCCGGAACGATTCTGCAATTTTATGCAAAAGGGGGAAATATGGAAAGTAATCGTCTAGAGATTACAATAAGGGAGTTACCTGAAGAGGATTATGAGGAGATTGTGATTCCTGTTGTCTTTCATGTACTCGTTCCTCCGGCAACAGCGGCTCCTGCCTATGATTTAAGCGTGGAATTTTTGGAAGAACAACTTCAGCGAGTTTCTGATGCCTTTAATCGTAAGATAACAACTGATCCTAATGCAGGAAACGCTAAAGTCGTGTTTAAGTTGGCAACTTATGATCAAAATGGATTAAAAATGCAGGAGCCGGGAAAGAATATAGAGAATATTTCAGCATCAGATTTTACAAATATGGGAACTTCTTCCAATAAGACTAAACCTTATTTGTCATATATATTGACAAAATGGAAACGCCTTATTTGGGACCCTAATAAATACTTGAATATCTGGTTAGCTAAGTTTACCACGTCTACTTCAGCAACGGGAACTTCTACGTCGTATCAGATGTGGTCTCCTAAGGTGATGCATCCGGATTATGATTTGGCTTCTATTCCGGGTTTGGATTTGGAACATAAGGAGTCTTTTACTTTAGATGATGTTGAGGACTGTCGGGAAGTTGGTTTCATGGTGAATCTGGCAGCTCTTTACACGCCAACAGCAGTACAAGGATCAAATGAATTCAGTTTGGCTACCCCTATGGCAGAATATTTTGGTATTCTTCAAACGAGGTGTGATATGTATGAGTATTTGAATGAAGATGGTGATAGTGATTATTGTCCGGATACTTATAGTTTTGATTATGGTTTTTATCCTTCTGTGTTTAAGGGTAATAACTTGGATGGACAACCGGAAAATGATCCAACTCGTCCTTTGGAGTATTTCACTTCATTCAATGTGATGGATATGTATAGTTACAAAAATTCACTTTCTATCGATCAAGTGAAACGCTTAAGAATGGTTTTGCAACAATGTCCTTCTCGCTGGGCCTATAAATCTGATTGGGCTTTTACGGGAGGAAATTGATGTTTGTGTGTAGTGTTTAAAGACTCGATTCTGGGTCTTGTAAGTCGAAATCGTACCTTCTGTGGTACAATTTATACTGAAAAACGTACCGTTGAAGGTACGTTTTTCTTATTTATCGGGTATAGAAATCGATTTGTTTCTTGATAGCCCGGATGCAAACGGGGCAGAAGTCATTACCGGATAGGGTGTTCATCAAACAGTCATAACGAGGACGGTAAACGCCCTTGGACACGTAACCACCTCCTTCATAGGCCCCGAGTTTCTTGGGATTTTGGGGATCGTAGGTAGTGGGAACGGGAGTATCTTTATCAAGCATATCTTTCCATTTCTTGTTAAAGTTTGTCAGTGTGGTAAGATTAGCCTCCCAAGGTTCCACGTTGGTCGGGTACATATCATTATAACTGCTACCGACTTCCACGTATTCGTCTCCAAGACCGAGAAACAAGTGGCCGAACTCGTGAACATAAACCTTGGCTGCATGGAGGTTACCGGAAATGCTGATACCGTAATGGTTATAGATGGCTCCACCACCATATTTTTGCGTGTTGGCAATAATGTAGATGAAGTCGTAGGGGACGTTAGCGGATAAATCCCGTAAACTTTTATTATCGTAGGTCATGATGTAACGTTCGGAATCGAAAGTGTAAAAGGAAGAATTCAGGATGGTATTCTTCCAAATGTATTCACCGGGAATATCGACACCGGATTCTTGTGAAGGGGCAAGAACGGCCCGGATATTAAATAAACCTTGATTTTCTTTGTAAGGAGAAAGGCTGAACAGACCTTCCGCGAAAAGTTTGCAATCGGCTTTAAATTTGTCCATTTCATCTGCCGTGTAACCTTCGGGGAGCAGGACGATGTCCACCCGGCGTGACGGGTTTCCAGTGTAATGCACGTCATAAGTCGGGTACTGCATCCGGCGATCCTTTTTGATAAAATAGCTATCAACATCCACCGTGTATTCAAATTTCTTTACGAATTTACCTTTCTTGTTCCGGGCGGATATTTCAATGCGTACGTCATTTTTCGGGAAAGGCATGACTACAGTCTCTGAACAGCAACGTTGAGTTGTTTTCGCTTCATCGGTGGTTTGCCATTCCCAGAAAAGAGTGCAATATCCCCGGGAATAGATGAGTTGGTTGGAGGCCACGTCGTACACGTTGAGATAATAATTCCCGTAGAACATTGTATCAATGAGGTTAGTTTTCGAACCGCCCCAGTAAGGTTCCTCCAATAACTCCTCGAAATAAATTTCGTCGTGCTGGCTATTCCCGCAATGGGCGTAATCCATACGTAAAGTCTTGTTGTGAAAGTATTTGTCGAATTGTGCCCAGGATAGATTTGCTTGTAGCAATAATATCATGCAGGGCAAGAGTGCTATGATTCGTTTCATAAATCTGTTTTATTATGTGTTTATCTTTGTGCAAAGATAGTTTTTTACTATTTTTATACACGAATAAATCTGTATAATAATCCTTAGGGAAAATGGTTCAAGATGAGTTATTAATAGAGCAGTTGAATCAAAAGCAGGTGGGAGCTTTTAAAATATTGTTTGACCGATTTTATCGTTATCTCGTGCTATATGCCATGAAATGGGTAGAGAGACAAGAGATTGCGGAAGATGTCGTGCAGGACTTATTCGTGCAGGTGTGGGAACGGGATACGATTTACAGTTCCTACTATGGTTTTAAGAATTTCTTGTATAACTCGGTGAAGAATGCCTCGTTGGATTATTTGAAACACAAGGAAGTGGAGGGAAAGTATGTGCGTTACACGCTTCGGACATCAGAGGCGGGCGAAATGCCTGAATTGGAGGTTATGAAAGATGAGGTGTATCGCCGTTTATATCAGGTATTGGATGAACTACCCAAACGGTGCCAGGAAGTGTTTAAACATTATTTGGAAGGAAAAAAGAATAGCGAAATTGCGGAAATCCTTCAAATATCCGAATTAACCGTGAAGACTCAAAAACGGAATGCTATTGTTTATTTGCGAAAAAGATTGGGTGGTGTATATGTGCTATATGCCTTGTTTAAAGTGGGTTTCATGTGATTGGAAAATATTTTCTAAAAAAAGTCGATTTTTTATACTCCTTTTTTTTGCTCTTGTCGTCTTTGGTGTAAAATAACAAGGATGATGAAACATTACGATGAATATATCATACAATTAATCCAACTTTATCTCGTGGGGGATTTATCCGGGGAAGAAAAAGTGAAGTTGGAGGAGTGGGTTAGTCAAGATCCTTCGCGTGAAAAACTTTTTAAAGAGATTTGTGATGAAAAGAATGTTGCCCATGATTTTGGTATTTACGAGAATGTGAATAAAAATTCTGCATGGGAGAAGGTCATTTTGAAGGGAAACATCAAAGAGAAGCATAATACCCGTCGTTTAGGGTGGTATAAATTCGTGGCTGCCGTGATGATTCCCTTGATGGTGGTGGCAGCGGGATATTTTATAAGAGAAACGAAACCGGGTGCCTAACAAAAGGGTTCGGAATTGGCCAGTATAGAACCCGGAAAGAGCAAGGCTATTCTTCGGTTGGCTGATAATCGGGTGATGGAAATCACGAGAGAACAAGAAACTCGTTTTGACGTGGCAGAAGGTATCGCGGCTACCAATAACTCGTTAGGAATGGTTTACCCGGAGCAGGTGGCAACGGGAAAGACGGAATATAACGTGTTGGAAGTTCCTCGTGGAGGAGAATACACGGTAACCTTGTCCGACGGGACGGTTGTTTACCTGAATTCGGGCAGTGAATTGCGTTACCCGGTGGCTTTCGGGGTAGAACGACGGGACGTGTTTCTTTCCGGAGAAGGATATTTTGAAGTGGCAAAAGATGCAAAACGGCCTTTTTTCGTGAACGCAGATAAATTAAAAATCCGGGTTTATGGAACTTCTTTTAACGTAAATACCTACAATCTTGCAAATGTTGAGACTGTTCTGGTCGAGGGAAAGATTGGCATTCAAGAAACGAATTCGGACATTGAATATTCGGTAATGCCGGGACAGTTGGCTCTTTATAACAGAGAGAAAGGCACTATGGAAATTCGGGATGTGGATGTGCGGCCTTACGTGGCGTGGAAAGAGCATGAGTTTATGTTTGATAACGAGAGCTTGGAAGAGATTATGAACACGTTGTCTTTATGGTATGACGTGGATGTGTTCTTCCAGACGGCAAGTTTGAAACAACTGCATTTTACCGGGCATTTGGGACGTTACGAGGAAGTTTCCCATATTCTCGATGCTATATCAGGAGTGACTCAGGTGAAATTCTCTGTGAAAGGAAGGACAATTATCGTGATGGAATAAAAGAATAGCGGAAAATGTTACGAGCATCTTCCGCCATTAATGATAATAGGACAACAGGCTAATGTTACGAGCAATGCCTGATTGTAAATACTAACATTCTAACTACAAAGGTATGGAAAAAATTCTATTATGCCTTAGGGTTTACCGACCCCATGGACAAAAATTTTGGAAAACGATGAAGCTTTTTATTTTTTTGATGTGTTGTTTCACATTTTCTCTTTCGGCAAATAGTTTTGCCCAACAGGAGAAAGTCAACTTGGATCTACAAGGAGTATCGATAAAAACGTTATTTAGCGAGATCCAGCGTCAGACGAATCTGCATTTTATTTTTAACACGGAACAAACCGAACAGTTGAATAAACTGACTGTAAAAGCAAAAGAGGAGTCCGTGAAATCCGTGTTGGATAGAGTTTTTGAGGGAACAGGTTTTACTTACACGTTCCGGGATAATATTATCATGGTCCGTTTCGAAGGGAAAAGTTCCGTGCAGCAAGCAAATAAGGAGATGGAAATTCGTGGTGTAGTGAAAGATAAAAGCGGGGAACCATTACCGGGCGTAACCGTGCTTATCGTGGGGACCCAATTAGGAACGGCCACGGGAATGGATGGTGATTTCTTGTTACGGGTTCCGGAACAGGACAGCGTGAGACTGCGTTTTTCATTTGTAGGGATGAAAACGAAGGATGTTCCTTATAAGAAAAATCAACCCGCCTTGGTTGTCGTGTTAGAGGAAGAAGCGGAGAGTATCGGGGAGATCGTGGTAACGGGATACCAGCAAATCGAGAAACGTAACTTGACGAGTTCTGTGGTGACGGTGAAAACAAGTGAACTAAAGACAATTGGAGCATCGAGTATTGAACAGATGTTGCAAGGTGTGGTTCCGGGGCTTTCCGTGGTAAATACATCCGCGGCTCCGGGTGCAGCTCCTAAGATTCGTATTCGCGGTACGGCGACCATCTCCGGTAATGCAGACCCGTTATGGGTATTGGATGGCGTGATTCTGGAAAATTCCGTCCCGGTGACGGCTGCTGATTTGAACAGTCCGGACGTGATGAATATGTTCAATTCGGTGATTGGCGGTATTAACCCGAATGACATCGAGAGTATTACCGTACTGAAAGATGCTTCTGCAACTGCTATTTATGGAACACGTGCTGCCAATGGCGTGATCGTGGTCACCACGAAGAAAGGAAAGGCCAATAGTTTTAATATCGCATATCAACACACCTCAACCCTAAGTATTCGTCCTTATTACGATAATTTTGATTTGCTGAATTCAAAAGAACGTGTCGCTTTGGCTTGGGAGAATTATGTGGATGGTTTGGATCTTTGGGGTGGTACTTATTCAAAAGGGACTTCCGGCTTAGAGGGATTGCTAAATAGCTACAGTTTAGGACAGATGACTAAAGAGCAAGTAAATTTGATGGCTAATAAACTGGAAGGAATGAATACGGATTGGTTTAAAATATTATTCCGTAATGCTTACACGCAAACTCATAATCTAAGTATTTCCGGAGGAACAGAGAAAACGAATTATTATATTTCTTTGAATTATAATGGAGAAGAGGGCGTCGACAAGGCCAGCGAGTACAAAAATTATGGTGGAATGGTGAAAGTGAATACGGAACTTTTCCAAGGTGTGAATATGGGGGCTATACTTCAGGTTGATCGTCGGGACCGGGAAATGTATCATTCTTCGATTGACCTGTTCAATTATGCCGTCCGTTCTTCAAGAGCTATCCCTTTACGGGAAGAAAGTGGTGATTTGCATTATTATCAGAGTACGGTAAGTGGTCGGGCCTATAAATTTAATATATTGAACGAGTTGGCAAATACCGGAAACGAGAGTACCCAGACGGATCTAAAAGGGATTGTCAGTTTGAATGTGAATTTGTACAAAGGATTAAAATACGAGGGGTTGTTTAGTTATTCTTCTTCTCATTCAACAGCCCGAGATTATGCTACTGAAAAAAGTGCTTATGTAGCAGATATTAGAGGGTACAATTATGGAGAAGGATCGGAAGAGGATATAGAAAAATCTCCGATGCCTTATGGTGGTGTGTATAATGAGACAACTTACGAACAGCGCTCTTCATTAATTCGTAACGGATTAACATACAAGGGAAGCCTGACAGAAGATTTGTCTATTGATGTGTTGTTGGGGCAAGAATTCAGGAATACAAATTATAAAGGTTTAAAATCAAATAATTACGGGTATTTCCATGACCGGGGAAATACATTTTATGAACCCGCTTTGGGAGAGAGTACAGGGAATTTGCAACGAAACAAAGTGACTCGTAGTCTGGTTGATCGTTCTAATATATCTTATTATGGTGTGGTTTCAGCCATGTATGGTGATCGCTACGTGTTGAATGCCAATATTCGTTTTGACGGATCGAATCTTTTCGGCTCTAATCCTAAATATCGTTATTTGCCTTTATGGTCTGTTTCCGGAAGATGGATTATCAGCAATGAATCATTCCTATCGGATAACGAGATCCTAAGTAATTTGGCACTTCGAGCTTCTTACGGTTTAAGAGGTAATATCGTGGAGGATAGTAGCCCATCGATCATTGCCGCGGCTTTACCACCTAATGCGGTGACTGGTTTGTTCGAGATGGAAATTCAACAGGCTCCTAATCCTGATTTGAAATGGGAAACGACGGCTTCATTTAACGTGGGTTTGGAATTGGGGTTGTTTGACGATCGCTTGACTTTGGATGTTGATTATTATTTGGATGAAAGTAAAGACTTGATTGCTTACAAAAGTGTTTCGTCCGTTTCTGGTTTTACGGGAAAATATGTCAATTATGCCGATGTGCGTAACCAAGGGATTGATGTCTCTTTAAGTGGAACTCTTTTGAAAAATAAGGATTGGAGATGGACTGCCGCTTTCAACATGGGATATGTTAAGAATAAGGTGACGAAATCCAAGAGTACCGCACAGACTAAATATCTAGTACAAAGTGTTTATACGCCGGGTGAAGTATATGAAGGGAAACCTGTGAATGGAATGTTCTCGTACCGTTTTGCCAAACTTGATGAAAAAGGTATGCCCATGTTCTATGATAAGGATGGGAAGGTACTTGGCGTGGATAGTGAGGAAATTGTGAATTTCCCTTATGATTTGGCGAATTTGAAATATGAAGGAACTCGTGACCCAATGTTCTCCGGAGGATTGAATACTAGAGTGTCATATAAAAACCTATCCTTGTCAATGTTGTTCGCTTTCGGGTTGAAGAACGTGGTGAGTTTACCGGCTCGTGCGTATGTCTTCGCTCCATCGGCAGATGAAAATGTTAATAGTAGTATAAAAGATCGCTGGCGTCCGGGACAAGATAATACGGGTAAAACGATCCCGGCCCTATCTTTGGGTGATGGATATATCACGACGGCTGATGGTAATTTCTTTGCGACAGATTGGTATAATTTATCAGACCAAACGGTAGTTCCCGGTGATTATCTTCGTTTTAGAAACCTGATGATTGAATATCAATTACCTGTTCATTGGGTGAATAAAGTAGCTATTGGAGATCGTAAATTGGGAAGTGTTACTTTGAAATTTCAAGCTCAGAATTTATTCGTGATAGCAGACAAACGTTTGAAAGGGTATGATCCTGAGACGATTAATTATACGACAACATCTTATGGTTCTTTGCCGCTGGCTAGGACGTTTACTTTGGGCTTGAATGTCAATTTTTAAATGAAGGATTATGAAAAAGAAATATTTATATAATTTGCTGATCGTGGGTCTGTGTCTTGTCCTTGGGGCATGTAATGGTTATTTGGATGAAATACCGCAAAACAAGCAGAAACTATCTACAACAGATGATTACGATCAATTATTGAATAATGCGTATTTGAGTAAAGTTGTACTTCCGTATATAGATGTTCTAACGGATGATATGGATTATATTGCTGCGGATCGTGATCCGGGATTTGCGAATAGTTCTGATACTTATTTGGGAGCTCACTTGTGGGATAATAGTATCGAAACGACTATGCCTAATGGAGATGAGGCTTTTGAAAATTTTTATAATAGTATCTTTAACACGAACGTTGTGATCGAGAATATTGATCATGC